>Ga0316193_10003115_pt1 | contig 11850 bp, 10 predicted proteins | sample MerIslsedime2_MG_FD_207735 | JGI IMG/M metagenome (GOLD analysis project Ga0316193, IMG submission 207735) | Coastal sediment microbial communities from Maine, United States - Merrow Island sediment 2 | ecosystem: Environmental > Aquatic > Marine > Coastal > Sediment | place: USA: Maine... | reverse complement strand
ACGGTGATGCGGATCTGCTCGGCGGATTTGCGAACACTGCCTTCGACCAGGTATTCGACGCCCAGCTCCTCGGAAATCTCGCCCAGGCCTTTGATTTGTTGTTTGAAGGCAAAACTGGAATTGCGTGACTTTACGATGAGCCCCGGAAACATGTTCAGATGCAGGATGATGCTTTCCGAGATGCCGTCGCTGAAATACTCTTGTTCGGGATCTCCGGACAGGTTATCGAATGGTAGCACGGCGATATTGTGTGAGGATTCTGCGACCGGTTGCGCCGGGCTATCGAGGAATTCGTCGAGTCCTGCTTGCATCAGGCCATCGATGATCTCCTGGTTGCGTCGCGAATCAGTAAACTGATAAGTCTCCAGCGAGTACTTGAGCCACTCGTCGCGATTTTGCGGCATGGAAATCATGTCTTCCCGGCAAGCCTGCAAATACTCCTGCAACGCCGTGCGGGCGAGATCGATGCGTTCGAGTTTTACATAACTCAAGCAGGCGAAAATTCGCGAAAAACCCGGGTCAGTACGAAACTGTTCAACGGTATCCAGGGCTTCTTTAAAACGCCCGGTGAAGTACAGGCTGCAAGCCAGTTCCCAATGCGCCCAGGAATGGTTGGGGTCCAGCTGTAATGCGTGGCGAGCATCCTGCTGCGCGGTTTCGAACTCGCCCAGGCCATTCAGGCATACTGCCCGGGTAGCGAAGGCATCCGGATCGTTTGGATTTATCTCCAATGCCTTGTCGATATGTCGGATGGCCCGTTCGAATTCGCCGAGCAGGCTCAGGTACTCGGCATAGAGTATCTGTACCTCCGCTATTTCCGGTTCGAGTTCCAGCGCCCTCTGTATATGAGTTTGCGCGAGTTGCAATGATGCCTGGTAGTCCCGGGCCCAGCGGCCCAGGTAGTCCATGGCATGACCACCATAGAGTAGTGCATGTGCGCGAACATTGTCGGGGTCCTGTGCGAGACACTGGTTCAGTTTATCGAGGGCAAGCACCGTATCCTTGCGACTGAACTTCACGAGATGATATCTACCGGCAAGCAGCAAATCGTAGGCATGCTGATCAGCAGCGCCCTTGGCGATGGCGATGCGTTGCAGATCGGATTCAATCTGCCCGGTCACTGTCGCCGCGATGCTGCGGCTGAGTTCCTCTTCGAGCTGGAACAGGTCGGACAAATCGGCGTCGTAGCGCTTACCCCAGATCTGGTTACCACCGGCGGTGTCGATCAATTGCACGGTGATGCGGATTCGATCCTGCGAACGGCGGATGCTGCCTTCGACGATGTAATCGACCTTCAACTCATCGGATATTTCACCGACACTCTTGATTTGCTCTTTGAAGGCGAAGCTCGAATTGCGCGACTTGACCTGCAAGCCCGGGAACATGGCCAGGTTGAGGATGATGCTGTCGGTGATGCCGTCGCTGAAGTATTCCTGTTCCGGATCACCCGACAGGTTATCGAACGGCAATACGGCAATGCTGTGATCACCTGTCGCCGCAGTGGACGGCACTGGCGAGTCGGTTGTTGCTGCTGTCGCCGGAACTGGCGCAGCGGCTTTTGCCTGACCTGAAGCAATAGCGTCTCGCAGTGCCAGGGTTTCGGACTCGGGTTCGACATCGAGTTCGTTACCCAAAACCTGCTGGCAGCGTTTGAACGCCTGCAGGGCGTGGCTGCGATCGCCGTTTTCATGGCAGGCGCGCATCAACAGGCGCCAGCCCGACTCGCTGAGTGAATCCTGTGCGACAAGATTCTCGGCGGTGCGGATTGCGTGGGTGAAATCTCCCGACGTGAGCTGGATATGGCCAAGATCAGACAGTATGTCGATGTATTGTCGTTTGAAGCGGGCGCGTTCGCTGTCCATCCATTCCTGGCTTGCGGCATCGCGAATCGAAATGCCGGCGAGAAATTCACCGCGGTACAGCTCGGCTGCGCTCGTCAGCGACTCGAGCTCGGTGTCGGCGGCCAGGCGCTCGAACTCGAGCGCGTCGACTTCGATCAGCTCGGAATTCAGGCGCACCGTATTGCGGTCGACCTCTAGCGCCAGTTCAGCGGCTTCGCCGAGCGATTTGCGGATCGTACTCAGGCACTGGCGCAGCGAATTTCGCGCCTGCTCTTCACCGCGATTGCTCCACAACAGGTTGATAAGGCGCTCCCGGGGATGGCGAATGCCGGGAGTGAGCGCGAGGAAAGCCAGTAGTACTTCGGCCTTGCGCATGGAAAGCGTAGCTGGCTTGCCTGATGGCAGCAAACACTCGAAATGACCCAGCAACAGCAGTTCCAGTTTCGACATCAAGCTTTCCGAGGTGGAATCTTAATCAGATATCAAAAAATAAAACGATTAAAATCAGCGACTTGTAAAATTTAATGATTATTTAACGATCATTTTGGGTCAATTAACGGAATTCGGCAAGTGAATTAACAGCGGCTGGCGAGAATTGCTCCATCGAAACCACAACAGCCCTAACGAGGATCCCGAAATGAGAAGAGTCAGAAACCAGCGCATCCATACCAGCAACCCTTCACTCCTTTTTGCCCGCGGCGTCGAATCCATCATCAGCGAGCAGTTGCAACGTCAGCGTCACCAGCACGACGAGGCCGAGAGCGTAACCAGGCCGGTCGTAGCAAAGCCCGAGCCACGCGGTAACTTCCTGAATCTGCTGATGCGGCAATTTGCCAACTTTTAGTGATAGCATATGCAGCCTCTGGATTGGATAAAAAATGAGGCTGCAGTGCGAGTACTTGAAGAATTTGGTAACAAGAGCCACGTCATTTTGCTGGACGGCGAATATCGCCGCAGCGAGGCCACCGAGAGTCGGGATGTGATCGATCCGGCGACCGGTGAACGAATTGCAGAAATTGCCGAGACGTCGGCAGCCGAAGTGGACGCCGCCGTCGAGGCGGGTCACGTCGCACAAAGAAAATGGTGGCGTATGAGCGCGCTCGAACGCGCTGAAATCATGCATGAAATCGCCAACGAGCTGTTGACGATGAAACCCATCCTCGCCGAGGCGCTCACCCGTGAGATGGGAAAACCCTACAAGGAATCGGCGGATGAAGTTGACTGGTCGGTGTCGGCGATTCGTTATTATGCCGAAATCGGGCGTACCGATATTGGTCGCGTGGTCGGGCCGGCGGTTGCGGGGCATCTCAACTACACATTGAAGCTGCCGCTCGGCGTGGTGGTTTCGATTCAACCCTTCAACTATCCGATGACCCTGCTTGCCTGGGAAGGTGCCGCCGCGCTGGCCTCGGGTAATGCGGTGATTACCAAGCCGTCCGAATACACCACCATTACGACTCTGCTGTTTGCCGAACCCTTTAACCGTCACCTGCCGCCCGGCCTGTTCCAGGTGTTGACCGGCGCCGGTGATGCCGGCAGGCAGTTGGTTGAGCATGCTCGCACTAACATGGTGGCGTTCACCGGCAGCGTGCCGACCGGGAAAGCAATAGCGGCGAAATGTGGCGAAATGATGAAGCCCACATTGATTGAAACCTCGGGCAACGATCCCTTTATTGTCATGCCGTCAGCGCCAATTGATGTGGTGGCGCGCGGAGCGGCATTTTCAGCCTATATGAACTGCGGCCAGATCTGCGTGTCCGCCGAACGTTTCTTTGTACATGAAGCGGTGCACGATGAATTCGTGGAAAAGATGGCCGAACACGCGCGCGCGATTCGCATCGGCAACGGTCTCGACAAGGTGGAAATGGGGCCGATGGTCGCGGAAAAGGAGCGCACGCGCTATGAGGGCGTGCTTGAACACGCGCAGCAACAGGGTGCGCGCCTGCTGCAGGGTGGTGGCCGCCCGGCTGGGCTTGAGGACAGGGGCTGGTTTGTCGAACCGACGATCCTCACCGACTGCAATCCAGATATGGATATTTTCAACAACGAAAGCTTTGGTCCGGTGGCGCCGATCTGCAAGGTCGAGAGCTTCGATCAGGCGCTCGAATACGCCAATAACTCGATCTATGGACTCGGTGCCTGTCTTTACACCATGGATATGCGCGAGAGCATTCGAGCCACGGAAGAACTGGATGGCGGTATGGTGTGGATCAACGCGCCGTTGCTCGATAATGATGCCGGCCCCTTCGGTGGCACCAAGATGAGCGGCATGGGGCGCCAGCTCGGTCCGGAAGGGCTGGAGACTTTCCGTAAAACCAAGTTTGTCTGGCTTGATCCTAATTGTGGTACGCAGGACTTCTGGTGGTTCCCCTACGCCGATGGCGAGGCGTACCCCGAAGCTGAGTAGCTAACCTGTTCGCAAGTTAAATGTCATCCCGAAACGTCTGGCCGTTGCGAAAGCGACGGTCCGACGTTTCGGGATCTTGCAAAGAATGACGCGATTTTCGGCACTGGCTTAATTATAGCAATCATCGGCTCCGAGCGTCCGGGAGCGAGTTTGCCGCACAGGCTCCGATGGGCCATCCCTGGCCCGGTCCCGCGGCTGTCCTGCCGCTAGTCACCCGCGCGGCAAACTCGCTCCCAGGCTCACAGCTCTAAAGCTAGTTAAACATCATTCCGATACGTCTGGCCGTTGCGAAAGCGGCGGTCCGACGTATCGGAATTTTGTATCCCAGGCTTTGCGGAAGATTCCCGCTTACGCGGGAATGACCAGTTTTTCTTTCCCGTCATTCCCGCGCAAGCGGCGGTCCGACTTATCGGGATCTCGTATAGATGGCGTGATGCTCGTCAACCTCCTTAATATTCGGATATGTCGATCGGCGTGTGCGCGTGAATGGCGTTAGTCGATCATTTCCCAGATGACGGGGAGGATCGAGGCGATCAGTAGCAGGGCCATCGCGATGTTGAAGGTCTTGCGATGTAGCGGATCCTTGAGAAAGCGTTGCAGGCTCGCACCGAAAACCAGCCAGATGCCGGCACAGGGAAACGTGATTGCGCCGAAACAAATGCTGATGACGACTACCTGAATAAAAAAACTGTCGTCCAGGGATGTGTAGGCGGCGAGCGCGCTGCTACCCATTACCCAGGCCTTGGGATTGATCCATTGAAATGCGGCCGACTGCCAGAAGCTTATCGGCCGGGTCGGCGCGGCCTCGCTGGACGCTCCCTCGGCATTGGCAATCTTCCAGGCGAGATAGACCAGGTAGATGACGCCCACAATCCTGATGATTTCGTGCAACAGCGGAAACAGTTGAAACAAGGTGCCGAAGCCAAGTCCGATTAGCGCCAGCATGACCGGGAAGCCAATGGCTATGCCCAGCAGATGGGGCATGCCGCGACGCACACCGAAGTTCAGCCCGGTGGTGGTCAGCATGACGTTGTTAGGTCCGGGCGTCACCGCGGCTATGATGGCGAAAATAACAAACGAGACAAAAAGTTCTAGTTCGATCAGGGGCTCCGGATTAGTCGTTGCTGATTGCGCCCGCGGGCGCAATTTTCGTGGCTAGACTACAGAATGTGCAGGCGCGAGTAAAACGCCCACTGCACAGCCTGGTGCTGGCAATAAAGACGCGTCATCGAACAGGCCTGCGTGGCGTGGGTCGATGCTGATTCTCGGCCGGGATAGCGTGATTCGTGCCAGCCGCCATGCGCCCGGGTGTTACACGAGCTGCGTTTGGCGTAGTGGCGATATTTCCGTCGAGGATGCTCGATTTTGTGCCAGATCTCTTTAGACTTTGCACTATTCAATCTACGGAGAAGTCCTGTGTCAGTAAGTCATGAATTGCTCGATGTCGTCGACGACAATGATGAAGTCATTGCGGTAAAACGTCGCGGAGATATTCACGCCCAGGGATTGATGCATCGCGCCGTACACATTCTGTTGTTTAACAGCAGGGGTGAGCTGTTCTTGCAAAAGCGCTCCATGAGCAAGGATGAGCAGCCGGGTAAATGGGATTCTTCGGCCGCCGGCCATGTGGACAGTGGTGAAGATTATCTCGACTGCGCCCGTCGCGAGATCGGTGAGGAGCTGGGTGTAGTTGTGAATGCTCCGCTGCAGGCGCTGTTCAAGTTGCCTGCTTCGACGCGCACCGGCAATGAACATTGCATGGTCTATCAATACTTTTTTGATGGCCCGCTGGTGTTGCAGGCGGACGAAATCGACGATGGCGAATGGGTCGAGCCTGAGACTATGGACAGACGGGTAGCCGATTCTGATCCGCTGCTTACCGATGCTATCGGCCTGATATGGCGGCGTTACCGTGAATTGATTATGCCAGCGAATTAAGGTCATGGAACCAGCGGTTTCGTCCTGCGAGAGAATCATCGCTGCTACCCCGGGCATTTAAGTTATTAACTATATTTTTTAATGCCTATATTTAACGGACATAATTAATCCAAATTAGAGAGTGATGAGGTAAGTATGACGCTCTGCTCTCGATATCAACAGACACCTGGAACAGCCCTGGCCCAACCACCTGGTTGTTGGTGCTGGAGTTGCTGGGATCAATTACTTTGCTGCGCAAGACGCTGCTTTAAAATTAACGATACAAATTCGCGATACAAATTAACTATACAAAAGGGTATCCCGGGGTTTTAATATCGCGCAGAAAGTTTGAAATCATAGGGGTATTAGATGTCTAAATTAGCTTTGATCGTGGGCGCAGGCAGTGGCAACAGCGCAGCCTTCGCACGTGCACTGGCGCAGGACGGTTACCAGGTGGCGCTGGCCGCGCGCAATATCAACAAGCTGGAAACGCTGTGTGCGCAGATTGGTGCGCAGGCCTTCCACTGTGATGCAACATCGGTTGAATCGGTAGCCAATCTGTTTGCAACGATGGAGCAGGCGCTGGGTAAGGCAGAGGTCGTGCTATACAACCCGAGCGCCTATACCGCCGGGTCGATTACTGACCTCGACCCTGAACTGGTGTTGAATTCACTGATGCAGACCGCCTATGGTGCCTTCCTGGTGGCGCAACAGGCAGCTATTGGTATGCAGCAGCTTGGTAAGGGCGCGATTTTCTTTACTGGCGCCACTGCCAGCGTCAAGGGCTTTCCAAATTTCGCACCGTTTGCGATGGGCAAGTTTGCGCTGCGCGGTCTCGCGCAGAGCCTGGCACGTGAACTCGGCCCGGAAAACATTCACGTGGCACATTTCATAATCGATGGCGGCATTGCCGCACCGGGCCGTGACCTGACGAGCGTCGACAGTTCCAGTAATGCCGACGATGCCCAGCTCGAGCCCGATGCCATCGCACATACCTACATGGCCATTCTGAAACAGCATCGCAGCGCCTGGACCCATGAAGTCGACCTGCGTCCCTGGAAAGAGAATTTCTGAGATGTTGCAACCCGTCGATTATCTGTCTCCCGATGTTCCCGGGCAATTACCCTGGCATGACGTGCCACTGATTGTCGCCGATGATGAAACTGTCCAACCCTATGGTTGCCTGGTTGTGGATCCCGAGGATTTTGAAATCGAGATCGTGCAGTGGCCAACCCCGGACTGGCGACCCGTCGATGCCGGTACTGGCGATGAGGGCGGCGCAGTTGAAGGTATTTTTCACAGTGAGTGGCGCGGTGAGGTGTTGCACGGCCGAAACGACGCGGTCAACGGCAAATATGTACTGGGCTGGTCAGATAATCCGGCCACGGCCGATGCTGATGCCGAGGTCGACAACCCACAGCGCGTTTTGCTCTGGCACCTGAACTATCATCCCGACGGTGGGCAGATGTTTTACCCGATGGCTAATCAGCCTTTCGTTGTTCCGGTAGCAATTCCGGGGGATGACCTGGCCCTGGAAAGTATCGTTGCACTTTGGTGTGATGGTAGCCAGGGCCTTTATATCCATCCGGGCATCTGGCACGAGGGTGTTTTCCCAGCAACCCCGGCGCAATCGTTTCGCGATCGCCAGGGCAGGGTGCATGCGCGTGTCAGCTGTAACATCGCGCAGGAATTCGGTGTGTTTTTAAACGTTCCGTTGCACCCGGTTTAAGCCACCACAGGGCAGAACCGGCGCATGACGCCGATGGTTACTTTTTAACCAGGCTGATTTGACGTCCGGCCCAGTCGGGTAGTTCGGGAACCGCGGCCGCGCTGAGTTTCTCCTGAACCTCGTCGGGCATTTCCATGGTGCGACCCTCGCGGGTGTTGTAGTGCAGCCCCATGAATTCCGCGGTGGCGCAAAGTTTATCGCCGACCAGCATTTGGTGGGCAAACCATATTTTCTTGGCATCGCTGCCGAGCACCAGTGTTTCGATTTCCATGGTGGCGGGAGAGCGCACGTCATTCAGGTAGCGCAGGTGCGTTTCCACGGTGTAAAGTGCGCAGCCGGTAGCCTCGAAATAGTCGCTGCCGATGCCGAAATGATCCTGCATTACCCAGGTGGTGTTGCTGAAGGGAACCAGGTAGTAGGCTTCGTTGAGGTGACCGTAAAGATCTAGCCAGCTGTCCTGCAGCGGCTCGCTATGAAACCTGAAAACCGTCATGTGTTTCTCCCCCCGATTCCTGGCCTGATTCCTGGCCTGATTTTTAGTGTGTTGAGCGGCGCGAGTATAGCGCATCCGTTGAGCCCGGATAAACCCGTGGATGCAGCCCCAGGAGAATATAGGCTATGTCCAAGCAACGCGTCTGATAGTAGAATCGCGCGATGAAATCCATTGTCCAAATTCAGGCACTGTCGAAAACATATGACAGCGGCCACCAGGCGCTTAATCGAGTCGACCTGGATATCCACGAAGGTGAAATTCTGGCTTTGCTGGGCCCCAACGGAGCCGGCAAGACGACTCTCATCTCGATCATCTGTGGCATTGTCTCGGCCAGTACCGGTTCGGTCAGTGTTGCCGGCTATGACATCGTGCGCGATTACCGCCAGACCCGCAATCTGATCGGTCTGGTCCCGCAGGAGCTGACACTGGGTGCGTTTGATTCGGTGTGGAACACGGTGAATTTCAGCCGTGGACTATTCGGCAAGCCGCCGAATACCGCCTATCTCGAGCAGTTGCTCAAGGATTTATCACTGTGGGACAAGCGCGATAACGAGTTGCGCGAGCTATCGGGTGGTATGAAGCGGCGCGTGTTGATCGCTAAAGCCCTGTCGCACGAGCCACGGGTGCTGTTCCTTGACGAACCGACCGCAGGCGTCGATGTCGAGTTGCGCCAGGACATGTGGAAAATGGTGCGCAAACTGAATGGCTCCGGCGTCACGATCATTCTCACCACGCATTACATCGAGGAGGCCGAGGAAATCGCGGATCGGGTTGGCATCATCAGCGAGGGCAGTCTGCTGCTGGTCGAAGATAAGCAGAATCTGATGCACAAGCTCGGCAAGAAGCAACTATTGATCGAGTTACGCCAGATGGTCGAGGTGATACCCGACGCGCTGGCTGACTACAACCTGGAAATCTCAAAAGATGGCAGTCACCTGGTTTATACCTATGACACACAAAGTGAGCGCACAGGTATTACCTCCCTGTTGCAGGATTTGAACACTGCCGGATTGTTGCTGAAGGATCTCAAGTCCAGCCAGAGTTCTCTGGAAGATATTTTTGTTAACCTGGTGAGCACAAAATGATCAACTATCAGGCCATTCGGGTCATTTACAAGTACGAAATGTTGCGCGCCTGGAACACTCTGTTACAGACAATCGCCTCGCCGGTGATTTCAACGTCTTTGTATTTTGTGGTTTTCGGCGCCGCTATCGGCTCGCGCATCGAAGAGATCGAGGGCGTTCCCTATGCTGTTTTTATCGTGCCCGGACTGGTCATGTTGTCGTTGCTGACGCAAAGCATTGCGAACGCGTCGTTCGGTATCTTTTTTCCAAAGTTTACCGGCACCATTTACGAAGTGATGTCAGCCCCGATATCATTTTTCGAAATCCTGGTTGGCTATGTCGGTGCTGCGGCCACCAAGTCTCTGATTCTAGGGGTTATTATTCTGATTACGGCGAATCTCTTTGTTGACCTGAATATTGCGCATCCATTCGTGATGGTGCTGTTCCTGGTGCTGACCTGTGTGTCTTTCGCGTTGTTCGGTTTTATCATCGGCCTGTGGGCAACCAACTTCGAGAAACTGCAGTTGATACCGATGCTGGTGATAACCCCGCTGGTTTTTCTCGGTGGCAGTTTTTACTCGGTCAGCATGCTACCGCCAGCCTGGCAGACGATAACGTTGTTCAACCCGGTGCTGTATTTGATCAGTGGCTTTCGCTGGAGTTTCTTCGAAGTCGCTGACGTCAGTGTGGGCGTCAGCCTGGCAATGATAAGCCTGTTCCTGCTGGCTTGCCTGGCACTGGTCTGGTGGATGTTTAAAACCGGCTATCGACTGAAGCAGTGATGCGGTGTTACGGAAGTGAAGGTGGGTTTTAAGCGGACATAAAAAAGCCGGTGTGAATCCTGTGATCCACACCGGCTGATGCTTTACTGCTGGCGATTACTTCTGCCAGAAAAATTTCGCTGATTCTTTGTCGACTTCGGCAATGGTCAGGCCGATATCGTCAAGCATGCGATGGCTCATCTGGCCCAGAAGACGACGCTCGTTTGAGCGGCGGACCCAGAGCTTGATGCCTCCGGATACGGTAGCCGCGAAGCCTTCGATGCGTTCAATTGCTGCGAAAGTCAGGGCGGCAATGTCCAGGTCTTCGATAAGATGGAAATGTTTCGCTTTTAAAGTACTCATGGTATTGCTCCTGTTATTAAGCTGTGGTCTTCAACCGACAGCGGTGTTAATTCATGACGAGAATTATAGGCAGCAAAGGCAATAGAAACAGATTCAGTTATTTTGAAATATGACCGTAACAGTTTTCAGTAACAGATTTTCGTTGGACTGAGTAAAGTGAACTACTTCACAGGCAAATTGTGCGGTGCAGCACGATTGTTTCCAGGGGGTCTTTTCTCGATTTTATTTTTTTACTTAAACTATTGAATAATAAGCTTTTATTTGACATTCAGGCGATGTGAAAAAGTTGCGTAATAGCCCCTCTGAAAGTAATGATTCAGAGGGTTTTCGAATAAATCAGGCTCCACCTGGAAACTGTACTGGTATTACAGTTTTTGCTTATATTTTAAAAATAGTGGACCCCGTTGTTTCTCGAGCTTCGAGTTGTCGATGGGCCTCCGCGCAATCTGCAAGCGCAAACGTCTGGTTCACACTGATATTAACCTTACCGCTGGTGACCGCAGCAAACAGGCGATCGGCCCCTTCCTGCAACAATGCCGGAGTCGAGATGTGGGTCGCAAGCGTAGGTCTAGTGACATAAAGCGATCCCTTGGCTGCCAGGATGTGCGGACCGAAAGGTTCCACCTTACCGCTGGCATTGCCATAGGTTGCCAGCACGCCGAAATTACGCAGGGAATCCAGCGACGCATTGAACGTCGCCTTGCCGATAGAATCGTAGGCCACGGCCACGCCGACGCCATCGGTGAGTTCACGCACCCGGCTCGGAATGTCTTCATCGCGATACAGGATAGTGTGATGACATCCGTTGTCACGGGCGAGCTGTGCTTTTTCTTCGGAGCCGACGCAACCGATGATCGTGGCGCCGAGCTGCCTGGCCCACTGGCACAGAATGAGCCCAACGCCGCCGGCAGCGGCGTACACGAGGATCGTGTCGCCGGGCTGAACCGGGTAGGTTCTGAACAACAGGTAGTGCGCGGTCAGCCCTTTCAGCATCATCGCTGCGGCCGTTTCATCGCTGATCGCATCCGGCAGCTTGACCAGTTTGTCGGCATCGATCAGGCGCTGCTCGGCATAGGAGCCAAGATTCATCGGGTAGGCAACGCGATCGCCCGCGGCCAGGCCTTCTACGCCATCACCGATTGCCTCGACGCTACCGACGCCTTCCATACCGATCACCGCGGGCAGGTCACCGACCGGGTACATGCCGCTGCGGCCATAGACATCGATGTAGTTCAAGCCACAGGCGGTTTGCTGCAGGCGCACCTGACCCGGGCC
>Ga0316193_10003114_pt1 | contig 11855 bp, 6 predicted proteins | sample MerIslsedime2_MG_FD_207735 | JGI IMG/M metagenome (GOLD analysis project Ga0316193, IMG submission 207735) | Coastal sediment microbial communities from Maine, United States - Merrow Island sediment 2 | ecosystem: Environmental > Aquatic > Marine > Coastal > Sediment | place: USA: Maine... | reverse complement strand
TCCTGGCGTCAAAGATTCTCGGTTTCTGGTCCACATAGTAGACGTGGTTTCCTTCCATGTAACCGGGGTCCGCCAGCCACTTGAGATGGGGCAGCAGGCTCTGGGGGATATAAGCCCAGATTTCATCCCCCGGACCAAGAAGCCCGTACTTGATCGGGTCCACGGTAAAACTGGCACCGTCACCTGTCACCGGGGCGCCCGGGTTGAATGTTCCGGCCAGGAAGGCATGGAGCATGCCGTCGTTGGCGCCGGTGTAGACTACGGTTTCTCTGTTTTTGTGGAGCAGGTAGAAATCCGCATAGGTGTCGTCGCTGTAGATGAGATCATAATTATCCACAGGGCGGCCTATTGGGGTGGGAGTGGAGTGGACGATATCGCCCAGCCTCCAAATTTTGGAATTCAATGTACGGTTTCTCAAGTTTGTGGTGCCGGCGAAGCCTGAATCAATGCCGCGATGGTAGTTAATCAGGTTGGCAATCCGATTCGCTTTGGTGGCAGCAAGGTAGGAAAAATCCTCCTCTGCGGTGGCAGGATCATTAGCAAGATCCAGATAAGCTTCTAAACTATCTTGGTTGGATGTGCTAAGCGAGATAAACTCCCCATTTGTACTGTAATCAACTTGCCAATTACCGTCCACATTCCCCGAGTTGTTTCTATCCACAAAAGTATAGATGTTCCGTGGCTTGGTGCTGAGATCACGACTGGCCAGTGCAGTCCCGGCCTCCCACAGAGGGCTGAGCTCGGTGAGAAGATGCGTGGTAGGGGAAGAGGCGGTGCCGTAAATATCTGCAGGTGATACTGCGCGTCGCTGAAAAGTGGTTTCACCACTGGTTTCGTCGTAGAAGAAAGTCACTATGGGATCCACCCCCAGGTCGAGTGTGCCGTCCGGGGTGGGATTGCCGGCAGCGCTCCAGTCCTCCCGCAGGTTGCCAAGGGCGTCAGTCCAGAGTCCCTGCAAGTATCCGGTCCAGTGAACTTCCTCGGTGGCTGTGGAAAACTTCGGCTTGAAATAAGCCTGGTAGAGGGCGCCTTCGCCCTCACCCGAGGTGGCCAGCACCGAGACTGCAGTACCTGAGTTGGCCCGCTGCAGGATCTTGGTGATGGCGTTAATGAGTTCCAGTTCCAGCTGCCAGCCGTCTTGGGCCTCGAAGTAAGTGTCAGGTAGTGCATTGCCATCGGAGCTTGTTCGTTTGTCTTCCCACCACTCAGTCCAAGTATTGTCGCTTGGCGGGCTGGTGTAGTCCACATCGTCCACCACGGTGCCGGTGGCCGGATCTGGACGATTGTTGCCGTTTTTTTCAATGAAACCACCATTTCTGGAGGTGTCTTTCAACAACCGTCGGGCTGCGGGATCGTCTCCGAAGGCATAGACCACAAAGACTTCCAAGTTCTGGTCGCTCTCGAGATCTGTTCTCAGATCATTGGTCCTGGCATACAGGGCGACGTCGTCCAGATAGTCGCTGCCATCGTCGGCGTAGCTCGGAGTCTGAACGTTGGGATCGTGGCTATCGCCGTCGTAGGTTTTCAGTGTGTCTGGAACCATCATGTCCTTGGTGGAGGCGCCATCGGTAAAAATCAACACAAAGCTTTTGGCGCAATGAGTTGAATCTCCGTCTTGATCGTAGGGATCCCAGGTACTGTTGATCGAATAACCAGGGTTGTATAGTGAAGCCAAGCTAGCATCTATGGGTTCTTGTTTGAAGTATTGCATGGCCACGTAGAGACTTTCGGCGAGAGGCGTCCAGTTCTGCATTCCCTCGTTTTCGATGTTGGTATAGAGATTGGTGATGGTTGGGTGGCCAACACGGTTTTTTATGTACCCTCCATTTTGGCCACTACCAGTGCCGCTACGGAAGAACTCCAATCCCCAGTAGGCCTTGTCACCCACCTTTTGCATGACCCCGGCAATGTTGCCGTCGTGAAAATCAAAAGCCTCATCAGGGTTGGTGGAATCCCGCTGGACCTTTATGGTGTATTTGTAATCAAATTTTTCGAAGGGATCCGTGTCCAAATCTTTACTTACATAAAGATAGCCGTCTTTAACGCCTACATAGCGGTCGTTGAAGTCATTAAAAGGCGTGTAAGACAGCATGGTCATGAAACCCAATTTACACTTGTAACTGCGTCCTGATGTGACAGGGTCCTCGCCAATGAGGGTGGTGTTGCCGCCGCCGGTACGCGAGGTGGCCAACCCGCCAACCAGCACCTTGCGGGCCACATCAACGCGACGCATGGTGAGCCAATTCAGAAAGTTTCCCTCCCACTCGCCGCTGGGGTCTCGGTCGAATTTGTTACTGGAGTAGGAGTACATAACCCGACTGGCCGGGGTGCCGGCCACAAAGTAGCCGTAGTAGTTCCGCGCCGGATCGTATGGACTGGTAGGCACGATATCAACCTGCCACCATGGGTCACCTTCACTGTGTTCAGTCGCCTCTTCCCAATAGGCCATCTGGTTCATGCTCCCCGAATTGTCAAAGATAATCAGGACATTCGGAGGGACAGCATTGGACATGAAGATGGGAGTTGACAGGTAAGGAGCCATACTGTTTGCTGCTTCAGCCCCGGTTGCAGCACAAAAGGATAGCAATATGAAAAGAAGGCTGAAGCTGTATGTTCTCAGACGCTTCATGGTTACCTTCCTCCAGCCACACCGGCTACTTTGCGATACCGTGCAACTATGTTGGATTCGGTGGTTTTGGGTGAGGTGCCGACAGTTCCCCTGCTGGCTAGGTTGTATATGATTGCAGCGCTGGCGGCGCCACCCACGCCAACTCCTTCGGTGCCGGCGGCGAATTCAACGCCACCCCCAGAGAGGTACTGAGTGGCCATACGGGTGATATCGATAGCCATATTCCCGAGTGTTCCCTGGTCCATTGCAATGTCAGTAGTACTGTTGTCGTTACTTTGATAATCGCTGTCCATTGTAAAGCCCATGATCTTTTTCAACAGGAGAGGATCCTCGCCAGCCTTGGCATAGTCATCATAGGCGAGGAGCGGGGTTTGCGAAGCTGAGGGCAGGGCCCGGTCAGTGATGATTCGGCCGATTACTTTCGGACTCAACATGATGCCGCCGTCCGCTACGTAAAAGGAGGTTCGAATCACTTTGGTGTTGCCACTTATCTTGAGATCAACCTGGGAGGTCATGGTGGCGGAACTTCCGATGATGGTTAGAACCAGCATGAGCACCAGGGCGAAAACGAGCACCACCCCCCTGTCATTACCGACCATTCGGCCTAGAAACCGCTTGAGGCCAAGATTCTTGATCTTTGCGATAATCCGGTTATGTTCCACTTTTTCCTCCTGCACTCCTAGGAAAGACCCAAGTTGCGAATCTGGATATTGGAAATAAGCTGCCGGGTTCGAATGAACTTGCCCCCCTCGTAAGGCTCAACTGCATGGGCTGTCTGCGCCACGAGGTTAATGACCACTCCCCGGATATCCTCAAGGTTGGCAGGGGCGGTGTTGGTGGTACCGTCAGCCATTTGATAGGTGAGGGTCAGATCCTGAATGTTTTCAAGGAAAAGCTGTTCACCGGCTCCGCTGGGATCTGCCCAGGTGCCACCGCTCCAGGTCAAGGTTTCGCGATAAAGGGTGTTCTGGCGACTGGCTGTGGCGTGGTCGCTGTGATAGTAAATGTATCGAACCGCGTCGGTGTTGCCGTCGTCGTCCAGATCGGATTTGAAGGCCAAAGTGGTGGTTCTGTTACCCGCGTCCACTGTAGCTATTTCAACGGCCGAATCTGGACTGGCTGCCCAGGCCGCCGCGGTAATCATGTCAAAGCCGCCGGATTGATTGTCGGCTGCGATTAACCCTGCCATCCTTATTTCCCGGCCGAGGATTTCAAGGGCGGAGCGAGCCTCCTGCTGGGCTGCGACCACTTCTTCTTGAGAGATATAGACCCGGTTGGAGCGGACAAATACCGAATAGATCGCTGCCATTACGATACTGAAGATGCCTATAACCACGATAAGCTCCACCAGAGTAAATCCCCGGTGGCAGCCTAAACAGCTCCGCGCTGTTTCCGGATGGTTCCCTAGTTGACATACATGCAATGTTCTGCTCTTCATCATCCACCTCAATCATTGCGACAGTACGGTATCGACAGTCACCTCACGGCCGTTTCCCCACGTTATTAGCACTCGGAGGTTCTTGGCTTTGGTGAGCGGCGTATTATCCGCCACGTACCAGGTCCTGGTATAGCCACCGGCTGATGCTGCTGCCCCGGTGACGTCTATGGGGTTGGCTACCGCCCCTGGACCGTCCACATTGGTGTGGTCCGGTGTTGCTATCTGCCAATTGAACTGATCTGGGATAGTGTCAGGGTCAGGACCATCGATTTCGATCCAGTTGGCCACGCTGTCGCTCAGTTGACTGTTGTAGTTGTTGACCACAGCCTGGTCTTCGGCTGTCCAACTGAGCTCGGGCTTAGCGATCACCGCCAGGTAGCATTCATTTAAAAGCCGCAACTCCTCCAGCTTGTCCTGGGCCAGAAATGTGGCCTCAGTCAATTGGTTACCATAATTGTTGCTGGCCACTGCCTGGGTTTGCATCTTGGCCAGGGCCAGTAAACCAACGGTAAGAAGGAGGATTGCCACCAACACTTCCACCATGCTGAAACCAAACTGGCAGTGGTTGCCCCAGGACTTCATCTGGTGATTATCAGTTGTCATCTGCTTCTCTGAATTCATGGCTGGTCTCCCTAGGGTAGTGAAATTTTGGTCTTGCCAGATGCATGAAACGTTATGGTTCGCTCCTGATCGTTGTCGTTCTGCAACTTGACGTCTCCAATCACATAAACGGCGCCGTTTCTGGCAGCGACCCCTTGGCTATCGAAACCGCAGCTAGTTGTTTGCGTGAGTTCACCGGAGCCATTTGGGGTAAAAGTGGCAGAGAGTAGGCTCACTTTCGCCGGCATCTTCGTTCTCGAAAAAATGACGGTTTCCCCGGGGTCTTGAATCCAGTCGTTATTGTTATCCTCGTAGATCAAGAAGGAGTTTGCCTGGTCAGCTGGCATGAAAGTTTTCGGGTAAAAAACCACCACCGAGGTGACCCCGTTTCTGATGGCGCGAACCCGGGCAAGTTGCATTTGCGAGACAATGTTGCGAGCCGCGTGTTTTGAATTGTATGAAGGGCTGAAGTTGCGGAATACGGGAACGGAAGCAGCTGCTAATGCCGCTATTACTCCCACAGTGACAATAAGTTCAATAGTGGTAAACCCCAGATTCCTGCAAAAATAGCCCCTTCTCAGGACTGTTCTCATGATAAATCCCCTCGTGCTCTTGGTTATCCCTCGGTGACTCATGTCACCTCCTTCGATTGTTTCTTGACGATCAATAATAAGACGAACGAGATGTTGTGCTCACACCGCCGGTTCCAGCAGTTACACCAACACCATCCCAATCCTCCCGTTCATCTTCATTCCATTCTTCAGCTTGCCCATGAACGAACTCAGCTTGGCGCAGAGAGTTTGCCACCCTGTCAGCAGGCGCGACGTCTGTGGTGTGAAAGGTCCTCTGCCAAGCGACTTTCACCCTTTTGGCCTGCTGACGCTTTGTAGCCAGTGAGTGTGCATTTTTCTGCTGGATAGAAACAGGGTGGACACAGAGTAAGGGCGCCGCGAAAAACAGTGACATTAGCAGACTCAACGAGATGACCCTGTAGATGTTTAGCATGTGCGCTCCATCCCTTGCTCGAAGTAAGAACCCTTGCTCCTGGGAGGGTCCATGACAGTCATGGTGTTCACTAAAGAACATCTCGACCAGTAAATTTTTTAATACCTAAACCGTTTTTCGGCAATCAAAAGTAGTATTTTGTATACTTAATGGAGGGCGGAATCCTGAGTTCCCGATCTGGGATAGGCTCGCTTAGCCTCGTGGTGTAAGGATTTGTACGTCAGCTAAGGAGTCTGTGCTACGATAAGATTCCAGCCATCCGCGCCCGATTCGCTTACTATCAATATCAAGAAACGTGCCAAAGACGCCGGAAGATTATATTCATATTGATTTAATTTGGCTCAGTCAGAGCCGGAGGTGACCGGAAGGGTAGGGAGGGGTCAGGTGGGCTTTATGTATGCTTTAGTCAACACGTAAAGCATGGTCCTTGGGACCAGGTCAGACAGAGTTGGCTCCGCCTGAGGTTAAAAACTGTCGAACTTGCAAAGCTGCTTGAAGTGGAATTCCACCTCTTTTATATTTTGAATATCGAAACTGGGGACCCGCCCGCAGGGTGGGGAGTCCGAAGGACAATATCGAACAAGGAATTTCGAACAGCAGAAGTTTTTGAAAGGAATAAGACAATGTTTTTCACTTCGATATTCTGCGGTTCCTTGTTCTGCGGTTCGCGGTTCATATTCTCAATGACTTGATAGCCGATAGTTGCATGCTGGGTGCTGACCGGGGAGATTGGATCCGTTTTTGTACCCCCTTTCAGAGAAAGGCCAAAGCCAAACCCTTTGGGCCCTGATTCTTTATTAAACTGTTCTCACTACCAGCCAAACCTCTTCTGGGTGCAAAGAAAAACACCCCGGCGGGTAGCCGGGGTGAATCATTGCTTGAGGTCAGGTGAGGGTTGCTGCGTACTACATACAAAAGTAGGTCAGACCGACAGTCGAAACCGGTTTGTCAATGTTTAATTGCTTTCACGCCAGTTGACAAAGCCGCTCTTGATACTCAATGCAGGCGTCAGGTCAATTTGGTTTATGGTACCGGTACTCTGCTGGATAAAGCCCTTGGCGCCGTGCTCCCGCCCCACGTGGATACCGAGGCTGGAAGAGAGACCTGCACCCAGGTTGATTTTATCTTTCACGCTATCATCTGCCTCTACTCCCACTACACTCTTGAAGTATGCGGTACCGGTTTCAAAGTAGAGGGCATGCAGGTAGCTGTCGCCGCCGAAACCACAGATATCATTGTTGGGCACGAAAGAAGGTGCCAACATGATGCCGCCTAGTACCGAAGGTTTGCTAACGATGCGCTCGCCACTGTCCAACTCCTTGTACCAGCCAACCTCGTAGGTTAAATTGGAGCCCTGCCTGATCTTGAGCTCACCGAACGTGGCGGCCTCACCGGTTCCGGCAATGCTGCCATCCGTATAAACCGTCACCCCAGTGGCATCAAAAAGAGAAGTCTTATCCAAAGGCTCAGCATTGAGCAGTGCGGTTTGTTGTCCAGCATTTAGCTTGAAGTTGTAGTAGGGATCTTTTATGCCATAGAGGTACTGCTGGGTGGTATCAGTCTTATCTGCATTGGCCAGGTAACGGCCGGTGCCAAAGTAGAGCCAGAGACTGTAGTTGGAGTCAGCTGTACCCACTGCGGCAGCAGGTGCGGCGGTGATGGCGTAGTCAGCATCGAACATGTGGGTTAGGGTCCAGGTGTTGGGATCAACGTCGTAGAGCAGAACCGGCTCGCCATTGGCAGTGCCGACGGTAACCGGCACCTGCAGTCTGTAGAGACCGCCGTCATAGCTCCCCCCACTTTCATGGCTCTCACCGAGGTAAGAGACGTTGACCGAATAGTCCACAGTGAGGTCAATACTTACCGGAGAGCCCATAAAGCCATCGTCGGGAAGAGTGGTGCCGTTGTTGTTGCCGCTGGAGTCAGTGAGCTCGGTGAAGGTTCGCTCTGGATTACCGGTGGCCATATCAACCAGAAAGATACTGGAGTTTTGACTGCTGGTGCCGTCATAAGCAGTGGGCCCGGAGCCAAAGAGCAAGAACCAGTGTTGCGCCTGGACGTCCACCGTATCAGGGGTTCCAGCAGTGATGACTCTGTCTTCAACCTTCAACACCGCAGGAAACGAGGTGGTGAAGCCGAGACCTGGGTAATTTCGCTCCCACAGAAGAATAGGATTGAGAGGATCAGTGATGTCAATGGCGAAATAGCTGCTGGCAAAGGTTCTGGTGGTGTCAGCAGTGGTGCCGTTGTTGTCGAGATCGCCGGTTACGGTGATGCTGCCGCCGCCAAAACGCATTCCTCCCAGCAGCACGGTGCACCAGCCGTTAACTCTCTCGGCCTTTTGTGGGCCTGACATGTTATCCCACAGGTCATAGAGTGGGTGGCCGGCAGTGCCGGCGCCCTCATAGATCCTGGCGTCAAAGATTCTCGGTTTCTGATCCACATAGTAGACGTGGTTGGCTTCAATGTAACTAGCATCTGCCAGCCACTTGAGATGGGGCAGCAGACTCTGGGGGATATAGGCCCAGATTTCATCTCCCGGGCCAAGGAGCCCGTACTTGATCGGGTCCACGGTGAAACTGGCACCGTCACCTGTCACCGGGGCGCCCGGATTGAATACCCCGGCCAGGAAGGCATGGAGCATGCCGTCGTTGGCGCCGGTGTAGACCACGGTTTCCCTGTTTTTGTGGAGCAAGTAAAAATCCGCATAGGTGTCGTCGCTGTAGATGAGATCATAATTATCCACAGGGCGGCCTATTGGGGTGGGAGTGGAGTGGATAATATCGCCCAGTTTCCAAACCTTGGAGTCCGCCGTGCGGTTCCTCAAGTTTGTGGTACTGACAAAGCCTGCATCACTGCCGCGAACATAAGTGATCAGGTTATAGACTCGAGTTGCTTTTGTAGTACCCAAGTAGGAGAAGGCGGGATCGTCGACCAGGTCCAGATAAGAGGTCAGTTTGGCCATGTTGGTAGGTGGTATGTGAAAAGAGATGAACTCGTCGCCGTCCAGCGAGTGATTCCCGTCAACGTGTCCATCGTTATCAAGGTCAACAAATGTATAAATGGTTCGGCTAAAAGCGCTCCGGCTTGCCAACTTGCCGCCAGCCTCCCAGAGCGGACCAAGTTCTGTCAGCGCATGGATGGTTGGGGTTGATAGGGTTCCATACCTGTCTGTTGGAGAAACCAACCTGCGCTTGAACTTGGTTTCAGCACCAGCATCGTCATAGAAAAAGGTCACAACAGGATCAATTTCCAGATCAAGGACCCCGTCCGGAGTGGGATTGCCGGCAGCGGTCCAGTCCTCCCGCAGGTTGCCGAGGGCATCTACCCAGAGGCTTTGCACATAGCCGGTCCAGGAGACTTCTTCTGTCATTGTGGTGTGTTTCGGCTTGAAGTGGGCCTGGTAAACGGCGCCCTCGCCTTCGCCCGAGGTGGAAAGGATGGAAACAACCGTGCCCGCAGCAGTATCCCTAATGGCGTTAAAAGCTTCCCTGAGCTTGTCTTCCAGTACCGAAGGCTCGGAGGCTTCATAGAGGGAAGTCCCGCCATTTTGAGCAGCGCTTGGCAACAGAACATCAGGACTGCACTCGTCAGCGGAAGTTGATCGTAAGGTTCCCGCAACCACTATATGGGTGGTGATATTCTGTTTGTCCTTGCCGTCGATTTGTTTGTTGCCGACCGGGTAGATGTCGGTACCAGACTTGGCAAAATAGGTAAGGTCGTCCAACATCGTACCGCCGTGTAATGAACCGCAGTCGGCTATATCATCGCTGCCCCCGTCATTTTGGCCGGCTGTCGCGACAAAAGTGCTTACCGTGGTGTTGACGTCGGCAGTCGATGCTCCGTCAGTAATTATAAGGACGTTGTTGGCTTGACACCAGGAGGTTACAGGATCAGTCCCGGTGGCGAAGTCGTTTGTGTCCAACCGCAAAGCTGTATTCTGGGTGTAATAGCCTACGGCGTTATAAATTGCTTCAGCCATGGGAGTCCAGGAGGTCGCTTTTATATCATTGAGAGCAGAAACTAAGCTCGTTGTATGAGCGCTCCCCTGGTCGATATAGGTGATAACTTTTCCGCCGTCCCGATTCGCCGCGTCAGCGCAATCATAGAGAATGTGGGGATCAGGCTGAGTGCATTCGCTCTTGGAGCCGTCGTCGTTGAAAACCATGGCACCTATGCGCAGATCAGCGTCAAATTCTTGCAGAAGTCCGGTGGGGGCAGAGGATTGGGCGATATAAGCATTTGCCACCAGCAGAGGATTTCCCATTTGAGCCAGGACCCCTGAATCAATTAACACCGCCGGGATGTTCCACAGTTCGCCGGTGACGTCCGCCTGGTCTGACGGATCTACCACTTCTGGAATTTCCAAATATCCGCAATAGTCCATTAGAGCCGATTCTATACAAGGATCGGAGCTCCACGTGGAGGTAATAGAATCCCAACACCTGCCAACGTATCCTGCACCAGTCGAATCGCCATAGCACACATAGCCCCTATCGTCTGTCGTAATAGTGGCCGGAACAACACCGTCAGTGTATATCCTCTCACAGTCGTTTTTTACACTCTGGGTGGGGCCAGCTCCAGGGGGCCAGGTGCCTTGCTTACTAACATACCAGCAATTGTGGATCGAATGATTGAAAGCGCTCATAGAATCGGCAAGAAGTTTGTCTTTATTGGTGTAAGTCATGCAATCTTCTATATCTTGTTTGATCTGGCCCTGATTGGGAGAGGCGACAGAGAACTCTTGAATTGCACTTTCACATGCACTGTTATCAAATCCGGTGTCAGTTACTTCGAATATTTCAATACGGGTAGTGTTATCTGAAGCATTTGCTTTTTCTGAAGCTGCTGGTGGACGCGCTGCCAGGGTTAGGTGGAAGGTATTGGAAGTTGAGTCCAGTAGCGCCACCTTTTTGACAAAACGTTTGTCCACACAGCCTCGTGACTCCATGACCAGCCGGTTGTTTGTGGAGTCATACTTGCCACCGGTGAGAATTTCTTTTTCTACGTCCAACTTGGAGGCGGCCACCCAGTTGAGAAAATTGCCCTTTGCGGCAAATGTCGTGACGCTCGTTGCATTGGAGGTGATACAAACGTCAGTGTTGGTGTAGGTTGCTGAAGCACAAATGGTTGCTGCCTCGGCGGCTGTCTTCAGTTCAAATTTTTCTGCCCCCAGGTTGTAACCATGCCAAGTGCCCGGCTCGAAATTGCCAACATAGGTGCTCGTTGAGTCGTAGGTATCGTCGTAGCAATAGCCCTGATCGTCAACGTAAGCCAGGTCATACATACTGGCAGAGTTGTCAATTAAAAGAAGCAAATTGGGAGTCACCCCGCCCCCGCTCAGAAACGGAGGGGTGCTGATGTAGCCGGCCATGCTGTTGGCCGCCTCAACCGTGTTTGAACCGCACACCAGAGTTAGAGACAAGATCAAAAAGATGATGCCGTACATTTTCAGCTTTTTCATGGTCGCTTCCCTCCAGCCACACTTTTTTCTCTGCGGTACCGAGTCCGCGAAGAACGTGTCAGCTGGGCCACCCAGGTACGGTTGATTCTGCTGCAGATTTTCGAAACCCTGTGGCTTCTCATCAGAGAGATTCAACACCAGGTGCCCCCTGTCGTTACCGAAGTGACATCTTGAGTAGAAAATTTTTTAATACCCAAACCGTTTTTTTGCAGTTGAAAGTTATTTTAAAGATACTTGCTGTGGAAGGTGGAATCCTCTTTCTGAGGTTTGGAAGGGACTCGTTAGGCTGCACTGTGTAAGGAAATGGACATCAGCCAAGGAGCCCATGAAACGGTAAGGATTCCAGCCATCCGCGCCCGATTCAGTCAACCTAAACCATCAAGAAACGTGCCAAAAGGTTCTTTGCACCTATATGTTATTTGGTTTCAGATAGTTAGGATATTTTTGGGGCATGGAGCAGAGAGTAGATTGCGGATTGCGGATTTCGGATTTCGGAATGCGGATAAAAAAAACAGAAAAGGGGGACGGGTTTTTCGCGGAGCGCATAGCGTTTATGAAGCTGACAACTGATGGCTGAAGGCTGATAGCTAAACTAGACTGGAAGGGCCAATGAGGGAAACAGGGGAAATGGGGGGGGAGGTACCTCCCGCTAGCCCTGCTAGATACGATCTAACAAAGCTAGGGGAGGCAGAGATTACTGGGGTAACAACTCCTTATCG
>Ga0316193_10003113_pt1 | contig 11857 bp, 10 predicted proteins | sample MerIslsedime2_MG_FD_207735 | JGI IMG/M metagenome (GOLD analysis project Ga0316193, IMG submission 207735) | Coastal sediment microbial communities from Maine, United States - Merrow Island sediment 2 | ecosystem: Environmental > Aquatic > Marine > Coastal > Sediment | place: USA: Maine... | reverse complement strand
TTTGAGGAAATCCATCAGTTCCGGCGAGGGCTATTTCGAAGGTGATTATTCGTCAGTAACCGGCAACAAGACTACGCCCGTCAGGGTTTTTTTCAAGACAATCCACCACTCGGAAAAAGCTGTTTCAGGCGGCATCTGCATCGTCGAGGATTTTACCGAAAAAAAGGAGTCCGAACAGCTCATCAAATACCATGCCTCCTACGATACGCTGACCGGGCTTCCCAACCGCCGTCTTTTTCTTGATTACCTGGGAGGAGAAATCTCCCGGGCCGAACGGCACGATTATTTCGGGGCGCTGCTCTATCTTGATATCGACAACTTCAAGACCATCAACGACTCGCTGGGGCACTCGGTGGGAGATGAATATCTGATCATGGTCGCCAGCAGGTTGAGCGAGTTCATCCGCAAGGAAGACGTGGCAGCTCGAATGGGCGGAGATGAATTCACCGTGGTCTTCACCGAACTTGGCAGCAGTTCGCAAATAGCGGCCAGCAAGGTGCGAAACATAGCCGAGGAACTTAACCTCTGCCTGTCCTCTCCCTGCAAAATTGGGTCAAGGGACCTGCAGAGCACGGTCAGTATCGGCATATCATTGTTTCCCAAGGACAACAGGGGAGTGGATGATATTCTCAAACAGGCGGACACAGCAATGTATCGGGCCAAGGCCGCCGGTCGCAACGAGATCTGTTTCTTCCTGCCGAGCATGCAGGAGGCCGCGGACGAAAAATTGCATATCAGCACCGAACTCAGGCAGGCCCTCAAGCAGGATGAGCTCTATCTCTGTTTCCAACCACAAACCGATGTCTCCGGTAATCTCATCGGGGCAGAAGCACTGCTGCGCTGGTATCACCCCGAAAAGGGTATGATCCCCCCTGACGTCTTCATTGCCATCGCTGAAGAAACAGGGCTGATGCAGGATATCGGCCAGTGGGTGCTGAGGGCGGCTTGTCTTAGAATCAGAGACTGGAAGGACAAGAGGCTGCTCAAGAACGATCAGACAATTTCAGTGAACATCAGCGGCATCGAGATAGCCTCGCCTGATTTCGTCAGTCAGGTTCTCAGGACATTGGAAAAAACGGGTGCTTCTCCCCATAACCTGGGAATCGAACTCACCGAGGGCAGTCTTATCTCCACCGGTAAGGACATCGTTGGGAAAATGATGAAGGTGCAGGAACTGGGGGTGAAATTCTCTGTCGACGATTTCGGCACCGGCTATTCGTCACTCAACTATCTCAGGAGCCTGCCCTTACACACCCTCAAGATTGACCGCTCTTTCGTCAACGACATCAACAGCAGCAAGGATAATGTCGTTTTGGTCGACACCATCATCATGATGGCCCGCAATCTCGGGCTCGATGTCATCGCCGAAGGGGTGGAGACCGAGCAGGAGTTGCGCTATCTCAACAGCAAAGGCTGTCTGGTCTACCAGGGATTCTATTTCAGCAAACCGGTCAAGGAGGAGCTTTTCGTCCAGATCCTCGAGCGGGGCAGGATAGATTGATGGCGACTCCCGACTAGCCGCTTATTTCGCATACTGGGCGACCAGGTAAGCCACATAGATACCCAGCAGCCAGAGTCCCTGCCCTTTACTGAAATATCCCGTCTTGTTGGTCGAGATGAAGGTCCTGAACGACAGAAGAATCAGCAGCATGGCGGGATAGTGGAGGAAGTAGAAATTCATGGGAATTTCGAGCGGCACTGCAGCTGCAGCGGCGCCAATGACGAATAGGCAGTTGAGCACATCGGCGCCAACGATATTGCCCACGGTGATTTCCGGGTGGCCCTTACGAATGGCTGTGATGGCCGTAATCAGTTCCGGCAGTGAGGTCCCGAAGGCCACCATGGAGGCGGCAATAACATCGTCAGGCACACCGATTCGTTCGGCAACTTCTGAGGCCCCCGGCACCAGCAGACGGGCGCCGACGATAACCAGGACCAATCCGCCGATCAGCATGATCCATGATAAGCCCAGCCCTCTGACGCTGGCTTCCCCGCTGTTTTCCGCCTGATCGGCACCATCCCGCTGCTTGGTCGACCAATGATAGGCAAGGTAGAGATAACCGACCAGCAGTACCAGAAAGAAAAATCCGACCCAGCGTTCCAGTACCGGCAGCGAGCCGGGCGGGCGAGTTGCCAGCGCGGCAACACTGATCAAGACCAGGAACATCGCGGCGCCGATCTGAACCCAGCCGGTTCGATTGAGAATATAGCGATTCACCGGCATGGGGGCGAGCAGGCAGGAGAGACCGAAAATAAGACCTGTATCGGCAATAATCGAACCCACACCATTGCCGAGTGCCAGACCCGGATTGCCCATAAAAGCAGCCATTACAGAGACGAAGGCCTCGGGAAGGGTGGTGCCTAAGGAGATGATGGTGGCACCGATGACGATCTTCGACATGCCGGTTCTGGTGGCCAGGTCGACGGCTCCCTCGACCAGCCAGTCGGCTCCTTTGGCCAGTATCGCGATGCTGACCAGGACCACTGCCAGCAGCATCAAGATGCTCGAGTTGTCCATGTAGCTGTGCAGGACCGCTTCGTTGCCGATTATCTGTAACAGATCATATTCCATAAGGTTTGCTCTACAACACAGAAGCGAGATTGTCGCCGGGATAACTATCGTGTCGGCAATATCTGACAGCTTACTGTCGATTGCGCAAGTAAAATGTGGGCCGCTTGCCCGATTGCGCAGGCGGACTAATCACTAGAGACCGACGAACCCACACACCTCGCCAACCACCGGCGCAAGGAGTGCGGGTTCGTTACGCTAATTATCCTGGATCCCGGAGGAGTTCGAGATGAGGCTGTGTTGGAACGCAGCGGCTGGATAAGCAGCGGACTCCGGGAGTGGATTATTTGTTGCTCAGCACTTCGAGGCTGACAAAAATTTCGACATCCTTGCCGACTATTCCCATATCGTAAAATTTCCCGCCGCCGACACCGTGGGCCAGCCGGTCAATTACCACGGTGCCGTTGAAGCCTGCCACCTCGGTGCCTTTTTTGGCCGGATGTTCTTTAACCCCTTCGAGTTTAAGCGGCAGGGTCAGCTCGTAGGGTTTGTCTTTGACCGTAAGGGTTCCGGTCACATTGTAGAGACCGTTTCCTGCATCGGTAATCTTGCTCGACACAAAACTCATCTGGGGAAATTTACCGCTGTCAAAGAAATCAGCCGACAGCAGGTGTTTGTCCCTTTTGGTTATATTGGTAGCGATAGAGCCCACCTCTATGGTGAAGGCGAAACTGGATTCATCGAGCTGGGCCGGATCAAAATTTACATCGAGGGTAAATTCGTTGAAGTGACCCATCACCTTGGAAAAAATGTGGTCAATGCTGAAATAGATGCCTGAGTGGGCTTCGTCCATATCCCACGACCTGGCGGCACCAAAAGCGATGGAACTGCTGAACACGAGCAGCAGGGCAACAATCGTTGTTGTAATGATTTTCATGATAGTCTCCTTATTTAGATGAATTACGCATCTTACGCCCGGCACTGGCTTTGACGCTCACTGTCCACAATACGGTCAGGGTGAAAAGGCCTAGAACGAAGATACGCGGTATGGTTTGTTCGAAGGACTCGCTGACGAACAACACGTGTACGGTGACCAGCAGCAGGGCCAGATAGCCTACCGGTCGGTGAAAACTTTTCCAGACATTGTAGGGCAGATTAATTTTCTGCCGAAAGTGGGAAGAACCAGCCAGCAGGACGATACAGACAAACAACGCCGCACCGACCAGTTCCGGCCAGAATTTTCTTCCCAGCGGCAGGTTGGCCAGACCCTCCGGAATGAGAACCAGCAGGATGTGGGCGGCTGCTATCAGAAAGAGGAGCAGTCCATTCAGCCGATGCAAGCGCAGCAGTTTAGCCGGCCCGAAAACCTGGTCGAGAAAATGACCTCTTGCGGATATGATGATCTGCAGGTAAAGAAGGATGAACCCGAGCAGTCCGAGATAATGCCCTCCGATCAACATGATCTTGTCCACCCCGGTCTTGTACCAGAGCGTGGTGGTCTCATAGTAGGATGGAATGGCCAGGACGCCGGAGAGAAACAGTAGAAATCCTGCGCCCAGGACGACCCTGTAAATCGCCAATTTGAAATCAGTTAATGTTGTTGGCGCTGAGCTGGTGTTCATGTCTATTATCTTAAACTAACATTATGACAGGGTGGTACTCTCGTCTCAGTGAGACTATTTTAACTGTCCATCAGCAAGTCAACGGCAGTTCCGCGAGATAGCTTTGAAGATCAAAGATATAACAAACAGCACGGATGGATCGATCTACCTGGATCTCGATGATGTACTCTGCGACACCGCGGTCGCCTATCTTGATCTTATCGATCGCGAGTTCGGGCTCGAGATCGAGTTTGAACAGATCTTTTCGTTCGATCTGCAGAAATCTTTCGGCCTCTCCGATGAGGCCAATCAGCATATGTTCCGCTGCGCCCATCAACCGGACTTTATCATCAATATCAATATCTTCTCTGGGGTGAGTGAAACCCTGGAGAGATGGAAAGCGCTGGGCCACCGGTTGCATATCGTCACCGGCAGGCACACCTCTTCCTACCAGGCAACCATTGACTGGCTCGAGCAGAATGACATTGATTACGACTCCTTCACCATGGTGGACAAATATGGCTGGGAGGATACCGACCACGACCTGGCCGTCCCGCTGGCGGCGATCAGGAGTCGGGACTATTTTCTAGCCATCGAAGATAATATGGAAATGACGAAGTTCTTAACTTCTTCTATGGATTTACCCGTGATGCTTTATGATCGGCCCTGGAACAGAACTTTATCCCCAGATCCACGGGTCGAAAGATTTCAGGACTGGAATGAGCTGAACAGCAACTATCCGGGTGATGGGTGACAACCCTTACCCTCGGCCTTGTGCCTGCGACGAGCCTGTTTCATAGGGCGGGATCCAGAGGCTGAGGTAACGCTTGTCTGCGGTTGCCTATGTTTCACTCCTCGGGATTTCCAGCGGTCCAGGCCCTCTCTATTTCCTCCATATCCACATTTGTGTCCAACAGCATAAGTTCTTCCAGCTCGGCGTTGTGTTTCTGATACATGGAAACATAGTGGTCACGATCACTCTTGAATATTTTATGGAGTTCGGGGAGCATTTCCTCATCCTTTCTTCTGAACAGCCGTGTGAGCCGATGCGCCTCGTAGGTCGGCATACCCAGAAGCTGCAGGACATCACAGCCCAGGGCCAGGGCACTGTCAAAGGTCTCGCGTTTGATGACGGTAATACCCATATCCATGAATTCATAGGCTGCTGCTCGATCGGCAGAACTTACGGCGATCTGCAGATGGGGATAGTGCTTCTGACAAAGTGTTACCAGGGCCCGTGCTTTGTCGACATTGCCGATGGTGATGATCAGCAGTTCGGCGTCCCCGGCACCGGCCGCTTCGAGCAGGTCCAGACGGGTCACATCACCATAGTAGACTTCGAAACCGAATTTGCGCAGCACGTCCACGTTAGAGGCATCGTGGTCGAGAATTACGGGCCTGATTCCGGCCGAGATCAACAGGCGGCCCAGGTCGGTTCCCAGCCTGCCGAATCCGGCCAGGATAACCTTGTGGCCTAAACGGTCGATGACGTCGCTGTCTCCCTGCTCCTCCGGTGCTGAATCGCGATCCAGGATTTTCTCATGCAGAATGAAAAGCAAGGGAGCGAGAAACATCGAGATGGCTACTGCGGAGATCAGCGGGTCGATGAGCTCATCCGTGAGTACCCCGTTAGTCTTGGATAACTGGAATAGGACGAAGGCGAACTCTCCCCCCTGTGCCAGTGCGACCGTCAGCAGCCGTCTCTCTTTTTGAGCCATTTTGAAGATCAGCCCCACCAGGTAGAGGATCAGCATTTTGATGGCGACCAGGCCGATGACCAGGCCACTGATCAAAACAATCTCGTTACCAATGAGACTGAAGTTGAGGCTGGCCCCAATGGAAATGAAAAAAATGCCGAGCAGCAGCCCTTTGAAAGGTTCTATGTCGCTTTCCAGTTCATGGCGATACTCGCTGTTGGCCAGGACCACACCGGCAAGAAAGGTACCCAGCGCCGGAGATAGCCCGACCACGGTCATCAGCAGGGAGATGCCGACAACCAGTGCCAGGGCGGCGGCGACGAAAATTTCCCTTACCCTGGTGGCGGCAATGGCCCGGAAAATTGGTCTGCTGCCATATTTGCCGAGTACGAAGATGAAGCCGATGGCCAGCAAGGTGACCAGGATACGGAGATAGGTAGGCAGCGCCTGAATATCGAACAGACCACCGCCATGATGTCCATCACCATGGGCTGCACCTGTCGCCAGAAGCGGCAGCAGGGCGAGCATCGGGATGACGGCCAGGTCCTGAAAAAGCAGCACCGAGAACACCGAGCGCCCCGGAGGCGTGTCCATGAGCCCCTTTTCCCGTAGGGTCTGCAGGACAATGGCGGTTGACGAAAGCGCCAGGATCATGCCGATGGCCAGGCTCTGCTGCCAGTTAAGAAATAACTGGGCCGGTGCGGCGATGGCGATAGTGGTGAGAACGACCTGCAGCCCGCCCATGCCGAGAATGGGCACCCGCATCTGCCAGAGCAGCGAGGGCTTGAGTTCCAGACCGACCAGAAAAAGCATCATTACCACCCCGAACTCGGTAAAATGCATGACCTCTTCGATATCACCGATAAGCGACAGCACATATGGACCGATGATGATGCCGGCGATAAGATAGCCGAGAACCGACCCCAACCCCAATTTTTTGGCCGCGGGGACCGCGATTGCAGCGGCAGTCAGAAAGATAAAGAGTTGCAGAAGAAAATGTTCCATGGTTAGGGCTGCCTGATGACACTGGAGAGGTTGCTGTTGAGGTAAGCGGCGTCGCTGACGGCCTGGAGATCAAGTTGTTCATCCCTCAAGGCGGTGACAACCCGGCGATAATTGCTGGCATGACTGCGGATAAGCTGGTCGGGCAGGCCCCGGTGAATGCCGAGTACGGCAAACGGCGGCAGCCACCGCAGACGGCAGAGGTTGGCCGTTGCCCGGTAGGGGGCCAGCAATTCACCAATGGTAAACAGGTTTGCGCCCTGGCTACGGTAGGTCGTGTCGTCTCCGCCGGCGGTCAGGGCATGGCAGTAGTGTTTTCCCTCCAGGGCCCTGCCTTCAGAACCATAGGCCCAGCCGTGCTGGAGGACGAGATCCAGCCATTCTTTTATGATGGAAGGGGTTGAATACCAGTAGAACGGGTGCTGGAAGATGATGACGTCGTGCTCCTCACAGAGGCGCTGCTCGTAGCCGACATCGATGTAAAAGTCAGGATAAGAGCTGTAGAGATCGTGTATCATCACCCCGTCAAGACCCGTAACCGCTTCTTTCATGGCACGGTTCATTGTCGAGCGTGCGATGGCCGGGTGGGCGAATAGTATCAGAATTTTTTTCATGGCCTGGGTTAGATAAAGCGCTGCATGATCGATTGAATGATCTGGTCCATATTGTCTTCCGTGGCACCATGCTCAGCACACATCTTTGCTACCGGATCGCGAAGCTCTGGATTTTTCAGGTCTTCAAGCCTGCTAAGCCGGTGGGTTCTTCTGCCGATGCAGAATATCATCTTCTCTTCGGCGTCCAGTTCCAGGAAGCGGCGCAGAGGATCGGTCATCTTCTGCTGGTCTGCCGGCAGAGTACCGTTGACCTCGGAGAAGAGATTGAGCACATGGTCGCTGCGCACCTTGCTGGTGATTCCCTGCAGCGACTCAAGAAAGAGCAGCAGCTCACTGGTGGTGGCGACTTCGCCCATCTTGTCAAACTCTCCTGCCTCGAACTGGGCGGTAAGCGGCGCTGCCATGGGCAGTGCCAGTGAACGCAGGCGGATAAAGTCGGGGTTGATCTGATTCAGCGCAGCGGCCGACTCCAGGGCGTGGTCGCGGGACAATGATTCTCCCCCCAAGCCGGGCATGAAGTACTCTGAGAGTTGGATACCGGCGCGCTTCACTTTCTGGCCCGCTCGGATCTGGGTTGCTTTGCCGACACCTTTCTTGACCATTTTCAGCACCCGGTCGGAGCCGGATTCCATACCGATATGAATACGGTTGAGTCCGGCTTTGGCCATCTTCTCGAGATTGTCATCGCTGATCCTGGCGATGGTATGGGAACGGGCGTAGGACGTGATTCGTTTGACCATCGGGAACGATTGCTGCAAATGACGGAGAATGGTGATGATCTCCTCGGGCTTGATGATCAGGCTGTTGCCGTCCTGCAAAAAGATCGATTTCATTCCACCGGCGACGAAATGATAGGCGGCATGCAGTGCCATCTCATCATCCACCCCGTCCTTGATGAAATCTCCGTAATAGCGGGCGCCGGATTGTTTCGCCTCGACGATCCCGTCCACATAGGCTTTCACCGTGTCGATGTCATTTAGAACATGCTCGAGCGGGCGCAGACTGAACTCTTCGTCTTTGTAGACCGGACAGAAGGTGCAGCGGTTCCACGGACAATTGCGGGTGATCCTGATCAGCAGGCTCTCGGACTCGCTGGGCGGGCGGATGGGGCCCTGCTCGAAGCCTTTGTAGGGCGGAATATGCTTCATAATTAGTGGTCCGGCAATGATGGATTCGCTGAAATGTCCTCTCTTGACTGCTTCTACAGGCGAGAGAGCTGGTTTAGATTTGCCTGCTGTTCCCTTACCCCACTTTGACTATGATAACGGATTGGCAAAAGACAAGTCCTAGTTACAACTGAACTAAAATTGGGAGTTCTCACCCGTGTTCAGCAGGAGATTTTTGCCAAAAATGGTGTTGCGGATAAGGCGGCAGCATCAGCGTCGATCATGGCACCCAGGTGTCCATCGATTGGTGATTCGTCAGATTTTCAGTGTCTAAGCCCGATTGGGGCTTGACAAGATCAAAGGAAGTCGAGCAGGAGTTGATTGAACCTGTCCCTGGCCTCGATATGCACCAGGTGTCCGCAGTCGGCAACCGTGGTCAGACTCGAATTGGGGAATAATTCCCGGATCACCTGCTGGTCTTCGTTCCTCACATAGTTGGATTCAGATCCCCTGATAAACAGGGTGTCGATATCGGATGCAGGCCCGTTTACGGGGGCAGCGATATCGTCCTGGGCACTCAAGATGGCGGAAAGATTTGGACGCCAGCGATACGTCCCATCTTCATCGTTGACCAGGTTGCTTAACAGAAACTGCCGATAGATCACTGAAGGAATTTGCTCTTTCAACAATTCATCCGCTTCCTTCCTTGAGCTCAGTCCGGTCGGGTCGACGGAGAGCATGGCAGTGAGATAACGGTTCCAGCTTGGATCCTTATACTCTCCCGGAGCGATATCGACCACCACCAGCTTGTCAACCCGGTCCGGAAAGCTGAGCGCAAACTGCATGGCGCATTTGCCGCCCATCGAGTGGCCGACCAGCGAGGCAGTTTCAAACCCGTTGTCGTCCATGAAGCCGCCAATATCGGCGGCCATGATCCGGTAGTTCATTGAGTTGTGATGAAAGCTGTCACCGTGGTTTCTCAGATCTACGGCAATAGCCTGGTGGCGCTCGCCGACTGCTCTGGCTGCACCGGCCATATTAATTTTCGAACCGAGAAGACCGTGCACCAGGATTACCGGGGGGCCTGATCCATATTCGATATAGGCCAGCATGAAAGAGTGGGTCTCCTTGTCTGTAATCGTTTTTGTGGGCCGCTGAATCTGCTTTGCTGTTCTTAGGCCTTGCCGGTACAGCCCAGCAGATCCATCCATTTCTTGATGACACCGGCAACGGCCTCGAGCACAGCCAGGTCGAGTTTGCCTGGATCATAGACGTTCCGGTTAGCAGAAAGATACTCATTGGTCGTGTCGATAAGGCAATGCTTCAACTCGGTCGAGACGTTGAACTTCGATCCGCCCAGCGACACCAGTTTCTTCACCGTATCGTCCGCCAGCCCAGTTCCGCCATGGATCACCAAAGGTGTTGTCGGGCCGCTGCCGTTAATTTTCCGGGCAATCGTCGCCAGCCGATCGAAATCAAGTTTGGGTGCTTTTGTCTTGTAAACACCATGGGCGGTACCTATTGCAGGGGCAAGCAGGTCTATCTGCGTTTTTTCAACAAATTCCACGGCCAGATCGGGGTCACACAACTGGGCTTCGTCCTCGGCCACCACCACCTGGTCTTCAACTCCGGAAACGGTGCCGAGTTCACCTTCAACCGAGATGCCGCGGGTATGACAATAATCGCTGACTATTCTGGTCTGGCGGATGTTTTCAGCAAATTCGTGGTGGGAGGCGTCAATCATCACATTGGTATAGCCCACGTCGGCGCAGGTCTTACAATAATCCACCTCGCTGCAGTGATCGACATGGAGACATACCGGCACCGGTGCCTCGGCTGCCAGCGTTTTAAACACGGCCGCAACTACATCTGGTTGACGAAATTTAGAAGGAGTTACAGAAGTCTGAATGATAACGGGAGAATTCTTCTCTATCGCTGCCTGTACTACCGCTTTCATCTGAATGAAATTGGTGACGTTGAAGGCACCGACTGCGTATTTTTCAGCGGTGGCCTTCAAAAGCATTTCCTTGGCGTTTACTATCGGCATATTTCCTCCACTATATTTGGGTGAGCCATTTGCAAAACGATCTTTTCGCCCAAACTCTGCGTTATGCTCAAAATTTTATCCTCGGAATATCAATCATATGCCTGTGGTAAAATTTCTCGCATGCCTTGATTTTGAACGAAAATCTTAGTTTTGCAAAAAGCTCGGGTTTAAAATATTTTAGACCTTCTTGATTCGACAGTGAAATATCTTCGATCGCATAAATTGTTATGAGAGCAGCTCTGCCGGGATTTTCATCTCACGGTAAGCGCCGATATAGTAGCATGTATAAGTGATTGGAGCATTAAAACTTGCATCTGAAAATTTGTTTTTGGCCGGGAGTCTCTGGGGGGATCTAGCCCGGGTCTGGCCTCAACCCCAGAAACTCAATAATCCACAGAAAACCACCGTGGTTGAGCGGGCAGCACTATATTTCTATAATACTAGAAATATGGTTGACAGCCGTTTACCTAGACGCTAGAGTAGCACTCACAAAGAAACCAATGATCACGGAGGTCTTCGATGGATCTTGAACATGCCGCCGGACGCTGCGCCGAGCTGGGAAATATTACCCGATTGTCGATTTTCAGACTATTGGTAAAAGCAGGCAAACAGGGCTTGCCGGTGGGGAAAATTCAGAGCAGTCTGGGAATTCCCGGATCGACCCTGACTCACCACCTCCAGCGCCTGGTCCGGGTGGGGCTTATCAAACAGCGGAGACAGAGCAGGATACTGCATTGTGAGCCGCAGATGACGGCGATTCGCGAACTTGGCGAATACCTGCTTTCTGAATGCTGCTCACTGCAGCACGATCTACCTGCAGACGGTACAGACCAACCCTTGGAAATAAAGGATTATTGCTGACATGGAACCAATGCTGCCGCATTTCAAGGACACTCTTGTTTTTTTTATTACGACCATGGCGGAACTTGCCATCCTCTTTATCGGAATCAGCTTTCTGGTCGGGGTCATCAACGAATTTCTTCCCCAGGAGAAAGTAAAACGCTGGCTCTCAGGTCGGCACGGCAGGGGCTATCTGATCGGCTCGATCCTCGGCGGTCTGACGCCGTTCTGCAGTTGTTCGACCATTCCGGTAACCATTGGCCTGTTGCGGGCCGGGGCAGGATTTGGGCCGACCATGGCCTTTTTGTTCACTTCGCCGCTGGTCAACCCGATCATTATCCCTCTTTTCGTTACCCTGCTGGGGGTGAAAGTGACATTGGTCTATGCGGGTGTCGCCATCGGCCTGACCATCTTCATCAGTTTTCTTCTGGAGAAAGCCGG
>Ga0316193_10003108_pt1 | contig 11868 bp, 13 predicted proteins | sample MerIslsedime2_MG_FD_207735 | JGI IMG/M metagenome (GOLD analysis project Ga0316193, IMG submission 207735) | Coastal sediment microbial communities from Maine, United States - Merrow Island sediment 2 | ecosystem: Environmental > Aquatic > Marine > Coastal > Sediment | place: USA: Maine... | reverse complement strand
CGCGTTTTTATCGCCTAGCTTGTTCAGGTAGGGGGGCGCATCTGGCGACCCGTGGTCGGCGGACAACACAATCAGCGTGTGCTCCAGTCCGACGGTTTTGTCGATGTAGCTGAACAATTCGGCGAGAGTTTTGTCCAGCTGTAACAGGTTGTCTTCCGCCTCCAGGCTGGAAGACCCAAACACATGCAGTACATAGTCATTGCTGGAAAAACTGATAGATAAGTAATCCGGGACCGCATCCTGGCCAAGTTGTTCATTTTCGATTAACGCCTTGGCAAAATCCAGGGTGAGCTGGTCGCCCGCGGGGCTCAGGGTGAGCAGTGTGGTGAAATACTTGTCACCGAGGTTCCCCCAGGCGTGTGGAAAGGTGCGCCCGAACCCCGGAAAATCGGTCTCCCAGGGCTGGTCATCGTCTGTGCCGAAGAGATAGGCCTGGTGCGGCTTCATCAGCTCCCAGTCTTTGCCGCTGAAGCGGGTGAGGGGGCCATTACTGTTCCAGTCGAGAACCCACTGAGGGTAGTTGTCATAGTAGTAGTTGCTGGTGATGAACTCCCCCGCTGCCTTGGAAAACCAGAATGCCTTGCCGGTCTGGCCCGCCAGTGGGATAGCGCCGCGATCCTTGACCGAGACTGCAAAAATCTTTGCCTCTGAGTTATATGCATAGGCCAATTCGTCGCTGAATGTGGAAGTGAGAAGTGCCCTGGGAGAGCGCCCATCCGCCAGCGCAACGCGTTGGGTGGGATCTATTTCGCTGCTCTTGTCGACATCAGCATTGCTGCCAAGCAGGTGATAGCGGCTGTCCTCCACATTGTAGATCAGCCGTTTCTCGTCCTTGTCGAACCAGATATTGCCAACCATGCCATGCAGGGCAGGAGTGGTGCCGGTTGCAAGGGATGCGTGGCCGACAATGGTTTCGGTGTTGCCGTGCTCGTACTGGGCATTGCTGTAATGCAGGCCCTTGTCAAACAGGTAGCGAAAGCCTCCCTTGCCCATATTGTGCAGATTGCGTTGTGGCAGGTCGCCGCGCAAGGCATCCACTGTGATTTGCAGAACCAGCCGCGGCGGCTGGTCGGGTGCAGCCGCTGTGGGGCCAGCTGCAATCCCGGCCAGGCAAAGTATTGGCGCAAACTTGCGCATTTTAACGGTGAAAGGAGGCATGAGCGGGTTTCCTTGCTGTAGCTGTGTTTACGATATTGATGGCGGTATGGCGTATGTTCCCACCGCGTGGGCAACCGGGCGATCATCACCTTCGGAGTAAAGATAGACATCGCCGGTAGCCAGGGTCCTGCCTACCTTGAGGAGCTTACAGACACCGATGATATCTCTTTTGGCAGAGGGTTTACGCAGAAAATTGATGTTCAGGCTGGTAGTGACTGTCAGCGGCACGATACCGATTTCTCCGAGAATAGCCACGTAGAGCGCTACATCTGCTACCGCCATCATGACTGGGCCAGAGACGGTGCCGCCGGGGCGCAGTTCGCGCTCGCCAATTTTGTGTCGCACCGTAGCACCCTTGTCGCCGGTGGCTTCGATTATACAGTTATTCTGGGGGAAGTCGGTGGCTATGAAATCTGCTATTTCTGCGGTGGTTGTCACGACGGTCCTTCCATAAGCCAGGGAAAATTTGTATTTTCGGCGGACTCCATAATGATCTCCATACCCTGTTCTGGTACGTCACAGTAGTTGTCCTGGTAAAGGCTGGACTCGGGCAGGTAGAGCATGGCCGACATCTCGTCGATAGTCGCAAACAGTCCGCACACATCGGCATAATCCGCGCTGAGTGACACGACGTCCGCTGTCACGCCAATGACCGGTATCCAGCCTACCGCCAGTGCGCCCGCACCGCGCTGCAATATACGCCTGCCCTTGTTGCCGACAGTTTTATTGCCCGCCGCTGCAGCCCGTCGCTTTGCAGCGCGCTCACGCCCATCCAGCACACGTTGCTCGCGCAATCTGGACTCCGCTCTGGCGCGGGATCTTTTCTCATTGTTGAGCAGGGTAGGGCGAGGCAGGTAGTTGTCGGCAAAACTGCCAAGCATTCCGGCCAGGCCGGCACTGAAGTGTGAGAGGGCGAACAGGGGTGTCAGTACCAGGGCAGAAAATAACACGAACACGTTAATGCCGCTGCGAATTACAGGGGGTAACAGGCGCATGTCCTGAATCTCAGCCTTTGGTCTCGACGCTATCGGGAGCCTCCAGCGGCTGCCTCTCCTCGCCAAACCAGGAGGTCATTTTGGCTGCTGTTTTGCTGCGCACATCATCGTTGATATAGGTCGCCACAGCTGCGATGGCCAGCACCAGCACTCCCAGATCATCGGCGTAACCCACGGCGGGCGTGATATCGGCGATGGCGTCCAAGGGCACGATAAAGTAACCCAGCGCGCCGGCTATTGTCGCCTTTGCCCACTTTGGCGCTTTTTCTTCCTGTGAGGCGTAGAACAGCAGCAGGGCTTTTTCCACCACCCCACTACCGGCCGTTTTGGCGTATTTCTTCAGCTTGTTCCAGAATCCGCTCTCTGAAAACGCTTCCTCGTACTCATTGTGTTCACTCATGTCACACCAGTGCTCCAACCACCTGATAAGTTAGGATCAGCAAGCCGACAAGCCGTTAGATGCAAGGCGCCGGTTTGAAGGCATAGTGGGCCTATGTTGAAAACCGGCAACGCCGCAGATGACGGCTTGTGGGCTTGCCCTTGGGATGCCACCCAGGCGACCCAAGGCCGCGTTGCAGCCGTTTGACATAGAACCACTATGCCTGCACGACTGTGCCTTGCCTTGGGTCGCCTGGGTGGCACTGATCCTAACTTATCAGGTGGTTGGAGCACTAGCCTCAAATTAGCCGAATAACCAGGGCAGTACCTCCGCCCTGTTTTCCACGATAATCTGTTGCGCCGTTGGATCGGACAGCTCTTCCTTCGGATCGATGTGCAGCAACTTGAGGGCATAGGGTACCAGCTTGCCCCGGGTGTTGACTTCCAGTGCGCCGTTTTCCATGCCGTAGTCCGCCTCCACCACGTCTCTCTGGTCACGCCTCAGGCGCGGGTCAGGCACAATGCGGATTGTTATGGTTGTATTCCACTCGGTATCGCCGGCTACACCGTGCCCGGAGTCATCCATGATTTCCGGAATGTCGCGAAAACGGCTCAGTACGAAATCCCGGTATTCAAGATTCTTTTCACACCAGGCCCGCACGTGCCAGCGCAGCCCGGTATACACCAGGGTATGCGGCACGATGATCCTGCCCTCACGATCGGGGTTATTGATAGAGACATAATCCACGTCCAGGCGCTTCTGCAGGCGAGCGGCCTGCATGATAGGCCGAAGTACCTGTGGTTTAACGTCCCGTACGGGTTGTGACAGCACCTCCACATTCGCCATGTTCAGGGAAAGTGACTCGAACACGTTCATCAGTTCGTTGTTGCGCGCCATCAGGTGGAGGTACTCGTCCGCCAGACCCTGGGTGACTTTGGGTGCAAATTCTGCGGCAGGTTTGTAGCCTTTGAGGAATTTATCGTACTCAAGGTTGCCGGGGCCCACCTCGCGCAGATAATTGTTGATGTCCTTGCTGGCCTGCTGGCGGCCGATGCCGAAGGTATCGCAAAGATGGCGGGTAGTCAGCCGGCCTTCCCACAGGGCGATGGTCTCAATGAATCGATAGCGCAGCAGCAGTTCCCAGCGAAAAGGCCATTTCTGCTCGGGGCGGCTGGTCATCGTTTGTTTACCTGCGGTAGCTTAGGCGACACAGTATCGGAAATGGGCTAAAAATTGTGTAGTGGTGCCGCAAACGCCCATGGCCGCTCAGGCGGCCTTGTTCGATTCAAATGCAGGGCAGGAGGTGCAAGTATCAGGGCGCTATTTCCCCATCAATGCTTCTTTGGCTTTATCCATGTCAACAGAATCAGCGGCTTTGTCAGTATCGACGGCCTCGGCAGCCTTTTCCATATCGACGCCGTCCGTGCTGACGGCATCGGACATCTTCGCGGTGTCAACGGAGTCGGCGGCCTTTTCCGTGTCCACCGAGTCCACCAGTTTGCCCATATCCTGGGCAGTGGTCAGTGAAGCAAGGGGCAGCAGTGTGGCTATTGCGACAACAGGAAGTAAAAATTTCATAGAATTTCTCCGGATAATAGTGTGGGAACAGCGCGCTGGCGGCGCCAAAAGGACTATGCCTCTTTTAACTTCTGGCCACAAGAGTCAGCTGGCCGCCGGTTCGTCTTCTGCTGCGGTGGTGTCGGGGTCAACGCCACCAGCTTCCTTGGCGCGGGCTTTCTGCAGTTTTTTCTCTTCTTTTTTCTTTTTCTTGGCAAGCTCACGCTGCCGCTTTTCAAATGAATAGTTCGGTTTGGCCATGGGTTGGGTTACCTCGCGTTGTCAGATACAGGCTTTAGGGACATAGAATAAGGTATTTCCGGGCCATATGGGGTTTTCTTTTCGATTCGGTGCTGACACTGCGTTCTAACAACCAGCCTTGCGGTTGGTTTTAAAGCGTTTTTTCTGACAACCTTCGGGCTCAGCCGGAGCTTCCTGCTGGGTTATCGTCTCTTTGACCTCTACTGGCTCGGTAACGACATTGGGTGCTTCAGGTTCGACCACCACAGCCGTGGCGCCCAGGGTGGCAATATCCGTAACCACGTCGAGTACCATGGCATTGGGTACTGGCACACTCAGGTTGTACTGGGCAATTTTCCAGCCATAGGCCGACTTCACCAACACCCCACTGCCGCGGCACAGGCCCAGGTCATCATTCTGCAGTGTCTCGTCAAACCAGGCGGTCTGCCCGTCTGCTGCCACCATCACGTTGCGCTCGACAGGGCGGTAGTCCCAGCCACGGCCTGTGGCAAACCGTGATTCGACAAAATCCCTGAAACCCTGGCCTTGCCAGCGTTCAGTGCCATCGGTGCCCAGGAAAACCACATCCTCAGTCATGGCTTGAAAGTAGGCGGTCGTGTTCGCCCGGGCTGCAGCCAGGTGAAAGTTGTCCAGGGTGGCGCTTAACCCGGTCTGCTCATCCGCGTTGGCAACGGCACACAGTGCCATGAGGACGCAGATTAAAGCCCATTTGCTGTTTGTCACAGTAACTCCGCTGAAATATCTATTGTGCAGCGGGCACTCTAGCCTCTGCCACCACGTTTGATCAAGCCAGCTGATCCCGGAGCCGTTGTCACACAGTTTCAGAGGCGAATTGACACCCGGCAGTCCCCCTCCCACACTTGGCACTTGAAACCTCTGCGCCTGCCGCGCTGACCCTCCATCGAAAGGACCCCGATGCCCACTATAACCCCAGCCCTGTCCGACTTGTACCAACTGGCAGAGCAGCTCGAGCTCGATCAGTCTGTGCCTGTGCAAGTAGCGCGGGAGCGGGATCATGCGATCGCGGCAAAGTGTGTCGACGCGGATGATGTTGGAAGACTGGAATACTGGCTGACGTCGGTGTCAGCCACGCGTGGAGAGCAGCGGACTCCCGGGGATCCGTGGCTGAGCGAGGCTTCGGCTGCCGCGTTGGGGCGGGTGCTGGCCCTGTTTTTTGGTTGTTCCTCCATGGCGGCGTTCCTGCTTACCAGTGGGCGTGGCCTGGTGAATGTCTTTATGTTCCTGCTGTTGTTTGTATTTGTGCAGTTGCTGCTATGTATAGTGGCGGCCTGGGTGATGGCGCGAACGGTGGGCGGCGCTGAGCCGGTGGTGTTGCCGATCAATCCGGCACGCGCTTTTGTGGCACGGGCTTTCCCCGATAGGCGTTACCTGCGCGAGGCGCAGTCGGTGTTGCGCCTGCTGTTCCTGCGCTATGGCCAGGAATTGGGGGCGATTTTTACCCTGGGGGCTGTTGCGGCGTTTTTTGTGGTGCTGGCGCTTAGCGACTTTACCTTTGTCTGGGGTTCTACTTTTCAGTTGAGCGATAGCCTGGTTGAGCAGATGACGGCGTGGATGGCATCGCCCTGGTCGGGCTGGCTGCCGCAGGCCACGGTGAGTGGCGATCTGATTTTTGCCAGCCGTTTCCATCCGGCGATCACCTCGCTAAGCCCGACGAATATAGAGGATATGCGGGGTTGGTGGCCTTTCCTGATTATGGCCATGGTCACTTACGGGCTGTTACCGCGTCTGCTGTTGTGGCTGCTGTCAAAGTTCTTCTATCGGCGCCAGATGCGCGCCGCCTTTGTGCGGCTGCCAGGCAGCGAGCGCGTGCTGGCGCGAATGAAGGCGCCGCTGGTAAAAACCCAGGGGGAGGGCTCGGGCGGTTTCGTACCGGAGGCAGAAAATAGCCCGCTTGTGATAGACCGGCGACTGTTGCTGCTGAACTGGGCGAACGCACTGGCGCCGGTGGATGTCGCCTCGTTTGCGGAGTTCGACGCGGTACCTGAAGGTAATGTCGTCAACGCCGGGCTGGGCTCACTGCCGGAGGAACTGGAGCGGCTCGAGAGCCGCCTGGCAAAACCGGTGGAGCATATCCTGGTGGCGGTGAAATCCTGGGAACCACCCATGGCGGACCTGGCGGATTTTCTCGACAACTTCGCCAGTGTTCCGCGCTGCACCCTGTTCCTGATACCGTTGCCGCACAAGAGCGTGTCTACCACCCGGCTGGGGGACTGGCAGTTGTTTGCCAGGGCGCTGGCGTTTTCGGTTGTGGATGTACAGGCGCTGGAGAGAACGGTATGACAACACCGGTGTTTGCCGTGGTGGGCCGCCCCAACAAGGGCAAGTCCAGCATCGTGGCCACCCTGGCTCGAGACGACGCGGTATATATCGACGCCAGGGCAGGGTCGACAAAAGAGGCCCACAGCTATCCCATGAAGGTGGATGGGGAGACTCTGTACGAGTTGGTGGATACTCCCGGCCTGCAGCGCGCTCGCTCGGTGTTGGACTGGCTCAATGCTCACTGCAGCGATGCCGCCGCCCGGCCGGAGACGGTAAAATCCTTTGTTGAACAACACGAAGGTGATGCGCGCTACCGCGATGAGTGTCAGGCACTGCGGCCAATTGTGAACGGGGCGGGAATCATTTACGTGGTAGATGGCTCGGTTCCCTACGGCGCTGACTACGAAGCGGAGATGGAGATACTGCGCTGGAGCGGGCGCCCCAGCCTGGCGCTGATCAACCCCATTGAGGGAGAGCAGTTTGTCCAGGAGTGGACGGCCGGCCTGGGCCAGTTTTTTCGTACGGTGCGCACCTTTAACGCCCACCGGGCTGAGGTCACCAAGCAACTGGAATTATTGGAGCTGTTCGGCCATCTCGACCCCACCTGGCGCGAGCCGCTGGAGCGGGCGGTAGCAATTCTGCAGCATGACAGGCAACTTCAGGGGCAGGGTGCGAGCAGTTACATAACCGACCTCATTGTTGAGGCGATCACCTACAAAGTGGAGCAGGCAGTGCCGGACGGGCTGCCGCTGGAGCCGGTACAGAAGCTGTTGTTCAAACGCTATAAGGCACACCTGGTGAAACGGGAGCGCCAGTGCCGGCAGCGGGTGGAGGAGCTTTACTATTATTCCAACCTGAAGAAGTCCGAGGAGGGCCTCGCGCTGGAAGAATCGGACCTGTTCAATATTGAGAAATGGTATCTTTGGGGCCTGTCGGAACGGGCCCTGCTCACGGCGGCGGCCTCCGCCGGGGCTGTGGTAGGCGGCAGCACGGGTATTATGGTGGATGCGGCCACGGGCGGTCTTCTGGGCGGCCTGGGTACACTGGTGGCCGGCGCCGGCGGCGCGGTAAGCGGGATCTGGGGCGCGCGTAAATACGCCGACAAAATCGGCCAGGTAAAAGTGAAGGGCATACCCACCGGCGGCAATATGCTGTGCTACGGCCCGTCGAAGAGCGTCAACTTTCCGTTTGTGCTGCTGGGTCGGGCGCTGCTGCACCAGCGCCTGATCTGCACTCGTACCCATGCCGATCGCGACGCACTGGATCTGAACCAGCCCCTGCTTGAGCGCCTTGGCGAAAAGGAGCGCAAGCGCCTGGCCAGGCTGTTCGACGACATCCGCAATGACAGAAAGCCCGCCGAACGCCGGGCCCAACTCGCTGACATGGTACTGGGTTGGTGCGAGGATCCAGTTCCGCAATAAAGGCGTACACTTCCCCCGATAACCCACCAACTTAGGAGAATACGATGAAAACCCTGGCACTGCTGTGTTGTTTTGCGCTCATTACCGTTGGCGCCCAGGCCGCTGACCTGGAGGTGGGGGATCGCGCCCCGGATTTTACGCTGCAAGCCTCGGATGGCAAAACCTATACACTGTCCGACTTCACGGGCAAGCAGGCGGTGGTGATTGCCTGGTTCCCCAAAGCCTTTACCAGCGGTTGTACGGTGGAGTGCAAATCCCTGGCGGAAAACGGCCATCTTATTCGCAAATACGACGTCAGCTATTTCATGGCGAGCGTTGACCCGCTGGCCAGGAATATCGGCTTTGCCGAGTCCACCGGGGCCGACTTTCCCCTGCTCAGTGACCCATCAAAGGAAGTGGCCGACAGCTACGGCGTGCTTTCCATGGGTATGGCCATGCGGGAAACCTTTTACATCGGGGTCGACGGCACAGTCCTGAAGATTGACAGGAGCGTGGCACCGGCCACCTCAGCACAGGATATGGCGGCTAACCTGGGACAACTGGGCGTGGCTCTGGCATCCGGCACATAAAAAAACTGCCCCAGAGGGGCAGCGAGATGGACTCCGGAGAGTGTTTGGGTGGTCCACCTTCCCTGGCAGACCATAATAGGGTGGAGACTGTAACGGATTAACATGACACTCACGCTACAGTGTCCCTGCTACAGCTAATGCAGGGTCCATGCCAAATTGTGTGGTTTCTAGATAATCTACTTATCTATATGATAATTTTAGAAAAATAGTAATCCAGTGAGATGTCTGAGCAAGCCTGCTGAGCTCGTGGATGCGCCAGAATTGGCGCCGCGTTTTGACAATATTGGTGCGCCGCCCCAACATGGGGCGCCCCCGGTAGGAGTGAGAGCCGTTTTAGACCCCGTATTGCACGGCGACACCAAGTCGATTATTTTAAGTGCCCCTAACGACTTAAAGAGCCCGGAAATGGATTTGCGCAACTGCGACATTGCTCGGAAAGTGGCTGAGCAACGTTGTAATCGGGGCGATATGGATTGCCTGTGGTACCACGGCAACTGGGAACTTCTCAAATCGTTGGGTGTGGTGTCTACCTCTGGTATTCATGCCGCAGAGATATGCGCGCTGCTGGAAACTGCCCTGAGTGAGAAAGAATCTACCCCGAAAATCCTTCTCAGCGGTTCGACCGACGCTACATTAATAAAACTACTCGTGTCCGCCTGCAGGGAGAGTAACTGTTCCCCGGAGATCACGGCTGTCGATATCTGCGCAACACCACTGGAGTTCATGGGCCAGTACGCGCGTGAGAATATGCTCGCGTTTTCGTCAGTTAGAGCGGACATTCTCGAGTTCAATGCCGATAGCAACTACGATATTATTTTGACCCACGCCTTCATGGGCAACTTTGACGAAGCGGCCCGTGTGCGGCTGGTGCGTAAGTGGGCATCGATGCTCAACGAAGGTGGTTGTGTAGTGACGGTTCAGCGGGTCAGGCCTGAAGGTTCCCCGCCGGTGGTTCGGTTTTCCGCTGATCAGTCTGCGCACTTCATCAACGCCGCTTTAGTAGCAGCAGACGCCGAGGGCTTGCAGTCTGGCGACAGGGACAGGGTTGAAGTGGCGGCAAGGGAGTTTACGGAGAACTTCATGAGTCATTCCGTGACGTCAAAAGAGGCCCTTAATCGGCTATTTCTGCAGTCGGGTTTGGTTTTTCGCCACCTTGAGTACAGATCGCTCCAGACAAGGGCAAATCTTGGGGGGCCTTCCGTGCCCTCGGGTGGTGAATATGCCTTCATCATTGCAGAGAGAAAAGTATCCATATGAAAACGCAAAACGGATTGCATAGCGCCGGACTGCAGCGGCTGATCCAGGCCAACGAGCCCTTTTGGGGCGGGGAAGCCGAAGTTGTTCGCAGCTACTGGACATCGTCGGTGAGAACCCCGGCAACTGATCGAAAATGGATTGTTCACCAGATCTATAAGGAATACTGGGACGGCATTTTGCCCAGCATGGAATTATTGAGCCAATCCCTGGTAGAGGCTGGCACAAAAAAAGGACGCGACACCCTCCTCACTGTGGCCGAAGTGCTGCATGAAGAAGCAGAACATTTTTTACTATTTGCAGATCTCTACAGCCAACTGGAAAACCTGGACTACTCCCTGACCCCCACGGAGTTGAAGGAACAGGGTTCGTGGTCTGAAAATGATGATTTGATGGCGATGCGGCAGCGCCATAAAAATGAGTCAGCTGAGCTGGGACTGCGGGCGCACCGATTTACCGAGGGAGGATATTGCACACTCTTCACCGAAGGTATGGCTTTGCGGGGGGGTGGAATGAAAGGTAACGCTATTGCGGAAGTGTGCCGTCGGATCTATGAGGATGAATTCAATCACATGCTTCTGGGAATTATTGCAGCGGACCATTCTGAACTGACCGACTCGGACTGGGATGTATTGATTGAATATACGGTTGAACAAATGAAATCACGAATTTTGATGCGCAATGCCCAGTTCAGTTACCCGGTCCCGGCGCAACGTTTACAGGATCTGTTGGCAGGAGGGGCCGAGCCTGTGCGTTTCGATTATGATGTTGCTCAGGAGTTGCTGAGCCGCAACCGCGGTAATGACTCGGTCTCGAGAAACTAAACGGGTTCAGGATCGCAAAAGCATTTTCTTTATAGCGCTTTTTATCGCCTTTACGTGGCCATCCAGGTAGTCAAATCGGTTGTCGGCACGGAAACTCCGATCCAGGAATTTCATACAGGCATTTGCCTCAAATATGACTATTTGCGCATCCACGATTGCGAAATCTATGCCAAAAATGTCCAGGCCTATGCGCTGATAAATCTCCCGGAAGACCTGGTCATATTCTTGTAGCCCTGTGTCGAGAAAGGTTTTCTCCCTGTGACAAAGCTCGAGATCTTCATTCATCAGCTCAGCCCGGGTTTGCGCATGAACCATCCAGTGATTTGAGGTGACTGCGTGTCGGGGATAGGGAACGCCATCCACCATGATTACCCGGTTTTTCTGGTACTGGCCCCTCTCATTGATATAGTCGATAAACTCGATGAGGACGATACCGCCGTATAACCATTGCTGGTCTTTTATGGCGTCAAGGTCGGCGATATCGGTTAGCAGGTTCATGTACTCGCCACCGTGAAAGCCGGCGGCGCGCACAATTATCGGCCAGCTATTGAAGTTTTTGCATGCCTCCTGGAGTTCACCGTAGGTCCCGGGATTAGCTGCCTCTACGCGCGGCACGATACAGCGCGGAATGTCAGCGAGCGTTTTAGGCAGTCTTGCCCGGGAGGTCTTGAAAACATCAATGGGTTTGTTAAAGCATCGCTTGGGCTGCACAGCATTTATTATGTTCTGTATCGTGTGAAGGCTCTTCGTAGAAGAGTCCGCATCACCGACAAGATTAAACAGGTTCACACGTGAGTTCGCAGGCGGCCGGGTTGTGCTCGCATCAATCAGTATCGAGGCGCTGTGCGCGGCCAGCGTACGATCGCTCATAATGTACGGCAGGATGGGTACAACACCGACAAGTGTTTTCGTGACTATAGAGCCGCCTTCTACGGCAACGCTTGTGCTCTCTCCCCGGCTTTCAGTATCTGCCTGCCCAAGCAGGAAAAGAGTTCTATTCAAGTGTGGCACCCATTGGCAAGAAGTTTCAGATGATAAATGATGCCCCGGTGATTTTGCGGGGATCCGGGCTTGCGTTTAATGGTATCCATAGGCACTGACGAGTTAAGGGCCGAAATTTTCAGAGTGAAAGCAGGCGGCGCAGCAGGCTGTCTTCGCCCTTGTTCTGCT
>Ga0316193_10003107_pt1 | contig 11868 bp, 5 predicted proteins | sample MerIslsedime2_MG_FD_207735 | JGI IMG/M metagenome (GOLD analysis project Ga0316193, IMG submission 207735) | Coastal sediment microbial communities from Maine, United States - Merrow Island sediment 2 | ecosystem: Environmental > Aquatic > Marine > Coastal > Sediment | place: USA: Maine... | reverse complement strand
GTCGAAGACTGTCTTGCGTCGCGACACGTAAAGGAGCCCGCTGAAGCCTCGCTTCTGGTCCTCGAGGATGGTTCAGAGCTCGCGGTTCGCGAGAGTGCAGCACCCATTATTACCGAGAGCGGTGAACTCGCCGGGGCCGTCCTGGTCTTCACCAATGTCTCACAGCTGCGATCCCTGCAGCAACGTATGGAGCACCTCGCAAGCCACGATCCACTGACCGGTCTGATCAACCGTCGCGAGTTCGAGCTGCGGCTGGCAGAGGCGATCAGCGATGCGGCAAACAGCTTTCGTCAGCACATCCTCTGCTATCTGGATCTCGACGAATTCAAGCTGGTCAACGACACCTGCGGTCACGGGGCCGGAGACGAGCTTTTGCGCCAGCTCACCTCGGTCCTGAGTGCGGTGAGTCCGAAGGGCAACACTCTTGCCCGCCTTGGTGGCGATGAGTTCGGTATGCTGTTCATGAACTGCGACCCTGACGAAGCGACAGCGCACGCTCAGTCCCTTCTCGATGCGGTTCGCCAATACCGATTTCAATGGGAGGGACAGGTCTTCGAAGTCGCTGCCAGCATCGGCATCGTTCCGGTGGTCGGCGGCAATGGCAATCTCGCCGAGCTCCTCAGCGCCGCCGATTCCGCCTGCTATGTGGCCAAGGACAGAGGCCGCAACCAGATCCATGTCACCCGAATTGACGACTCCGCCGTGCGGATCCGCCACACCGAAATGCTGTGGGTAGAGAGAATCAATCGCGCCCTCCACGAGAACCGTTTCCGACTCTTCAAACAGCCGATACGCCCCCTCCAGAAGAAAGACGCGCCCCGGTACCACGAGTTGTTGTTGCGGCTGGTCGATGCTGAAGGCAATATCGTCGCACCGAGCCAGTTCATCACCGCAGCGGAGCGCTATCGGATGATGCCGGTCATCGATCTCTGGGTCGTAGGCGAGGCGCTGAGTTCTATAGGTTCAATCGCAAACTCGGCCATCGAGGATACCGTAGCATTCACAATCAACCTGTCGGGACAGAGCTTTGGAAACGTAGAGCTCAAAGAGCTTATTCTCGAGCAGCTCGATCAACTCCAGATCCCGCCCGGGAAGGTGATGTTTGAAATTACCGAAACCGCGGCTATCACCAACCTTTCGCAGGCCCTCGATTTCATGAAAGCTCTCCGCGCACGAGGATGCCGGTTCATTCTCGACGATTTTGGAAGCGGCCTCTCCTCTTTCCGATACCTGAAGAGCCTCGACATCGAGTTTCTCAAGATCGACGGCGAGCTCGTTCGCGAGGTCGCCACCGACCCGATACAGCGGGAGATGGTGGCTGCGATCCACCGGATCGGGGAATCGATGGGAATCCAGACTATCGGCGAGTGGGTCGAAAACTCGGAGATCGAACAAACCCTGACCGAGATCGGCGTCGACTATGCTCAGGGCTGGGAAATCGGCCGGCCGGAACCGCTGGCCGAGTCATGACCTCCACCTTCCTGCTTGAAAAAATTTGCCGCATTGCGGCATTTTGAATTCTTCGACATCCTCAACCCCAACAACATGCCCACGTCGCGATTCGTCTTCCCGGAGATTCCTCGATCTCCAATATTGTGAGCATCTTGATGCCCTAGCTACAGGTCAGTCCATCACCCCATCCGCTTGACACCGTTGCCGCACTGCGTTATATAAAAGTGGACGCCGCAGAGCGGCATTCCGCTCCACGAATTGCCCGCGGTGCTGGAGAAACGTCATGATCAGACTCATCAAACGATATGGAAGCCGCAAGCTTTACGACACCGAGGAGAGCCGATATGTGTCGCTCGACGAGCTGGCGGGGTGGATCCGAACAGGTCAGCAGATTCGGGTCGTTGACAACAAGACCGGTGATGACGTCACATCGCAGACATTGACGCAAATCATTTCCGAAGAGGGCCGCAAAGGCACTGCTTTGCTACCCAACGAACTTCTCCACGAGCTGATCCGGATCGGCGAACAGGCGGTCTCGTCGGGCGTCGAACAGCTCCAGACCAGAATGGATCGACTGGTCCAGGCTTCTATCGATCGCATCGGCCCGGTGCGCCGCGCACGCGAGGAGATGGGGCGGCTTCGTGAGCGTCTCGAGGATCTCGAGAGCTCGCTCGCAGCAATCGATACCACCGGTCAGGACTCGGAAGGCCCTTCATCGGGTCCAAAGGACTCGTCCTGAGCGGCCGCGGATGATAGCGTCCCACACATCGACAGCCAAGATCGGACTCGCTCTGGCAGGGGGCGGACCTGAAGGAGCGATCTACGAGATTGGTGCCATCCGAGCCCTCGACGAATCCATCGAGGGGCTCGACCTGAATGATCTCCACATCTACGTCGGGGTCAGCGCTGGGGCGTTCATCTCGTCGTGTCTCGCCAACAACCTGTCGACGGCCCAGATGTGTCGAGCGATTGTCAAACCCGAACCCGGCGAACATCCGTTCGTGCCGGAAAACTTTCTCACGCCTGCGGTCGGGGAATTGGTTCGCAGTGGACTCAAGGTTCCGCGATTGCTCGGGGAAGCATTCTGGAAGATGCTCTCCCACCCCGCCGAGTCGAGCCTCTTCGAGCCCATGAATCGTCTTGCGAGGGCACTGCCCGTCGGTATTTTCAAAAACGACCCGATCCGTGAGTACCTCGCCAAGATCTTCAGCATGCACGGCCGCACCGACAACTTCCGCGAGCTCAGGCGAAAGCTGGTGCTGGTGGCCACCGACCTCGACTCGGGACAGCCAGTCCGTTTTGGTGAGCCGGGCCTGGATCACGTGCCGATCTCGAAAGCGGTCCAGGCCTCTACCGCACTGCCCGGCCTCTACCCTCCGGTACTCATCGATGGTCGCTTTTACGTCGACGGGGTCCTCCTGAAAACCGTCCACGCATCAGTAGCGCTCGAGGAAGGCGTCGACCTCGTGTTGTGCGTCAACCCGATCGTGCCCGTCGACACATTCCGCTCGGTCGAGCTCGGAGTCATGCGCCGGGGTCAGCTCGTCGATCGCGGGTTGCCGACGGTGCTCGCACAGACATTCCGCACTCTCGTCCACTCTCGAATGGGGACCGGCCTCGCAGCCTACGAAACCAGATATGCCGACCGGGATGTGCTCGTCTTCGAGCCGAGGCGCGACGACTACACCATGTTCTTCACCAACGTATTTTCTTTTACCAACCGCAAAAAGGTGGTCGAACACGCGTATCAGAGCACCCGCCGCAAGCTGTTGCGCAACCGACACCGAATTGAACCCATCCTCGAGCGCCACGGGCTCCGCCTCCGTACCGAGATCCTCGAGGAAGAGAGTGACCTCTGGGAGTCTGTTGACCTCCACGGCCGGCGCAAATCGACTTGGCACGTCAAGAAGCGCCTCGACAAGGCCCTCGCGAAGATCGAAGCTCTGGTCGCCGAGCACTCCTCTTAGGCGCGGACCTTTCAACTCGCCGCCACCTCACCTATAACGCAGAGAATTTATTCAGTTTGTGAGACCCCTGGCCATCGACAGCCACAAAAGGCCGCGGGCAGGCCCGGTGCGTCGAATTGTTTAAATTCAGCACTGTCTCACTGTCTCATTGTCTCAATGTCTCGCAAAACAATTTTGAGACACGCGACACACTGACCAATCGAACGACACATATTGGGCGAAAGTATTGAAATGATTGATCTTTTAGGGTACGGGTCGGACCAGGGATGAGACACTCGGTGACCGGACCGCTGGCGTCCGCTGTCTCACATCATTGTTTTCGATACAGTCGCGACGGTGCGTTCTTCAGAGAAGAGCACCTTCAAGTGTCTTATTTAAAATAACTTAAATGGAAATGTGACCGACATCACAGACCTGGCACGAAAGTTGCGAATTGACGCCGACGATGGTTCCTATTTCGAGAGACCTCGGTCCGATCAAAGGAATGAGGAATGAGTCGGCGAAAGAGAATCACAGGATACCGAGCGAGGTATGGAGCAAGCAGCAGTCTACTCGCCTGCCGCACATTGTCGTGTCGCAAACATTAACGAAAAATCTCTATGGAGAATGAGGAGGTAGTGGTGAAGAGAATTGTTCTTGTGCTTTCAATAATCTTGTGTGTGGGCCTCGTTTGGTCCCCACTCGCCCAGGCGCAGGTGGTCCAGACGCCGTTGGACCCGGCGGGCATACCGAAGTTCGTCAACAACCTGCCGATGCTCAAGTTCGAGCCGGACAAGAAGGGCAACTGGAAGGGTGACATTCCGGTGGCTCTCGGCACCGACCCGATCACCCTCAGCATCTGCGAGTTCAAGTCGCAGATTCTGCCCACGGGCACCCTCGACACGGTCACGGGCGCGGCCGTCCCGACCGAGACCTGGGTCTGGGGTTACCAGCTCGGTGACGTCTGCCAGCCCTTCCCCAAACACTCCTACATCGGGCCCGTGGTCGCCGCCGAACGCGGCACCCCGACCCAGATGACCTTCATCAACCAGCTCGGCAATTCCTGGAACAGCAACGTCCCCGCCTACACCCAGAACACCGACCAGACCATGCACTGGGCCGACCCACTCAACGGAGAGTTCAACCAGTGCGCGAAGAACCTGTCCATGTACGGCGGGGCCCCGGTCGGTGAGTGCGCGAACAACTACGTGGGCCCGATCGGTGCCGCGGTCCACCTTCACGGCGGCGAGATCCCACCCAACCTCGACGGCGGACCGGACTCCTGGTTCACCTTCGACGGTAACTATCAGGGGCATGGTTTCTACACCCGCGAGGTGACGGCACTCCCGAGCGCTACGGATCCGGACTTTCCGGATGGCGTGCTGATCTACGACCGAGACTCCGAGACTTACTACAGAAAGGACGCGGGTGCCTGGACCGCGAACGCTCCCATCGACCGGGCGACCTATGTCTACCCCAACACCCAGGAAGCGGCCAATATCTGGTTCCACGACCACGTCCTCGGCATGACCCGACTCAACGTCTATGCCGGAATCGCCGGTGCCTACATCATCACCGATCCCGGTGCGACCAATCCCGATCTCGGACCGGTGACCGATCTCGTGCCGCTGGTCATCCAGGACCGGATGTTCGACACCAACGGTCAGCTCTACCTCTCAGGACCCGGCGGCAACACCACGATCGAGCGCCCCTACTGGGTCGCCGAGTTCATCGGCGACGTGGCGGTGGTCAACGGCGCCGCGTGGCCGAAGATGAAGGTCGAGCCCAAGCGCTACCGCTTCCTCTTCCTCAACGGCTCCAACTCGGTGGGCTACAACCTCTCGCTCGAAGATGCAGCCACCGCCGCGGCCGGTCCGCCCTTGTGGGTGATCGGCACCGATGGCGGCTATCTCGACACGCCGGCGATCGCCCACGAGCCGGGTTTCAATCCGCAGGACCCGAACTACCCCGGACCCATCGTCGGCGACAAGCTGGTCCTGCTCCCCGGCGAGCGCTACGAGGTCATCATCGACTTCACCAACTACGCCGGCCAGAATCTCGTAATGGGGAACGACGCCTGGAACCCCTACCCCTTCGGCGACGCGCCGCCGATCCCGCAGATCATGCAGTTCGAGGTCAAGGGCAAGGCGAAGAGCCCCGGGGTGGTCTACGACCCGGCGACCGGAGCAAGCCCGCGCGCCGGCGAAGCCATCGTCGACCTCGGTGCGCTCGCGACGGCCCCGGACGTCTATCGCCAGCTCACCCTCAACGAGGTGGCGAGCCCGATCACCGACGTGCCGCTCGAGGCGCTGCTCAACAACTCCAAGTGGGACGGCATGCAGGTGGACGAGAGCGTGTATCCCCACTCGATCACCGACCGCGGCGACTTCACCCAGTCCGGTGACTATAGCGTCCCCACCTGGTACTCCGAGATGCCCGAGGAGGGCGCCATGGAGGTCTGGGACATCATCAACATCACCGCGGACGCCCACCCCATCCACCTCCACCTGGTTCAGTTCCAGATCCTCGAGCGGATCCCGTTCGACGATATCGAGTACTTCAACGCCTACTCGGCGTCCTTCCCCGGCGGGGGCTACCTCCCCGGGTACGGACCCCCAATGGACTACAACGCCCTCAACACGGCAGGCGCCGTCGGCGGCAACCCGAATCCGTTTGCCTTCGAGATCGCCAACTCCCCACGCGGGCCGCGCCGTGGTCCCGCGGCACACGAAGTCGGCTGGAAAGACACCGCAACCATGTATCCCGGCGAGGTGACGCGGATCGCGGTGCGCTTCGCGCCAACTGACATCCCGAACACGGTTACCGATTCTGCCTCGTTGGGCTATCCCTTCGACCCGGATGACGGCCACGGATATGTCTGGCACTGCCACATCCTCGATCATGAGGACAACGAGATGATGCGTCCCACCGAGGTTTTGACGAATCCTGACTTCGGCACCCGTGACTTCATTCAGGGCACCGACTACTGATCACGGTCTCATGATCGACACACCCGGAGAGGGCCGCTCACGCGGCCCTCTCCTTTTTCTGAAAACACCTGATCGCAGGAAAGCCAAGATCGATGAGAGAATGATGCCATGAGCAAACCAACATTTCTGGTCGCGGGTGTGGTTCTTGTCGTAGTCGCGTTCGCTGCCGGCTACTTCATTTCGCCCTGTGGTACGACGAACGGCACTGGAGGCAGCGGCGAACGCGAGGTCCTCTACTACGTCGACCCCATGAATCCGTCGTTCAGGTCGCCCGAACCCGGCACCGCCCCCTGCGGGATGGCGCTCGAACCGGTCTACGCCGACGGCGGAGGTGGCGGAGAGCCCCAGAAGGGCGTGATCAACGTCCGCGCCGATCGGCAGCAGTTGATCGGGGTTACGACAAGCACCGCGGTCCATGCGACGGTGCCGCACGAGCTTCGTCTGCTCGGCACGGTCGAGGTCGACGAGACCCGACTCTACGACATCAGCTCCATCACCGAAGGGTGGATCCGTGAAATCACGGACGCCACCACGGGATCATTCGTCCGCAAGTCCGAGGTGCTCGCCAGGTACTACAGCCAGAACGCCTATAACCCGCAGCAGGCGTTCATCTACGCCATCAACAACATGGAACGCCAGAACAAGACCGGACAGCGCTCGCCCGACCAAGGGCTGGTGTTTGAAAAGAACATCCTCAACACCACCCAGGCGCTGCTCAACGTCGGGATGACCCAGGAGCAGATCGACAACATCAAACGAACTCGGAAAGAGGAACTCCTGGTGGAGATTCGCTCCCCGGCCGACGGCTTCATCCTCGAGCGCAACGTCTTTCTCGGAGGCGCGTTCAAGCCCACCACGACCCTCTACACCGTCGCCGACCTCAGCGTGGTCTGGATCCTCGCCGACGCGTTCGAAACCGACGAGAAGTTTCTCCAGCCCGGTGTGAAGGCAATGATCAGCCACCCGGCTCTCGATCGAGATCTCGAGGCGGTTGTCAGCGACGTCCTGCCTGAATTCAGTTCGGCGACCCGAACCCTCAAGGTCCGGCTCGAGGTGAGGAACCCCGGCTTCATGCTACGGCCGGGAATGTTCGTAGATGTCGTCCAACCGGTCGAACTTGGCCCCGCCCTCACGGTGCCTCGGAGCGCGGTGCTCGACTCGGGCAGCCGCAAGATGGTTTTTATTGACCAGGGCGAAGGGAACCTCGAGGCCCGCAAGGTCACCACCGGTTGGCGCTATGGCGACCGGGTGGAGATCCTCAGCGGCCTCAAGAATGGAGACGAGGTGGTCACCTCGGGCAACTTCCTGCTCGACTCGGAGAGCCGGATGCGATCAGCGGGGGCCGACCCCGTTACCGAGGTCTCCATTGACCCGATCTGCGGGATGGAGGTCGAGCACGCTCGCGCCAAGGCCCGCGACCTCACCAGCGAGCACAACGGCGAGACGATCTACTTCTGCAACCCCAACTGCAAGAAGACCTTTGACGCCGATCCCGACGCCCACCCGGTGCCGACAACATGATCGACCGCATCATCGATTTCTCCGTCCGCAACAAGCTGGCGGTATTCGCAGTGGTCTCGCTCGCCGCCATCGCCGGATGGTGGTCCATGCAGCGCGTACCGCTGGACGCCATCCCCGATCTCTCCGACACCCAGGTCATCATCTACTCGCGCTGGAATCAATCGCCCGACATCATCGAGGACCAGGTCACCTACCCCATCGTCAGCGCGATGACCGGCGCGCCGGGAGTGCGCGCGGTGCGCGGGATCTCGGACTTCGGTTACAGCTTCGTCTATGTCATTTTCGAGGACGGGACCGATCTCTATTGGGCGCGGTCGCGGACGCTGGAGTACCTCTCACCGGTGCTGCAGCAGCTGCCCGATGGCGTCCGGACCGAGCTCGGACCCGACGCCATCGGCCTCGGCTGGATCTACCAGTATGCTCTGGTGGACAAAACCGGCACGAACAGCCTGGCAGACCTCCGGACCTATCAGGACTGGTATCTCCGCTACTACCTCGAGTCGGTGCCGGGTGTCGCCGAGGTGGCGACGGTGGGCGGCTATCAGAAGCAGTACCAGGTCACCGTCGACCCCAATAGGTTGCGCGGCTACGGCATCGGGATCCAACAGGTGGTCGAGGCGGTGCGCGACGGCACCGCCGAGGTCGGCGGCCGGCTCATGGAGTTCGGCGGCACCGAGTACATGGTCCGCGGCCACGGATACGCCGAGTCCATCGAGGACTTCGAGGAGATCGTCGTCGGCCGCAGCGAGCTCGGCTCGCCGATCCGGGTCAAGGATCTCGGTGAGGTCACCGAGGGCCCCGACATCCGGCGCGGGATCGCCGAGCTCGACGGCGAGGGCGAAGTGGTCCAGGGCATCGTGATCATGCGCCACCAGCAGAACGCCCTCGAGGTCATCGAGGCCGTCGAGGAGAAGCTCCACGAGATCGGCCCCGGCCTCCCCGAGGGCGTCGAGATCGTGGTCGGCTACGACCGCTCCGAGCTCATCCACCGCTCGGTGGACAATCTGAGACGCACGATCATCGAGGTCATCCTGACGCTCTGCTTCGTCATCCTGCTCTTTCTTTGGCACGTTCCGAGCGCGGTCATTCCCATCGTCACAATTCCGTTGGCGGTGCTCATCTCCTTTGTCCCCTTCGAGGGAATGGGTCTGACCGCCAACATCATGTCGCTGGGCGGGATCGCCATCGCCATCGGCGCGCTCGGCGACGCCGCCATCGTCGTCGTCGAGCAGACCCACAAGAAGCTCGAGGAGTGGGAGCGAAACGGCCGGCCGGGCGATCCCAAGCCGCTCGTCCAGAAGGCCATCAGCCAGGTCGCCAGCACCAGCTTCTTCACCCTCCTGGTCATCGGTGTCTCCTTCCTGCCGGTGCTCGCCCTCGAGGCCGAGGAGGGCCGACTCTTCAAGCCCCTGGCCTACACCAAGACCCTGGCCATGGTGGTGGCGGCGGTCCTCGCCATCACCCTCGACCCGGCGCTGCGGATGCTGTTGACCCGCGTCGACCCCTACGATTTCAAACCGGTCTGGCTGTGCCGGCTGGTCAACAAGATCTGGGTCGGCAAGATCCGCGACGAGAAGCACCACCCCATCAGCCGCTTCCTGATCGCCATTTACGCCCCGGTCGCCGCCTGGGCACTGCGGCGCAAGTGGTGGGTCATCGCCGGCGCGCTGGTGATGATCATCGCCACGGTGCCGGTCTTCCTCGCTCTCGGCTCCGAGTTCATGCCGCCCCTCGAGGAGGGGTCGCTGATGTACATGCCGACCACCATGCCGGGGATCTCGATCACCGAGGCCAACCACCTGCTCCAGATCACCGACCGAATCATCGGCTCTTTTCCCGAGGTCGACACCGTACTCGGCAAGATCGGACGCGCCGACACATCCACCGACCCGGCGCCGCTGTCCATGATCGAGACCGTGGTCACCCTCAAGCCCAAGTCCGAGTGGCGCAAGCAGGACACCTGGTACTCGTCGTGGGCGCCGGAATGGCTCAAGACGGTCTTCCGGAGGGTCACCCCCGACCACATCTCGCAGGACCAGCTCATCGACGAGATGAACGAGGCCCTGCGGCTGCCGGGTCTATCCAACGCCTGGACCATGCCCATCAAGGGCCGCATGGACATGATCGCCACCGGGATCCGGACGCCGGTGGGGCTCAAGATCTCGGGCGCCGATCTCGAGATCATCGAGGAGATCGCGGTGGAGGTCGAGGAGCACCTCAAGACCGTTCCCGGCGCCCGCAGCGTCTACGCCGAACGCACCGCCGGCGGTTACTTCCTCGATGTCGACTGGAACCGCAAGGAGCTCGCCCGCTACGGCATCAGCGTCCGCGAGGCCCAGAACGTGCTCGAGGCGGCGGTGGGCGGCCGCAACGTCACCACCACCATCGAGGGCCGCGAGCGTTTCGCGGTCAACGTCCGCTACTACCCCGACTACCGCGCCGATATCCACTCGGTTGGCCGGATCCTCGTTCCCGTGGGCGAGGACCAACGCCAGGTCGCCCTCGACCAGCTCGCCGAGATCTCGATCAGCAGCGGCCCCGGGATGATCCGCAACGACGACGGGCTCACGACGGGCTATGTCTATGTCGATCTCGCCAAGAGGGATCCGGAGAGCTTCGTCGAAGAGGCCGATGCCGTCCTGCGCGAGAACATGGACCTCCCGCCCGGCTACTCCATCAGCTGGAGCGGCCAGTACGAGGCCATGGAACGGGTCGAGGAGAAGCTCGAGGTCGTGCTGCCGGTGACCATCGTCCTGATACTCCTGCTGCTCTACCTGAACACCAAGTCGGCGGTCAAGACCATGATTGTCATCCTGGCAGTGCCGTTCTCCGCCATCGGCGCGGTCTGGCTGCTCCACTTCCTCGGTTACAACATGAGCATCGGGGTCTGGGTCGGGCTCATCGCCCTGCTCGGGGTCGATGCCGAGACCGGGGTCTTCATGCTGCTCTATCTCGATCTCGCGTATGACAAGGCGAAGGAGAAGGGACGGCTGCGAAACCTCGGCGAACTCCGCGAGGCCATCATGGAGGGCGCGGTCCACCGGTTGCGGCCCAAGTTCATGACGGTGACGACGACCTTCCTCGCCCTGTTGCCCATCATGTGGTCCATGGGGGCCGGCGCCGACACCATGAAGCGCATCGCCGCGCCCATGATCGGCGGGATCTTCACCTCGTTCCTGCTCGAACTCCTGGTTTACCCCGGGATTTATGAAATCTGGAAGTGGAACTTCGTCCTGAAGCGGGGGCGAGCGGCCGAGTTGCAGGGAGACCGCGGCTGAGCCGAGTGATTCCCCTCGCGCGCAGGCGTTACGGGACCTAGTTCTCTACAGGAATCCTCAAATAGAGGTCTCTCGCTAGCTCGGGATCGAGCGGTTTGAGGGCCATGTATTCGGCCAGCGCACCGTCGTTGTCATCCAGGTAGATCTTGGCCAGGCCGAGTCCGTATCGGGCGCGCGGATTCTCGGGATTCAGCTCGATGACCGCTTCAAAGGCTTGCGATGCACCTTCGTACAGACCGAGGTGAAAGCGCGACACGCCGAGGCAGAGAAGGGCACTCTGGTCGTCGGGGTCGACCGTCACCGCCCGCCAACATGCATCAGCGGCCTCCTCGTGACGGCCAAGGATCTCATAGACCACCCCCAGCTCCACCATCGCCTCGCTGAGCGACGGGTCGCGGACCGCGGCGTTGGCGAAGAGAGATGCGGCCTCCTGAAATCGATCCTGTTCCTTGGCCACGAGCCCGAGGGAAAAGAGCGTTTCGGGGTTGTCGGGCCGCAAGGCCAAAGCCTGTTCGAAGTTCTCGCGAGCCCCATCGAGCCGCCCCAGGGCCATAGCCGCCGAACCGAGCCCGACGAAGGCCTGAAAGCGCAATTCGCTCGTCGACGCAGTTTCGAGGGCGCTTTGGTAGTGAGTGTACGCCTCTTCATGCTCACCATTTTCGCTGGCGAAATAACCCCTCT
>Ga0316193_10003106_pt1 | contig 11875 bp, 10 predicted proteins | sample MerIslsedime2_MG_FD_207735 | JGI IMG/M metagenome (GOLD analysis project Ga0316193, IMG submission 207735) | Coastal sediment microbial communities from Maine, United States - Merrow Island sediment 2 | ecosystem: Environmental > Aquatic > Marine > Coastal > Sediment | place: USA: Maine... | reverse complement strand
GCCACTCGACGATACGAAGGATGTCCCTGTGGCGAGGACCGCAACTCGAGCATGTGGATCGCCTCGCGAGCGTTGAACTGCATCACGTAACGCATCCGATACGCCATCGACACCGCGTACGAGGCCTGCGCCGGGTAGTCGGCGTCGAGGGCGTCGTACAGGGCGGCCGACCGGTGCATCGCGTCGTCGAAGTCCGCGCCGAGCCCGGCCTCGTCGACGAGGTCGGGTCGGGTGTAGCCGTGATTGGGCGTCAGACGCTGCCACTCGATCGTCAGCATCCGATGACGCTGCATGTCGCGGAAGGCGCCGTAGTCGCTCAGGACGTCGAAGCGGTAGAAGCTGCGCTCGAATGCCCGGCCGGGCTTGTGACGACGATTCTCGCGCTCGCCGACGTAGGCCCGGATCAGCGCCACCCGTTCGTCGACGCCGAGGCGGCGGACGCGTTCGATCAGCTGGTGCTCGGGCAACGTCGAGTGGGAGTAGCAGATCGCCGCGACCAGCTTGTCCTCGGCGTCGGGGTCGAAATCGACCAACTCGACCTCCGCTGCCGGCTCGACGGGCGTCGAGCCGAACAGTTCGTCGACGAGCGCTCCCGTCGCTGATCTCGTCGTCTCCAGATACTCGCTCCAGCGTCCGCCACGATCGGGCAGGTCGACTCGTCGCAGGAAGCTCGGGATCACCTTGCGCAGCTCGTACAACATCAGGTCGGCGTAGTCACGCGCCTCGGGCAGTGGGTTGGCTCGCATCCGCAACAGCAGGGCTTCGAACGCCTGCCCGGTGCCGTAGATACCGACGTTGGACGTCGCCGCGGCCGGCAGGATCCCCCGCACGGCGTCGAGCGCCTTGGCCCGTGTGGCGGTGCGATAGACGAACTCGCTGTCGTCGGGACCCCGTTGCACCGTCGAGCGCACGTGTTCGGTGGCGGCCTCGACGCTGCGGCTGTAGGCATCGAAGATTCGATCGAGATCGCCCACGTAACGGGTGCCGAGCGGACCGGCGAGCACGGCGGGGTCGCGGTGGTAGCGGTATCTGCCTCCGAGCCGGGCGTCGTAGGCGATGTAGCGGGTGCTCTGCTCGAGGTAGCTCATCAGGCGACCCCATTCGAGGATCTTGGTGAGCAGGTTCGAGGCCTGTTCACAGGCCAGGTGGACACCACCCAGCTGGGCGACCGAGTCGTCTCCGTAGTCGAAGAAGACCCGTTCGTAGAGTTCCTCGGCCCGATCGAGCCCGATCGTCGCATCGACGGAGTGGTCGCCGCTCACGTCGAGGTCGCCGACGAACTCGTCGAGGAACAGGCGGCGCAGCGACTTGTGGCTGCGGCTGTACCGAGCGAAGAGCGCGCCCTTCACCACCTCGGGAAGGTTGACGAGCGCGAAGACCGGCCCGTCGAGGTTGGTGAAGTACCGGCGGAGCACATCGGCTTCGTCCGTGGTGAAGGACTCGGGGACGTACACAGCCACGGTCGATCACTCTAGAAGAGCCCGACCGAGGGCCTCGGGATCCCCCGAGGCCGCTGACCAGGAGGAACTCGAAGTCGGCCGACGATGCGGCGCCGGAATTCGGCCCGGTGAGCGACGGACTCAGACGTGGACGATGCCGGCGTCGGGGATCACGGTCACCTCGACATTGCTCGCGCGACCCCTCCCCTGTCCGTCGATGCGCACGACCATCGGTCGTCGGAAGGCCCATCGTTCGCGCTCGACCGAGCGGGTGGTGATCGCCGGGTGCGGGAGGTGGGATGCGTTCGGCAGTCGCCGCCAGGCGGCGAGCCGCTGGCGGAGGCTCAGTTCCGGGCCGGCTTCGAACACCTCGGCCCGGCCGTCGTTCGGATGCCCGCGCGGAGCCACATCCCACCGACCGACGAACTCTGCGTTCATCACGAGCACGATCGTGCCGCGGAACCATCCTCCACGCCACCACGGCGCGCGCATCACCACGTGGGCGCACGACGCGATCGGCCGGTCGGTGCCGTCGAGATGCACCTCGAGCAGGTCGATGGGCAGCTCGTTGACCTGGGTCCGGCCGGCCGATCCGCCCAGTGTTCGTGCAAGGTCGCCACCAGCGGCCAGCAGCGCCGGAGGCGACTCGCTCCCCCGTTGCGCGGCAAGCTGCGCCGCCAGATGGGCGTCGTCGGTCACGGTGGTGAGCTCGTCGGGCCGGTCGATCGTCCGGCCCCAGGCCTCACCCTTCCTGATCGTCATCGTCCACCCGTGGAGGAACTGCTGCGGAACTGTCGGCGACAACTCCACGGAACGCCGCGTCTGCGGCACTCGCCGCGGCGGACCGCGTGGCGACCACCGGGGACACGATCGCCAACTGTCGCAGCAGGTCGATGAGCTGCTTCATGGTCCGCACGAAGTCGCCCCCCGTCAACTCCTCTTCACCGACCACCTCTGCGAAGCCCTCCCCCGCGACCCATGCATGAGCGATCGCAGCGAAGGTCGGGTCGGGCGCTCGGTGCTCGGCGAGTCCGACCGAGCGTTCGGTGGCACGAAGGTCTTCGCTGATCGCCAGCAGTCGTCGCGCCCGTCGTCGGACGTCGTCGGAGGCGAACCACGGCGCCGGCGGTGCATCCGAACTGCGGTGTTCGTACACGAGCATCGACACCAGGGCCGCCACGTCGGGTGGCGACAGGCCGTCCAGTACTCCCGAACGGATGACCTCGGTGACCAACAGGTCCGATTCGTGAAAGGTCCGCGCCAGCATCTCGCCCGACTCGGTGAGCACCCAGGCTGAGCGGTCGATGTAGTCGTAGACGGCGAGCACGTCGAGCACGCGGTCGAACTCGTGACCGAGTGAGAGGTTCTTGCCGCTGACGCGACGTTCGAGCTCGGCGACCTCGCGTTCGATCCGGTCGGCCTGGCCAGCGGCGGCGAGCTTGGCGCGCACGTCGGGATCGCCGGCGACGGGGTGCAGCTCTGCGTTGACCGACCGGTCACGCGTCCGTTTCGACGACGGTGCCGGCGCCAGCTTCACTCGTCGGAGTCGACGGGCCACGTCGTTGCGGTACTCCTTGCGGTTGGGCGCATACGTTGCGGGCAGGTCGACCGTGCCGATACGGCGCGGCGGCGCGTCCCAGTCCTGGGCATCGGCGTACACGCTCTTGGCCGACTTGGTGATCAAGGTCACGCGGCGACCGCCCTTGCGGTGGGCGTTGGCGACCACGACCGCCGCCCCCCGGTAGCTGCCCTTGCTGAGATGCACGACCACACCGGGTCGTAGCTGCGCCAATGCGTCCTCGACAGCCTGCAGATCGGCGTCGCGTCCAGCAGCCTGCTCACCCTGCTCCTGCGCGCGAAGCCGGCGATACTCATCGAGGTCGCCGTAGTCGCTTCGCGCCTCTGCGCGGAGGTCGTCGAGGGCCGAGCGACGCCGCTCCAGGCGCGCCTCGAGCCGGACGACGTCACGATCGGCCTGGAACTGTGCGAACGACAGGTTGAGGAGTCGGTGGGCTTCCTCGCTGCTGTACGTGCGGATCAGGTTTGCCGCCATGTTGTAGGTCGGGTGGAACGCCGAGCGGAGGTGGAACGCCGAGCTGCCGGCCAGCTCGGCGACCTCGTCGAATCGCACCCACGGCGACCACAGCACCACCGCCGAGCCGAGATCGTCGATGCCTCGTCGTCCCGCCCGTCCCGTGAGCTGCGTGTACTGACCAGGCGTGAGCCGCTCGTGGTGTTCGCCGGTGAACTTCGTCAGCTTCTCGATCACGACGGTTCGCGCCGGCATGTTGATCCCGACCGCAAGTGTCTCCGTGGCGAAGACGACCTTCACCAGGCCCTCCAGGAAACAGGCCTCGACCACCTCCTTCATCGGGGGCACCATGCCGGCGTGGTGCGCCGCCACCCCGGCGTCGAGTTGTGTGACGAACTGCGTGTAGCCGAGCACGCGGAGGTCCTCGTCGTCGAGTCCACCGAGCCGTGCCTCGACGATCGTTCGGATCTCCGCGCGTTCGTCGGCGGTCGTCAGGTGGACACCGGCATCGACACACGACTTGGCCGCCGCGTCGCACTGAGCACGACTGAAGATGAAGAACAGCGCCGGCAGCAGACCTCGCCGGTCCAACAGCTCGACGGTCTCGACGCGACCCGGGGCCGCGAGCACCCTGCGTCCGGGCCCCTGGCCGTTCCCACGAGCGTGGCGCCGGTCGTCGCGGCGTCCACGGTTGCGGCGAGCGCCGGACTCGTCGAGCTGGACGGCCTCGCGGTTGACGTGACCGTCGACGAACACCGGCAGCATCCTGAGCCGATCGTTCGTCTTGTCGGCCACCAGGTACTCGTTGTCCAGTCGAACGGGACGTCGACGTTCGACGATCGACGCAGTCGGACCGCGCACCGTCGTGATCCATTCGGCGAGCTCGTCGACATTGCTCACCGTGGCCGACAGACACACGAGACGGACGTGCTGTGGCAGGTGGATCATCACCTCCTCCCAGACCGGACCACGGTACGAATCCTGGAGGAAGTGGACCTCGTCGAGCACGACGAGTCCGAGGTCGTGCAGGAGGCGCGACCGCCCGTAGATCATGTTCCGGAGCACCTCGGTCGTCATCACCACGATCGGAGCATCACCGTTGATCGAGTTGTCACCGGTGAGCAGGCCCACCTGATGCTCGCCGTACATCGCGACGAGGTCCCGGTACTTCTGGTTCGAGAGCGCCTTCACCGGCGCGGTGTAGAACGCACGGAGCCCGGCGTTTCGCGCCGTCTCGATGCCGTACTCGGCCACGACGGTCTTGCCGCTGCCCGTGGGAACCGCGACCACGACGTGGTCGCCGCGATCGAGCGCATCGAAGGCATCCACCTGGAATCGGTCGAGGGGAAAGGTGTACCGGGCAACGAACTCGGCCCGGGGGTCGGTGGCGGTCACTCCTCGGCCGGGCGACGCCGGACGACCAGCCATCCGATCAGAATGGCCATGAAGTAGAGGGCCACCATCGGGATCCCGAGCATCGCCATGGTGATCGGGTCACCCGACGGTGTGATCACGGCTGCGATGACAGCGATGCCGACGAGCGCGAACCGCCAGCTCTCGAGGAGTCGACGGGGGCTGACCGCCCCCACGAGCTGCAGCCCGACGAGGAAGACGGGGAGCAGGAAGCCGATCCCGAAGGCGAAGATCATCAGCCCGATCAGGCTCACGTAGCTGCTGACCGAGAAGATCTGGTCGACGTCCGACCCCGACCAGGCGATCAGGAACTCCAGTGCCTGCGACACGGTGGTGTACGCGAGGACGCCGCCCGCCGCGAACAGCACGATCGACGTGAGCACGAACGGGATCGCGTACTTCTTCTCCTTGGCGTTGAGCGCCGGCACCGTGAATCGCCACGCCTGCCAGAGCAGCACCGGGAGCGCCAGGATGATGCCGCCGTACATGCCGACTCGGATACGCGTGGCCAGGCCCTCGGTGGGACTGAAGTTGTTGAGCGTCGGGTCGCAGAAGTCGCGCGGCTTGCTCTCGCACAGGTCGACGTACGGCTGCCGGAGGAAGTCGAGGACCTGGTCGTAGAACGCGATGATCAGGACCATGCCGATCGCGACGGCGAGCGCCGAGCGGATGATCCGGACGCGCAGCTCGCCGAGGTGTTCGGTGAGCGTCATCGTGTCGTCGGTGGTGCCCAGGTCCTCGTCGGCGCTCATGGCATCGGGGCGGTCTCGTCGTGGTCCACGCTTCCGTTGGCTGATGCGCGGGGCGGCGATGGCGGTGGCGGCCCAGGCGCTGCAGCGGCGTCAGGCGGCGTGATCGGCAGCGGGGGCGGAGCGAACGCCGGGGGTGGGTCCGGCAGCGGCGTCTCGGCCGCGATCGCTGCATCGGCGTCGGCGCGCAGGCGCTGTTCCGCCTCGGCTTCGGCCACCAGCCGGTTCGGATCGGCGGCATCACGGACCATCTGTGCGGTGTCGCGCATCTCGCGCATCGGTTCGTCGAACGCCGACTTGATCTCCGACTGGAACCCGCTGCCGAGCTTCTTGAGCTCGTTGTAGGTCTGCATGAAGCGGCGGACGGCGTCGGGGAGACGGTCGGGGCCGAGGACCACGAGCGCGATCAGCAGGATCACGATGATCTCGCTGCCCTGCAGATTGAACACGGGCCGAGTCTACGGGCCTGCCATCATGTCCTGGAGTGCAACAGCGTCTGCCATCTCTGCTCGATCCCCCGATCTCGTTCGCTCACCGCGGTGCGAGGGCGCACGCCCCCGAGAACACGCTCGAGGCATTCCAACTGGCGCTGAAGCTCGGCGCGACCGGCCTCGAGAGCGACGTGTGGCTCACCTCCGACGGCGTCGCCGTGCTCGATCACGACGGCGTGGTCAAACGCGGAGTGCGCAAACGGGCGATCAGGGAGTTCCGCCGCGAGGACCTGCCCGAGCACATCCCGACGCTCACCGAACTGCTCCAGGAGCTCGGCACCGACTACGCACTGTCACTCGACCTGAAGGATCCCGACTCGGCATGGCCGGTCGTCGAGGCGGTGTCCGGGGTCGACCGTTCGATGCTGGAACGGGTGTGGTTGTGCGAGCCGAGCCTGAATCGTGTGATCGAACTGCGCGCAAGCTTCGACACCGGCGGCCCGAATCCGGTCCGCCTGCTCCAGACGACACGACTCGAACGGATCAAGGGGACCCCTGAACGGCGCGCTGAGTACCTCGCCAGGCACCACATCGACGGGATCAACCTCCACCGCACCGACTGGAACGGCGGCCTGGTGGCGTTGTTCCACCGATTCGGACTCGTCGCATTCAGCTGGGATCTCCAGCACGAGCACGACCTGCGGCCTGCCCTGCGCATGGGCGTCGACGCCGTCTACAGCGATCACGTCGACGTGATGATCGACGCGGTCACCGCCGAGATCGGCACGATCTGACCGCGTGCACCAGCGGGGTGCTCAGAGCCACTGCCAGTGGCTCTGAGGCCAGAAGACCACGAACGCACGGCCGACGAGGTCGTCCTCGCTGATCGGGCCGATGACGCGGGAGTCCTGGGATCCTCCACGGTTGTCGCCCATCACGAAGACATGATCCTCGGGAACGGGCCCGTTGAGCGAGTAGTCACCACCGCAGTCGGTCGGGGTCACCACCTCGGGGTCGAGATAGGGCTCGTTGAGCACGCGCCCGTCGATGAGGACCGTGCAGTTGCGCACCTCGACCGTCTCGCCCGGAAGCGCGATCACCCGCTTGATCAGGTCGCGTTCGGACGCGCCCGTGATCTGGTGCAGCACCACGACATCACCACGGTTCGGGTCGTGGAGCCGATAGGAGAGCTTGTTGACGAACACCCGGTCACCGGTTTCGAGCGTCGAGTACATCGACTCGCCCTCGACGACGAAGTGAGCCAGCACGAAGGTGCGGACGAGGAATGCGACCAGGAGCGCGACAGCGATCACGATCACCCAGTCGACGAACGCGCGGGCGCTGGGCGGCAGCGTCGACTTGCCGGCGACCGGCACGGGGCCGTCGGGCTCTTCGGCAGGGCGAGGGATGGTGGACTCCGATGTCACGAGTTCCCCACGGTAACCGGCGTGGGGCCTGGCGCACCGACAGCGACGGAAGGGACTTCAGAGCGAGTCGATGAGCCGTTCGACACGTTCGTCACGGCTCTTGAAGGGATCCTTGCAGAGCACGGTGCGCTGCGCCTGATCGTTGAGCTTCAGGTGCACCCAGTCGACCGTGTAGTCGCGCTTGCGTTCCTTCGCGCGTTTGACGAAGTCGCCGCGCAGGCGCGCCCGGGTGGTCTGTGGGGGGACGTCGACGGCCTGTGCGATGTCGTCGTCGGTGCAGATGCGTTCGATCAGGCCCCGGTCCTGCAGCTTGTAGAAGGGGCTGCGCGCCCGGGACACGTCGTGGTACTGCAGATCGAGCAACTGCACCCGGGGATGCCCGAACGGCAGATCGTGGCGCTTGCGGAACGCTTCGAGCAGCTTGTACTTGATCACCCAGTCGACCTCCCGGTCGAGCAACAGCGGGTCCTTCTCGATCGTGGTGATGCAGTGTTCCCACATCTCCAACGCCTTTTGTTCCAGCGGAGGGAAGCCCTGCGAGTCGGCGTATCGCAGCGCCCGGTCGAGATACTCGCGCTGGATGTCGAGCGCGGAGACCTCCCGCCCGTTCGCGAGGCGGACCGTACGCCGACATGTGATGTCGTGGCTGATCTCGCGGATCGCACGAATCGGGTTCTCGAGCGTCATGTCACGCAGCACCACGTTGTCGTCCTCGAGCATTCGCAGCATGCATGCCGCGGCGCCCACCTTCACGAACCCCGTGTACTCGCTCATGTTGGAGTCGCCGACGATCACGTGCAGACGCCGGTACTTCTCGGCGTCGGCGTGCGGCTCGTCGCGGGTGTTGATGATCGGACGGCTGCGCGTGGTCGCCGACGACACCCCTTCCCAGATGTGTTCGGCGCGTTGGGCGATCGAGTAGGTCGCTCCTCGTGCGGTCTGCAGCACCTTGCCGGCTCCGGTGTAGATCTGGCGTGACACGAGGAACGGGATCAGCACCTGGGCGTAGTGACCGAGGTCGTCGTCGCGGCTCGTGAGGTAGTTCTCGTGGCAACCGTACGAGTTGCCTGCCGAGTCGGTGTTGTTCTTGAACAGGTAGATCGTGCCGCGGATCGATTCCTCGGCCAGCCGCTGCTCGGCCGACTCGACCAGTTGCTCGAGGATCCGCTCACCCGCCTTGTCGTGCACGATCAGTTCGTAGAGCGAGTCGCACTCCGGGGTGGCGTACTCGGGGTGCGAGCCGACGTCGAGGTAGAGCCGGGCGCCGTTCTGGAGGAAGACGTTCGAGCTGCGACCCCACGACACGACGCGCCGGAACAGGTAGCGGGCGACCTCGTCGGGGCTCAACCGTCGCTGACCTCGCAGCGTGCACGTGACGCCGTACTCGTTCTCGAGTCCGTAGATGCGCCGCTCCATCACCGGCAACCTAGCCACCGGGTTGCTCCCGTGCGCCCTCAAGCGAGACGGAACCGCAAGGTGGTTCCCGGGAGCGCCTGGGCCACGATCGCAACGTCGTCCGGATCGACGACGGCGACGACGGGATAGCCGCCGGTGGTCGGGTGGTCCGCGAGCATCACGATCGGCTCGCCGGAGGGGGTGACCTGCACCGCGCCTTCGACCAACCCTTCGCTCGACAGCGACCGGTCGACGAGGGGTCTGAACGCACCTGCCGCGAGGCGGACCCCGACTCGGCTCACCGACTGCGACACCTCCCAGTGGGATCCGATCAGCGTGCCGAGCGGGTCGGCGAACCAGTCGGCGCGGGGCCCGGGCCAGATCCGAACCGGTGGGCGGTCCCAACGGGTCGGGGCGTGCTCGGCAGGGAGATCGGTCCCGGGATCCGTTCCGACCGCAAGGGTGAGCCCCTCCGCCAGTGCCGCGGGACCGATCCCCGCCAGCGTGTCGTGGCTCCGTGAACCGAGCACCGGTCCGATCTCGATCCCCCCACGCACCGCGAGGTAGGCCCACATCCGGCCCGGCGGAGCATCGACCCGGAGACGTTCACCGTCACGGAGCGTCTGTCGATACTCAGCGGTGGCGACCACCACCGGGCCGATCGCCTGGACGACGAGAGCTCCGTGTGTCTCGATCGTGGCCGCATCACCGGCGTTCCCCACGAGACGATTCGCCCGCCCCCACGACACCCGGTCGACGGCGCCAGCGCGCGGCACGCCGACCGACGCGAGGCCGAAACGACCGCGGTCCTGCAGCGTCGTGCCGGTACCGAGCGACTCGATGCGCAACATGCTCATGGTGATGCTCGGAAACGAACCCGGCGCCCCGGCCACAATTCGGCCGGCGGATCGCGGTCGGTGTTCCACAGCGTCGTCGTGGTCGAGCCGATCAGGTGCCACCCGCCGGGTGACGCGGTCGGATACACCGCGCTGTACTCGCTGGCGATGGCGACCGAGCCGGCGGGAACCCTCGTGCGCGGTGTCGCCCGCCGTGGAAGCTGCAGCGTCGGGTCGAGACCGCTCAGGTAGCCGAAGCCCGGACTGAATCCGCAGAACGCGACCCGGTAGTCGCCTGCGAGATGTCGGGCGACGACGGCATCGACGCCCTCGCCGATCGAGTCGGCAACCTCGGCGAGATCTGCCCCGTCGTAGGTGACTTCGATCGTCAGCGGCTCCGATCGATCGGTGTCGACATCGAGCGGATCGACCGCGTCGAGCAGGCGCCCGACCGACGCGTGGCGGTCGCGTGCGCAGCGGACCAGGACGGTGGTGGCAGCAGGCACCACTTCGACGATTCCCGCGTGCGAACGGGCGTCGATCCCTCTGGCAAGGGCTGCTGGGTCGCCGACGTCGTCGAGCAGCCACGCCTCCGGCCCGAACGGACGTCGCTCCATCGGTGGCTCAGTGGTCCCGGGCGTCGGGGAAGATCCGAAGGAAGTTCTCGGCGTAGAAGCGATCACGCACGAGGTCGTCCCTGGAGCCGAGCGACCCCTCGAACCGGCCGATCGGGTCGCGGCCTCCCTCGACGTGGGGATAGTCGCTGGAGAAGAGATACAACTCCGGCGACGACTGGTCGATCAGCGATCCCACGTCCTCGAACACGTACGGGGTGAACGCCATCTGCGTGGTGAGGGTCTCCGACGGTGTCCGCTGCAACTCGGCGAGATACCGGTCGACTCGACTCCACGACCGCACCACCCAGTCGAGGCGCGTCAACATCGCCGGCACCCAGCCGGCGCCGAGCTCGACGCATGCTCCGCGCAGCAGCGGGTTCTTCTCGAACACCCCGTCCATGATCATCACCGAGATGAACGTCTCCGGCCCTTGGTGCAGGACGGCCATGTCCTTGCTGCGGAGGTTCTCGCCCCCGCCCATCCAGTCGCGTGCCGCCTCCCGCCCGGTGTTCGCCCAACGCGGGTCGAGCTGGAGCGGGGATCCTCCGACGTGCAGCAGGAACGGTGTGCCGGAGGTCGCAAGACACTCCCAGAACGGTGCCAGATCGACGTGACCGGGCGACCGCTCCCCCGCCGGATGGTGCGGGATCCAGATCGCCTCCAGGCCGGCGTCGAGCGCGGACTCCGCTTCGCGAAGTGCGAGTTCGGGGTTCTCGAGCGGCACGATCGCCACTCCCATCAGTCGGTCGTCGTCGGCGCAGAAGTCGCTCATCGCCCGGTTGTGCGCTCGTGTGGCTCCGTAGCGGATGTCGTCGGCGAGCTTCCTGCTCGGTGAGAACGGCGTCGCAACGCTGTGGGTGGCGAACACCAGCTGCTTGCGGAAGCCGAGCATGTCGAGGGCAACCGAGCGGTCGCCAGCGTCGAACGCGCCGAGGGCCTGGATCTCCTTGGACTGAGCGATCAGCTGATCACCGAGTCCGATCTGCGCCTCGACGTGCTCGGCGGTGTGACGGTTTCCGTTGGCGACGATCAGTTCCACTTCCTCGTCCGTGACGAGCGACGCGGCGTAGCTCACCCGTGGAATCTGCTCGCGGATCGCAGGGTCGGCGTGGTCGCGCAGGAAGTCCGGCAGCTCCATGATGTGGCTGTCGGCGTCGTAGAAGGGCCGGTGCGATGGTGCGTAGGTCATGTGTGCCCCGTTCTGCGCCTGAGCGGTCAATCCGTGAAACGGTAGACGCCGACACCGGCGGCATCGAGTGCCGAGCGCACCGCACGCGCGAGGTCGACGGCGCCGGGTGTGTCGCCGTGCACGCAGATCGATCGGGCACGAACCCTCACCACGGTGCCGTCGACCGCGATCACCTCGTTGTCGGTGGCAATGCGTACTGCCCGCTGGGCCACGACGTCGACGTCGGTGATGACGCTGCCAGGTTCCCGGCGCGAGACCAGACCGCCATCGGGTCGGTACGCACGGTCGGCGAAGGCCTCGGCGACCGCTTCCAGTCCGGCGTCCTCCGCCGCCGTGAGGAGCTGGGA
>Ga0316193_10003104_pt1 | contig 11875 bp, 7 predicted proteins | sample MerIslsedime2_MG_FD_207735 | JGI IMG/M metagenome (GOLD analysis project Ga0316193, IMG submission 207735) | Coastal sediment microbial communities from Maine, United States - Merrow Island sediment 2 | ecosystem: Environmental > Aquatic > Marine > Coastal > Sediment | place: USA: Maine... | reverse complement strand
CGGCAACTGCAAGGATGCCCTTCGACAGCCGCTCACCGCCATTTTCCTCCACCAGGCTTGCTGCTGCCGACAACAGTTGATCGCGCACCTCAAGGGTGTTTTGCAACGGGCTGCCATATGGCAGCACCGCCTCGACTACTGCCCGGTCCGAATCGGTTTCCGGCATCAATACAAACCCCATACGTCCGCTGGCCACATATCCGATCATCACCACCAGGATCGCAATACCGACGGCCACCGTGAGGTAACGATGATGCAAACACACGGTGACCAGGGGTCCATAGCGGTCACGGATAAAGTGTCGAACCTGATGGCTGAATGCCTGCTGACGCTGATGCAGCCATTCACCGGCACGGGTACGGTCATTGCTGCTGGAATGCGCCAGGTGCGAAGGCAGAATAAACAGCGCCTCGACCCAGGAGATTACAAACACACTGCCGACCACAAAGGGGAAGATCACAAATATTTTCCCGATCATACCCGGCACGAAGTACAGTGGCATGAAGGCCACGATATTGGTCAATATGCTATAGCTGATCGGAACGGCAACATCACGTGCACCCTGGATTGCAGCCTCAACCGTGCCCATACCGCGTTGACGGTATTCATAGATATTCTCGCCGGCGATAATGGCATCATCCACCACGATACCCAGCGCGATGATAAATGCGAACATAGAGACCATGTTGATGGACACTCCCAGCCCGGGCAGAAACAGGATGGCACCGAGAAAGGCTGTTGGAATACCCATGGTCACCCAGAAGGCGAGTTTGATTTCCAGGAAGATCCCGAGCATCACCAGCACCAGCGCCAGGCCGATGAGACCATTGCGCGTCAATAATTCCAGTCGCTGCTGGTAGATCCTGCTCTGATCGATATTGACGGCACTGTGGACACCGGGCGGCAGCTCCGCCTCGAAAGCATCCAGCGTTTGGCGGACATCTTCGGCAATACCCAGCGGCGTCTGTTCCCCTACCCGGTACACTTCAAGGCTCATAGCGGGCTGACCATCAAAACTGCGCACCCGGTCGACATCCTCGAAGACATCGCGCACCTGCGCGATGTCGCGCAGCCTGATAACGGTACCGTCACGCGAAGTAATAACAGGAATCTCGCCGAATCCCTCCGCCCAGTCGCGTCGCTGCTTGACCCGTAGCAAAATCTCGCCACCGCTGGTCTTGATACTGCCGCCGGGTATCTCTACGGCCGCGTTATCGATGATCCCGGCAATGCGTTCCAGTGTCAGCCCGTGGCGGCGCAGTACTTCACGACTGACTTCCACCCGTATCTCATAGTCACGGGCGGCTATCAGTTCGACCTGGGTAATCCCCGCCTGTTGCAACAGGCGGTCACGCAGTTGCTCGGCAAGTTCGCGCAACACCCACTCATTGACTGCACCATATAACACCACCGCCTGCACCAGCCGCCGATGCATGGCGAGATTTACCTCCGGCTCTTCAGCATCATCCGGGAACGTGGTGATACGGTCGACCTCCTGCTTGATCTCCTGGTTGGCCTTTTGCACATCGGCACCTTCCACCAGTTCGGCGATCACCAGTGCGCTCCCTTCACTGGCAGTGGAACGGATTTCATCGACACCCTCGACGCCATTGATGGCCTCTTCCACGGCCAGCACGATGCCCTGCTCGACCTCTTCGGGGCTCGCACCGGGATAAGCGACGCTGACACGCACCTCATCGAGCGTGAAATCGGGGAAGACTTCCTTGTTGATCTGACCGGCCATAAACAGACCACCGATCAGCAATACCAGCATCAGCAGATTCGGCGCAACTCGATTGTGCACCATCCAGGCAATCGGGCCGTGCGGCACAGGATTCACCGTATCTTTCAGTTCCAGCGTCACTTGCCTGCCTCTGTCCCGACCTGCGTTGATGCAGTGTCATTCGCCCTTCTGCGCAGCGGCATGCCGGCAACCGGCGCAGCAAGATCCGTAACTACCAGGCGTTCTCCGGCCTTGGCACCGTCAGCGACGAGGACCTGGTCATGACCACGGAAAACGATGTCGACCTTACGAATCTCAAGGGTATCATCGGCGCCCATAATCCAGAGCCGGTCACCATCGCGCAAATGCATGCGCGCAATGCTGGCAACCTGATCAAGCTGGCGACCCTCGATTTCGACACTGACATAGCTGTTCATGAGCAGCACCGGCTTGCCACTGTTTTCCGGCTTCAGTGTGAACGGATCATCCACTGCAACGATCAGGCGCGCCATGCGGCCTTCCTTTTCGATGTCACCGGCCAGGCGGATTACACGGCCCTCACGCCAGCCCGCCTCTCCCCAGGCAACCCGGTTGGTGATGCGCACAGTTGAGCCCACTACAGCATCACCGCGCGGGATGCTGATCCATTTCAAGTCCCTGACAGCCACGCTTACTTCCAGCCAGCAGGAATCAGTGCCCACAAGAGTAGCCAATGTGTTCGCCGTCGTGACACGCGCACCCACATCCACTTCCGTAGATTCCACAATGGCATTGAAGGGTGTGTGTACATGGCTACGCAGCAGATCGAGCTTAGCCTTTTCCAGGCCTGCCCTGGCAAGAGCGAGCTGGGCGCGCACACTTTCCAGCTGCGGCTTGCGCAGTACCAGGTCGCGATCATCAGCCTGCATGGACTCGCCAAGCAGCTCGAATTCACGCTTGGCAATGGACTGCTGCCCCTGTTCAAGTCGGAGTGTACTCTGTGCCTGTGCCACCTCGCTTTCGCGCTGCAACACAGCAAGCTCATAGTCACGGGGATCAATACGCAGCAATTCATCACCGGCACGAAGCAGACCTCCAGGCTCCAGCTCGTCACTGACAAACACGATTTCCCCATCGACCTGAGGTTGCAGCATCACCGATTCCGCCGGCACCACGGTTCCCATGGCATCGATACGGGTACGTGCATTGCCGATTACCACCGGCTGAATCTCAACCAGACGGGCCTGGCGTGGCGGCGATTCGCGTTTCGCGCTGGGCCCGGACTGCAGCAGCACGACCGCAACAAGCACACCGACCAGCAACGTGAACACAGGCGCCAGCCTCTTGATCCAGCGTGAACGATACAATGCCGAGTCTTGTAGATTATTCTGGATTGACATGTGTAATCCTCGTAGAGGGCAACTCGCCTGCCACGACAGGGCGCTCCAGGGTCCAGCCACCTGCCAGTGCGCGACACAGCGCAATACGGTCATCGATAAGTTCGCGTTGCGCAGTGAGCCTGTTACGCTCCAGGTTCTGATTGGTGACGAGCACGTCCAGCACACGCAAATAGTCAACGACGCCATAGAGGTAACTGTCGCGCACGCGGCCAATCACCTGTTTCGAAAGTACCAGTTGCTTGTCGAGACTTTCGATAAATGCACGCTGTTGCTGTTCACGCAGCAGTGCATCCTCGACCTCGCCAAGCGCATCGAGCAACTGCTGCCGATAGTCATTCAATGACTGCTCCGTCACCGCGCGGGTGCGGTCAACCTCGGCGCGACGTCGGCCACCATCGATAACCGGCGCCACCAGGTTACCGGTCAGATTACTTAACCAGTTATCGAACAGATCATCCACATCGCTGGAGGTGGTATCGGTATTCGCCATCAGACTGATGCGCGGAAAGCGGTCCGCGACCGCCGCCGCGGTACGCTGGTCGGTGGCCTGCAGCCGGTAAAGCCCCTGCCTGAGATCCGGCCGGCGCTGGATCAGTTCAGCCGGAATGCCGGTCTCCGGCAGCGGCGGCAGACTGATGAGTTGCTGTTGCGGCGCTGCCGCACGGCTGTCCGGTGTTGCACCCAGCAGGATGGCAAGCCGGTGCTCGAATATGCCAATGAGCGACTGGACATTCGCCAGCTCACCGCGATTGGATTCCACCAGCTGGCGTTGTTGCAGCACATCGGTAGCGCCGACCTTGCCGCGGCGAAAGCGCAGCGTAAGGAGCTCAAGCACGCGGCTGTTTGTATCCAGCTGGTTTGCTACCAGTGCCTGCTGGCCATACTGCTCCACCAGCTGGTACCAGGTGCTCGCCACTTCTGCCGACAGGCTGATGCCCGCGGCAGTCAGCTCTGCCTCACTGGCACGCCGGTCCAGCGTTGCTGCCTTGCTGTTGGAATCGATACGTCCCCAGAGATCGATTTCATAGCTGGCCATCGCACCTACTGCATAGTTATTCCCGGTAATGCCCCTGTCATTGTGCGCCCAGCTGCGGCCGGCACTGCCTTCAGCATCAACAGACGGAAACAGCTCGGCACGGGCGATACGCTCCACTGCTGCGGCCTGGTCGAGACGCGCCCAGACACTCTGCAGACTGAAATTGTTTGCCAGTGACTGCTCGACCAGGCGGTTCAGGGTTGCATCGCCGAAACTTTCCCACCATTGCCCGGGCAGGGGGGCCGCACCACTGGCCGAGAAATCCGCCGGCAACAGCACCGCGTCCGGGGTCCGCTCGGGTACGCTGATGCAACCAGCAAGCAGCAACACACACGTCAACCCGATGCAGAGATGACGTCCCTGCACGCTCATTAAACCGGTACCTGTGAGTGATGTGACATGGCTGTGATCCTAGGATATTGCATTGCTGCGGACTTCCGGGATGGCTTCGCGCACCGCGCGTAAACCACCCAGTGAGAACATGGTGATGTGTCGCGCCAGGTCTTCGACCGCCTGTTTCGACAGGCGTTCACGCCCGAGCAGAAAACTGCGTCTTTCCTTGAAGAAATTCACCGACAGGCATTGATTGATGATGCTGATCTCGCAGAACAACACCGCTTCGTTACTGGCTGCTGGTCCCAGCAGCTCGCGGACCAGTTCCCGGGTCTGTTGCCGGTGCGGACCGATGAGTTCGCGCCTGCTATCCTCCAGTGCGGCACTGGGATTGACCAGTTCGCGCAAGCCGATGCGAAAACACTGACCAACGCGACCATCATCAAACACCCGTTGCAACAGGGCATGGATGCGCGCAAACAGGCGGTCTTCAGGGGGCGCGTCAGCTGGCAAGCCACCGTCAAGTGGATAGGCCTGCATGAAGGTCTCGAACGTATGCCGCCAGACTTCCACGTACAGGGCATCCTTGCTGCCAAAATGGTAGTTCACCGCGGCCACGTTGGCGCCGGCATCCTCACATATCTCGGCGATACTGGCGTCCTCAAACCCCTTTGCTGCAAACACACCGCAGGCGGCATCCAGCAGGCGCTTACGCGTTTCAACACCGTCTTTGCGATTGGCTCTCATCTGACATCCATTCAGTTCCGGGTCGCTATTATCTTAAATCCTTATTTTAATTAGTCAATTAATATAGGAATGGAATCCATACCTGTTTATCGCAGTGAGCGGGAGATCATTCGGCAAAAGAGGCAGTCGGAACAGTTCTGGCGAGGCAATTCAGCTAACAATCGGTTGCAGCGCAGGGCGCTTGCGCGCCGCCAGCTCAAGGAGTCAGATATTCCCGGGTATTATTCGTCGAGTTTGTCATTATTTCATGGTAACCAGTTCTTCCGCACTGGTTGGATGCAGCGCTACCGTATCGTCGAGATCTTTCTTGGTCGCACCCATTCTCAGTGCAACCGCAAAGCCTTGTAACATTTCATCAGCCCCCGGACCAATGATGTGACAACCAACAACTTTTTCCTGTGAACCGACAACGACAAGCTTCATGGCTGTTTTAATGTCGTGTGCAGTTAACGCGTTATACATTGCCGTGAAGCGTGTCTGGTATATCTTAACCGAGTCGCCGTGGCTTGCACGTGCCTCGTCCTCTGTCAGTCCCACGGTACCAATGGGTGGATGGCTGAAGACGATGGTGGGGATGTTGGCATAGTCGAGATGCCGGTCCGGCTTGTTATCATACAAACGGTCTGCGAGGCGTCGACCGGCGGCAATAGCCACCGGTGTCAGCGGGGCCCTGCCGGTTACGTCTCCGATAGCATGGATGTGCGCTACGTTGGTGTTCTGGAAATCATCAACCGGAATATAACCCCGCTCATCGATATGGATTCCCGCCACTTCCGGCTGCAAACCGGTGTGATCCGGTTCGCGTCCAATCGCCCAGATTATTTCATCGATGTTGTCGGTTAGCCGGCCCTTGTCGCAGACCAGTTCCAGCTTTCCGCCTGTGTTGCGTCGCACCTCGGATACCTGTGTGCGCGGAATAATATCAATGCCATCTGCCAGCATCATCTCCATCAGGCTGTCGCGCAACATGGCCTCGAATTCACGTAACAAATGGCCTTTGCGTAAATACATCATGACGTCCGAACCCAGGCTGTTGAGCAGGCCGGCGAGCTCAACCGCGATATAGCCCGAACCCACGATAGCGACCTGCTGTGGCTGATGATCAAGTGCAAAGAATCCGTCGGAGGTGATCCCCAGCCCTGCACCGGGAATATCAGGCACCACCGGGCGTGTACCGGTGGCGACAACAATGCGTTCCGAGGTCAGTGTCTTGCCATTCGTTGCCAGGGTATGCGCATCAATAAACTTTGCGCGGCCGGTGATCTCATCGATATTAGAGTCCGACAGGTAGGTGTGATACCAGTTGTTGATATTGGCAATATAGGCTTCACGCTTGTGCACCAGCGCAGACCAGTCAAAGCCCCTGTTTTCGACATCAAAGCCATACTCTCTGGCATCACGCAGTGCATATGCCAGTTGCGCGCCGAACCACATGATCTTTTTGGGGACACAGCCGACATTGACGCAGGTACCACCCATTTTTCCGGCTTCGATGACGGCCGTTTTTGCGCCGTACTGTGCAGCTCGCTGGGCCACTGACAGGCCACCGCTACCGGCACCGATAGCGACCAGATCATAATCATATTGCCTGCTCATGCTGATTTCTCCAGTTGGATAAACTGCCCAAAGCAATATAACAGCTGTGCAGGGCATGGACTATGCGTTAAAAAACAGGGACAGACCACGATCAAGCTGGTAAACAACCTCTGCAAGCAGGCGGGGATCATCGAACCACTGTTAGTCTCGTGCAAATAACTTTCCACAAGCAGACCCGGTGATGGTAAAAAGAACCCGTCGTCCCTGATATCCCGGTTGCTTGAATTCTATTCACTTAAAACAGAGCCTGCATATGACGGAACATAATTACGACCTGCTGGTCATCGGCTCCGGTCCGGGCGGCCAGAGCGCCGCACTGCAGGCCGCCAGTCTGGGCAAGCGGGTCGGACTTATTGAACGCAAACCCTATCTCGGCGGTGTCAGCCTGCAGACCGGCACGATTCCCAGCAAGGCATTGCGGGAAGCCGCTTACCTGGCTTCCCGGTTCTCATCCCGGGGTATGCGTGATGCCGGGCAGATTCGCGAGCAGCTGCACAGCGGTTTTCTCAGTGAGGCCGTTAGCCGCAAGCAGGCGGTTATCGATCGTCATGAGCGCCTGTTACTGAACCAGCTTATGAGTCACGAGGTAACCCTGTTGCCTGGCGAGGCCGGTTTTATTGATGCCCATACGCTCAAGCTGCGCAACAGTAATGGCGAAGCGCTGCAACTCAGCGCCGCAGTGATTGTGCTGGCGACCGGCTCACGCCCGCGGCGACCGGCGGATGTGCCGTTCGACAAGGAACGGGTGCTGGATTCCACATCCATCCTGCAGATGCGTCGCCTGCCCCAGCAGATGACTATCATCGGTGGCGGAGTGATTGCCTGTGAGTTTGCGACCATCTTCGCACCGCTGGGGGTAGCTGTCAGCCTGGTGGATTCCCATGATCATCTGCTCGCCTATCTCGATGAAGATATCCAGCAGACACTGGAACAGGATCTGCTGGATATGGATGTGCAGCTGCACATGCAGACCCGCATCCAACAGATCGAACGGCAGGGTGAACGGGTGCAGCTGGAAACCGACAGTGGCGTTAAGCTGGAAACCGATGTAGTGCTGTACGCCCTCGGCCGGGTACCGAATTACGATGGCCTCGAGCTGCACGCCGCCGGAATCGATGCTGATGACCTTGGCTGGGTGCGGATCAATGAACACCACCAGACGAGCCGCGACCATATCTACATCATCGGCGATCTGGCCGGTCGGCCATCGCTCGCTTCCACGGCCATGGAGCAGGGCCGCCTGGCGGTGAACCATGCGTTCGACCGGGACCATGCTGCACCGGCCGGTCAGCTGCCCATGGCCATCTATACCATTCCGGAGCTTTCCTACGTGGGTAACACCGAACGGGAACTGCAGCAACAGGGTGTCGACTACGTGGTCGGCCGCGCCCGCTTCTCGGAAACCGCGCGTGGCCAGATCATCGGTGAGGAACGCGGCTTCATAAAATTACTGGTGGACCGGACCAGCCGGGCATTGCTGGGCGTTCATATTATCGGTGAATCCGCCAGCGAACTGGTCCACATCGGCCAGATGGCGATGAACTGCGGTGCCGGCGTCGACTTACTGGCCAACACAGTCTACAACTACCCGACGCTTGCCCACTGTTACAAGAATGCGGCACTGGATTGCCTGCAGCAGCTGCCAGGTTCAAGAAGTTCAAGGGGTCAGGGTACTTGAACTCCGCCGTCAGTAAAATTCCTGCTGACTTCAGCCTGCCAGTTTCTTACCGTTTCGGCTTGAAATGCTTGACGGCGCGGGTGAATGTATCGAGTGTCCTGGTATCAGAACCATCGCCGTCCGCGCTGCCGGCGTAGGCCAGCTCATTGTACAAGCGTGTGATGTTGCGCATCTGTCCTGCGTATGCCGGTAGCGCAGCTTCCGTCCGGAGAAAAAACTGGCCGGGGGTCTCCCCGGCGCTGCGCACCAGATCCAGTCTCGCCAGGCGCTCACAGAACTGCAGGTAGTACTTGTCCAGCGGGCTCAGCTGCCGCGTAGCACGCCTGCGGAACAGGGAGACGGACACCGGTACCAATACCAGCACCCAGCTACCGAGCAATACGGTGGCCATCACCCGGGTATTGATTTCGCCAAAGATATCGCGCAACAGGTTAAACTGCCGCTCGCTATTAAAACCCACAACCCAACTCTGCCAGCGGTAGGTCAGTGCGTCATAGCGCAGGCGCAGCAGGTTAAAAAAGGGAATGTTGCGGTAACGCAGGGCCGACAGTGGCGCCTCGGACAGAAAACTGCCCTCGGCTTGCATCGCCGCCTCCAGGCCCCATTCAATACGATCAGGGGAAACTGCCGCAGTGGGATCCACACGGACCCAGCCCTGCCCCTGCAGCCATACCTCGGCCCATGCATGGGCATCGAACTGATGCACTATCACGGTCTTGTTGACGGGGTTGATCTCCCCGCCCAGGTAACCGGCAACAACCCGGGCAGGCACGCCTGCGGCGCGCATCATCACAGTAAAGGCGGATGCATAATGCTCACAAAACCCGCGTCGCGACTCGAACAGGAACTCGTCCATCGCGTCCAGTTCAGACAAGGTCCCCGGTTCTAGCGTATAGACATAGTTCTGCGTGCTGAATTTGTTGAGCACCGCATCGATAAACTCCTGATCATTTTCGGTTAGTGCCTTCATTTCCTGCGCCAGTTGCCGCGTGCGTGGATTACTCCCGGGCGGCAAGCGGGTTTCAATCTCACGCCGCCACTGTGATAACCCGGGTTCCGCTTGTGCCTGCGTCCAGCTGCGAACCCTGTACATATACTCTGTCTCCAGCGGCGACAGGGTAGATAAACGGTAATCGGCCGTATGCCGCACGCCCGGTGTACTGGCACGCGCATGATGCAGGCCATAGAGCCAGTTCTGCCAGGTTGGCTCCATGATGACGGTGTATTCCAGCGGAGCGCCAAGCGTGCGTACTTCCCGCGGGCGTTGCTGTTTAATTGGCACGTCGTAGTAACCCAGGGCGGACCATGCCCCCTGCTGCAAACGACTGAACACCAGGCCGCGCCAGTACAGTTCCGGGGTGGGCGGAATGTCCCCGTCGAACTTCACCCGGAACGCCACGTCTGCTGACTGGCTGAGTTTTGCAACATCACCGGGCTTCATGAAGTCACTCATGCCGGTTTTTGCCATATGGTTATTGACAGGTACGGTCCACAGGGGATCAATGCGGGGAAACAGAAAAAACACCACGACCATCAATGGCAGGGCCTGGGCCAGCATGACACTGGCCAGTCGAATGGAACCGCGATTGAACTGATGCTCCCCGGGCCGGTGCAGGGCTACCAATGCAGTGGTCACCAGCACGACATTCAGCAGTGAGTACAGAGTGATCAGCAGGTCCTGACTGAACAGGAATTCGGTAATACAAACGAAATAGCCGAGAAACAGCAGCACATAGGCATCCTTGCGCCGGGACAACTCGATCAACTTGAGAGCAAAAGCCGTTAGCAACAGCGCCACCATTGGCTCAAGGCCGAGCAGTGTGCTGTAGCTGACATAGACACCGATAAAGCCACCGAGGGTCAAGATCAGCTTTATGCCGCGACCAGGGAACGACCAGCGACCCCGATAGACCAGAATACGCCATACGACAGCGACCACATAAACCAGTAACACCCAGGGGGGCAAGCGCAAGGCGTGGGGAACAATCAGGGCGAACATCGAGATGATGATCCATACCAGGGCATTGCGCGGTAGTTGTTGCTGGAGTTTCACGCCTGGCCCTCCACACCGTACAAGGCCAATTCCTTGAGTACTCGATCGCGGTGCCTGTCACCGGTGTCCGGCTCAATCACTACACCGGGCATACGCAGGCCGTACTCCTCGTTGCGGTTTTCAAACTCCAGTGCCCAGTAACACAGATGTGACAGGCGCTGCTCGGTGCCCACACCGGGAAACATATCCCAGTCCAGCCACACACTGCGGTCGGCGTAGGCAGTGTACTGCTTGCTCTGCACACCCTGCCCCTTGGCCAGCCCCTTCCAATGGATGTGCCGCGGTGAATCTCCCTTGTGGTAATCGCGAAAACCGTAAAAATCATCGCTGCCTGTCACTGTCACAGCCGCCCCGTCAGGCGTATCGGTCGCCAGGCCGGGAAGATCACCGCAGGCCAGGGGGCGCGGATAAACCAGTGCATGCAGTTCCAGATCGACCCAGGTCCAGCAACGCAGCAGCCCCAGTGGGTAGCTGGACTCGAGCAGCAATCGCCCGGGGCTGTACCAACCACGCTGGTCGACCGCCATATGAAGTTGCACAGTCACCGTGTCCTCTTCGACCAGGTTGACCAGTGCTTCGCTACTGCCAGGCCACTTCAGATGCAGGCCGAAGTGATCGCGCTGCCTGCCCCGCTCAATCATCAGGTCGAACTCGGTTTGCTGCCCCGGAAATGCGGGTCGCGCGCGCAATGCCCGAATAGTCAACCCGGACAGGTTGGCGAAGGTATGCAGGATAGCCACCATAAACAGCGTGGCCAGCAAAAAGGTGAGTGCATAGCACAGGTTGTTCTGGAAGTTGATCGCGGTCACCAGCATGACCAACAGACAAAAGCCGAAGAAGAATCCAGCCTGACTGGGAAAGATGAAAATGCGCCGCTGATCCAGCGTCACTTCCCTGGCCGGCGGAATACGCCGATTGACCCACTGCTGGAAGCTGGCGCGCAGGCGCCGTTTCAGGCCCTGCTCACTTGTCACGCCGAATGCATCAGCCATGCCCGCAACCTGTCAGGAGCCGATAACGTCCACATTGCGCTGCAATAAATCTACCAGCGCCACACCATCACCGGCGTACTCTCCTGCGGGGACCAGGCGATGGGACGCCACTGCGGGCAACACCATTTGTACGTCTTCGGGTACCACATGCACGCGGTTGTGCATCGCCGCCCAGGTCCTGGCACAGTCCAGCAGCGCCAACGCACCACGGGGTGACAGGCCAACTTCAAATTCGGGAGACTGGCGCGTATAGGCAACCAGGCGCTGCAGGTAGTCAAGCAGGTTGTCTGATGCATGCACCTTGCTGACCGCAACACGAATCATATCCAGTTGCTGCG
>Ga0316193_10003103_pt1 | contig 11878 bp, 9 predicted proteins | sample MerIslsedime2_MG_FD_207735 | JGI IMG/M metagenome (GOLD analysis project Ga0316193, IMG submission 207735) | Coastal sediment microbial communities from Maine, United States - Merrow Island sediment 2 | ecosystem: Environmental > Aquatic > Marine > Coastal > Sediment | place: USA: Maine... | reverse complement strand
CCCCTTCGGCGAGCTCGGCCTTGGGGTCGACGATTGCCGTGGGGTGGATCTTGGTTGCCATCACAGCTCCATCATCGCGGACATCATGTCCGCTTCGCACGCCACTTCTCCGTCCACGGTCGCTGTGCCGTGGATCTTGGCGAAGGTCCTCTTGATCGATTTCACCTCGATGTCGAAGATCACCTGATCGCCCGGCACCACGGGACGACGGAACCGGCAGTTGTCGATGCCGGTGAAATAGATGAGCTTGTTCTCCCGATCCTCGATCCGGCTCAACAGGAGATACCCCCCGGCCTGCGCCATCGCCTCCACCAGCAGCACCCCCGGCATGACGGGGTGACCCGGGAAATGGCCTTGAAAATGGGGTTCGTTGAAGGTCACGTTCTTGACCGCCCGAATGGACTTATCGCCGATCTCCAAGACTCGATCGATGAGCAGGATCGGGTATCGGTGGGGCATCACCTCGAGAATGTCCTGGATGTCCTTCACGATGTCGACTCCTTTCCCGTCGTCGGTTCGAGCTCGCGCAGTCGCCGCTCGAGTTCCCGGATCTTCTTCCGCAGTCCGTCGATTCTCGCAAGCGCCGCCTGACCCTTCATCCACTCCTTCTGCGGTCGAGCGGGGAATCCGGCCAGCACATTGCCGGCCTCGGGGAACGACTTCATGGCCGCCGCCCTGGCGCCGAGCATGGTCCGGTCCCCGAGCTCGAGGTGGCCCGCGGCGCCGGCCTGACCGGCGAAGATCGAGTGGCGACCGACTTTGGTCGATCCCGAAATCCCCGACTGGGCAACCAGGAGACAGTGTTCGCCGATCTGAACGTTGTGCGCGAGCTGCACGAGATTGTCGACCTTGGTTCCACGCCCGATCCGGGTCTCGCCCATGGTGGCCCGGTCGATGGTGGTGTTTGCCTGGATCTCGACATCATCCTCGAGCACGACGATCCCGACCTGGGGAACCTTGTGGTGGACACCGTCCACGGTCGCGAATCCGTATCCGTCGGAACCGATCACCGCCCCGGATTGGAGAATGCACCGGTTACCCAGACGGCATCCATCCTCAACCACTGCTCGCGGGTGCAGCACGCATTCCTTCCCGATCGTGACTCCGTTTCCCACAACGCATCCAGCACCGATGACCGTCCCGGCGCCGATGTGGACTCCGCGGCCGACGGCAACCAGCGGCCCGACGCTCGCGCCCTCGCCAAGCTCGAGATCATCGGCCACCACCGAACTGGGATGTACGCCCGTTTCGGGCTCCGGCCGAGGGTGGAAAAGCTCGAGCGCCCTCGCGACGGCCAGATACGGTTGGTCGCTGATCAAAAGATCCCGGCCGGGCAGTTGATCCGCGCTGTGAACCAGAATGGCCCCCGCGCGGGATTCAACCGCCTGCTCGACGTACTTGGGATTGTGCAGAAACGACAGATGCTCGGGCCCCGCCTGGTCGAGGGGTCGAATTCCCTCGACCAACCGGTGGCCGTCGCCCACCACCTCGACACCGAGAATATCCGCGACCTCGGTGAGGGTGTACGAGCTCACTGGGTGGTGTTGAACCGGAGAATCACGTCGTCGGTGATGTCCACCGTGTCGTCGGCATAGACCAGTCCGGACTGGAACTTGTTGAAGATCAGTGTGAAACCGCGCTCGGCGCCGATCTCGTTGATGACCGGAATGATCCGACCCTCGAGACCACCGAGCTCGCGGCGGCGGGCCTCATCCAGCTCGCGTTCGGCGTCGTCCTGAAAGCGCTGGAGGGCAATCTGCCCATCCTCCATCTGCTTGCTGAGCTCGGACAGCCGCTCCTCGGAGAGGGTGAAGCGCTGTTTCGACATCTGCTCCTGCATGGTGGTGAGCTCCTGCTGGAGGGCTCGTCCCTCGTCGATCTTGGCGTCCTGGAGAAGCTTGAGCTTCTGCAGGGCCTCTTTGCCGGGGTCGGACTCGGTCACGACGCGCTGAACGTCGATCACCGCAATATTGATCCCCTGTGCCGCCGCAGGCAGGGCCGCTGCCAACACGATCGCCACGAATCCGACGGCTAGTCTTGAACGATGCATAGTGAAAACCTCCATGGTCGGCCTTTTCAGGCTGGTTGAATCTCGGTCAGAATGTCGTCCCGATGGAGAACTGGAAGTCGCTCTTGTCCTCCCCCGGCCACGGGTCGAGATTATACCCATAAATGAACCGGATCGGTGCCTGGAAGATCGGAAGAAGAACCCTCAACTCGACTCCGGTGGTGCGCCGCCACAGTGTGAAATCCCACCCCTGGTCCTCGTGGTAGGTGTTCCCCATGTCGATGAAGAACACCAGCTTCACCGGCCCACCCAGAGCGAACTGCTGTTCGAGGTTGACCAACCAATAGCGGTCGCCGCCTTCTCGGACTCCGTTGTCGCTGAGGAAGTACCGGCCATCAGCAGTCCGCGGAAGCACCGTGTAATACGGAATGCCGCGCAGGGTACGGTCTCCACCCAGCCGGTAGCGCTCGTAGATCGGGATCTCCGAGTCGTTATAGGGGAAGAACTGCCCGATCTCCGAGTTGAAGGCAAAGATGAACTTCTGCTTCCGATCGTAGGGGAACCACTGGGTGTGGGAGATCTCCGGCTTGAAGTAGTCGAAATCGCCGCCCAGCGGCCCACCGGCCATTCTCAACCGGGCACTGAAACGTTTCCCCTTGGTGGTGTCGAAAGGGTCGTTTCGGTTGTCGATCGTGAACGCCGGCGTGAACGATGCGGTCCGCCCTTTGAACTCCTCGTAAAACTGCTCGAAGGGAACCGGCTCCACAGGAGGCACCCCGACCGGGGGCACATGTCCGCCCGTCGGTTCGCCCGGGACCCCGAACCTGGCTACCGCGTACCTCGAGTTCACATTCTCGAAGGAATAGACACCGGTCACCGAGGTGTAGGCACGGAGGCCCGTTCCCAGCGAGATCGAGAACCCGGTGGTCTCGCGGAAATAGTCGGCAACCTCTTGATTGGTTCTGAAGATCGAACCGCCGAGGAGGATCCGGCGGTCGAGGAAATAGGGTTCGGTGTAGCTCAAGGTGTAGAAATCGGAGCGGCGGCCGATCTGCACCGACACGCCCAGGGTGTTGCCTCGGCCGAGGAAGTTGCGGGTGTTGAACTGGGCCTGGGCAAAGAACCCGTCGAGCTCGGAGTATCCCGCGCCAAACTGGATGTCGTTCCGACCGACCTCGGTACCCGAGACGTTGACGTTGACCCTCTTGGCCTCCTCGTCGAAATCGAAATCGAGGGGTTCTTCCTCCAGCTTCCAGTAACCCAGGGCGTTGACCTTGAAAACCGAGCTCTTGAGGGCTCCCATGTTCATCCAATTGCCTTCGACGATCCGAAACTCACGCCGCAGGACCTTTTCGCGGGTGTTCGAGTTGCCGATGAATTCGATCCGCCCGAGGTTGAATCGGTCGCCCTCGAAAACATCCACCGTCACGTCGACGGCCAGCTCCTTGCCCTCGACCCTTTCGAAACGTTCGTTGGCGTAGGCGTAGATATAGCCCGAGTTGTGGTAGATCTCCTGGATCTTCTCTTTGCCCGCGTCGAACTCCTTTTTGCTGTATGTCCTGCCGGTCTTGACCTCGAACATGCTCTTGAGGGCGTCGCCGTTAAAGATCTCCACACCCTCGATGGCGAGGGACTCAACCGAGTAGGGATCACCCTCCTCAACTGGAATGGTCACCTTCATGCGGTACTTCTTACCTTCGAGGGTTTCCGCTTCCTCCTTCTTGGCGATGAGCTCGAGCACGGGTTCGCCGATCTTGGCATCGAGGAAACCGTTGTTCATATAGAAGTTGCGCAGGTTGTCGCGATCCGCTTCCCAGTTTTCCCGGGTGTAGATGATCTTCTTGCCCCACTTGCGGTAGAGATTGACCGCCTTGACCTCTTTGAGCTCCCCGCGGAGCTTGCCGTCGGAAAAGACGTCGTTGCCGACGAATTCGATTTCGTCGATCTTGACCTTTCCTCCCTCGTCGATGAGGAAAACCACCTTGCGCCGGTTGCGCCCCTCGTCCTGAACCTCGAAGGTCACCCTCGCCGAGCGGAATCCCTCTTCGTCATAGATTTCCTTGACGGCCGATTGAATCCGCGACAGCTGCGACATCTTGAGAGGGACGTTGCGAGGAACATCGACGCCCTTCTCGTCGAGGAAGTCCTTCATCTCCGACGTGCTGACCTTCTTGTTGCCTTCGAAGACCACCGAGCTGACGAACGGACGTTCCGTGATGACGATGTAGAGCACGACCTCGCCGTCCTCGGTCTCCTCGCTTTCGATGCGTACTGTTTCGAAAAGACCGGAGTCCCAGAGACGATGGAATCCTTCGGCGATGATGTCGGACTCAAGAGGGTCTCCGGCCTCGAGTCCGAGGTAGTAGGTCACCGTGTCGAGGGTGACGGTCACACCCCCTTCGACAACAATTTCGGAAATATAGACCTCATCCTCCTGGCCACTGGCGGGCAGCGCGAGAGCCCAGACCAGGAGGGTGATGAAAATGACCGCTCGCGCCTTCATGAAACCTCCTGGGGGTGGACGAGGCTCTCGACGACCACGGCTTCCGGCCGCTCATCGCCCATTCGAACTCTGAGACGGATCTCACCTGAGGTCCGGTGATCGATGAGGACATCCGCCACCGCGTCCTCCACCCACAACTTGATCAACCGCCTCAGCGGCCTGGCGCCCGCCTGTGGGTCCAAACCGCACTGGTCCAACAACCACCTCGCCACATCGGGATCGTATTCGAGCTCGACGTGGCGCCGGCCGAGGTTGTCGACCGTCTCGTCGAGCAACAACCCCGCAACCCGAAGCATGCTCTCTTCGTCGAGGGGTTCGAAGACGATGATGTCGTCAAGACGGTTGACGAACTCGGGCGGGAAATGTCGCCTCAACTGACGATCGACGATCTCGCGCATCCGGGCCGACCCGAGTTCCTTCTTGCCGTCACCAAACCCGACGCCGTCCTCGGCGACAAGATCACGGCTGCCCAGGTTCGACGTCATGATGATGAGCGTGTTGGTGAAGTCGATCACATTGCCGTAGTTGTCGGTCAATCGACCATCCTCCAGAACCTGGAGGAGTAGGTTGTAGATGTCGGGGTGGGCCTTCTCGACCTCGTCGAGCAGAATCACCGAGTAGGGGTTTCGCCGAACCTGTTCCGAGAGCTGACCGCCCTCCTCGAAACCGACGTAGCCGGGAGGCGATCCGATGAGCCGCGAAACCGTGTGTTTTTCCATGTACTCCGACATGTCGAATCTGAGGAGATGGCGGACATCCTGGAAGAGGAACTCCGCGAGCTGCCTCGCGACCTCGGTCTTACCGACACCGGATGGCCCCAGGAACACGAACGAGCCGATGGGTCGATGCGGGCTGGTCACCCCGAGCCGGCTGCGCCGGATGGCTCGGGCGAGGGCTTTGATGGAATCATCCTGACCCACGACTCTCTGGCTGAGCAGGTCCTCCATGCGACGGAGCCGGTCCGCTTCATCCTCTTTGATCGACGTCACCGGGATCCCCGTCCACGATGCCACGACCTCTTCAATATCATCCCGGTTGACTGTGATCTCCTCAACCGATTCGGCGGCATGGCTCTCGAGCATCTCGAGCTCCTCGCGCAGCCGCAGCTCCTCTTCACGAAGCTCCACCGCGGTCTCGAATTCCTTCTTGGAAATGGCATCCTTCATGCCGCGAACCGCGTCCCGGATCTCCCGCTGCACCTGGCGCAGGGACGAGGACGACGCGACCTTCCTCAGTTTGACCCGAGCCCCGGCTTCGTCGAGGACGTCAATGGCCTTGTCGGGGAAGGCCCGGTCGGTGATGTAACGGCCCGAGTGGGAAACAGCGGCGTGCACCGCTCCGTCGGTGTATCTTACCCCGTGGAACTCCTCGTACCGGCTTTGAATCCCGCGCAGGATCCTCACGGTTTCCTCGTCGGACGGCTGGCGGATGGTGACGGCCTGGAACCGGCGCGACAGCGCGCGGTCCTTCTCGACGTACTTGCGATACTCACGCACCGTGGTCGCCCCGACACAGGTGATCTCGCCGCGAGACAGGGCCGGTTTGATGATGTTCGCGGCATCCAGGGAGCCCTCGGCGGATCCGGTGCCGATGAGCGAGTGGATTTCGTCGATGAAGATGATGATCTCACTGTTCTCCCGGATCTCCTTGAGCAGGCCCTTCAGCCGCTCTTCAAACTGACCCCGATACTTGGTCCCAGCGACGAGCAACGACAGATCGAGGGCGAGGATTCTTCGGTCGGCGAGCGGCAGCGGCACCGATCCCTCGACGATCCTCGTCGCCAGACCTTCGACGATGGCGGTCTTGCCGACCCCGGATTCACCGAGGAGCAACGGGTTGTTCTTGGTCCTGCGGCTGAGAATCTGGATGACTCGCTCGACCTCGTCGTCACGCCCGATGAGCGGATCGAAGCCACCGTTCACGGCGATCTGATTGAGGTCTCGTGAGTACTCGGTGATGTGCGGGGTGGCACTCGCAGATTCCTCGGCCTCGAGTTCGTGACCGCGGCGAATCACCTCTTCACGAAGTTGGAAAAGCTCGAAGCCCCTGACAGTCAAATACTTGGCGGCGTTGGACTCCTCGATCCGCAGCAGTCCCAGAATCAGATGTTCTGTTCCAACCCGACCGTGGCCCATGCTCTCGGCCTCGTGCACAGAGAAGGCGAGCACCTTCTTGGTGTCTTCGGACAGAGGAAGATCGGGCGAGGAACTCACAGGGTCGAGGGTCACACCTTCACCGAGCAACTCGTCGCGAAGTTCGCGCACGTCAATCCCGACCGACTCGCAGAGATCCACCAGGGTCTCGTCGGCCTCGCGCAGCATCCCGAGCAGGACATGCTCGGTCGCAATCTGATGACTCGCCGCGCGGCTCGCCTCGTAGCGGGCAAAGAAGAGCGCCCGGCGGACGTTTTCGTTAAATCGTTCGAACATTTTCTGATAAATCAGCCCGCCGGGCGAGACGGAAGATCCGATCGCACCTGCGGGCCATCTCCTCGTTGTGCGTCACTATAATTGATGTCAGACCCGCCTTCAAATGCAGCTCCGTCACCAGCTGGAAGAGTCGTTCGGCATTTGCGCTATCGAGGTTGCCGGTGGGCTCGTCCGCGAGCAGGAGTTTCGGCCGCATGGCGAGCGCACGAGCAACCGAGACCCGCTGCTGCTCCCCACCCGACAGCTGGTCCGGGAAGTGCGAGGCGCGGTCGCTCAAACCCACTGCATCCAGCAACTCGGCGGCCCGGTCGCGGGCAACCCGCCCCTTCTCACCGGCGATCCTCACCGGCAGGGCGACGTTGTCGAGAGCATCGAGCTCTTCGAGCAGGTGGTGATGCTGGAAGACGAACCCGATGTCGCGGTTGCGCAGCTCGGCACGAGCGTCCGGTTCGAGGTCATCGGTCTGGACTCCGTCCAGTGCGATCCGGCCACGCTCCGGCCGATCCAGCAGCCCGATCAGGTGGAGCAGGGTGCTCTTGCCGACACCCGACGGGCCGACCACGGCCACCATCTCACCGGTTGCGACCTCGAGGTCGAGCTCTTGGATGACCTCGACACGGGTCAATCCTGCACCGAACCCCTTGGTCAGTCCCGTCGCCAGCACGATGCCGGCGCTCTCACTCATAGCGCAGACCTTCTGACGGCTCTCGCCTGGCGACCATCCTCGCCGGCAGCCACGCCGCCAGTGCGGCCAGCCCGAGGGCGACCGCCACAACGAGTCCAACCGTCATGGGATCAACGCTGAACGGAACCGCAGTCACCATGAACACGCCCTGTGGGAGTTCGAGGGCTCCGGTCCGATCGAGGACGAGGGCGAGTCCGCTGCCGAAGATCGCGCCCGCCACAGACCCGACCAGACCGATGGACAGGCCGAGGACGAGAAAGAGCCGACGAAGCGAAGAGGGCGAGAAACCGAGACCGGCCATGACCGCCAGATCCTTGCGCTTCTCGGCGGCGACCATGGCCACGTTGCACAACAGATTCAAGGCCGCCACCACCAGCATGAGCCCGACGGCGACGAAAATCATGATCTTTTCCAGGGCGAGAGCGGTGAGAAGCGGACGGTGGAGTTCTTCGAGTCCCGCCACCCGGACTGCCACACCCGCTTCATCGAGCACCTTGCGGGCTCGCTGCCCCAGGGTCCACGGATCCGACATCTCCCGAAGCTCGATGGCTTCGATCACCCGTTCGCCCCAAAGCAGACGCTGCGCCCGCTCGATGGGTAAGACAACCTCGCCGGACTCGGCTCCCGGTTCCGGGGTGGAAATCCGCGCGATCTCGGTCCGGATCCGAACCGGCAGCGGGCCCATGGGGGTCAGTCGCTGACGGGCCGAGATCACCTCGACACGGTCGCCGGATGCAACCCCCAACCGGCGGGAGAGGATTCGGTCCACCGTCACCCGGTCGGTGTCAGAGCGGCCGACTACCGATGCCGGAACGGCATCCGTGTCCGAGCTGACCAGGCAGGTACCCCTCACCATCTGCACGATCTCCACATTGCCAAGGGCGCCCTGCAAGAGCGAGGCCAGCTTTTCCGGATCCTCGATTCTCCGGCCGGTCACCGGCCAAATCTCGGCGTGACTCGCATGGGCCACGATCTGCGAACGAATGCCCGATTGGAAACCATCGAGGAGGGCAAGGGTCACGACCAGCGCAAACACTCCCAGCCCCAAACCGAAGAGCGAGATCAACGTCACGGTCACCACCGGCGTCCATCGGCGGGTCCCGACGAGATAGCGACTCGCCACATGGAGTTCGGCGCTGAGGCTCATTATTTCTACGAATCGCGCAATCTGAGCTGCGGAAAGAGAATCACATCGCGGATCGACTGCCTGTTGGTGAGCAGCATGACCAGACGATCGATGCCGATTCCCTCCCCGCCCGTGGGCGGCATCCCGTGCTCCATGGCGAGCACGAAATCCTCATCAAGCTTGCCTCCACCGGCCGTGGCCTGCTCCTCGAGTCGACGCCGCTGCTCGGTGGGGTCGTTGAGCTCGGTGTAGGCGTTGGCGACCTCGAGCCCGCCGATGAAAAGCTCGAAGCGCTCGACCACCTCGGGGTCGTCGGGCTTCGACTTGGTCAGGGGTGAAATCTCCCTCGGGTAGTCCATGATGAAGGTCGGGTTGATCATCTTCGGCTCGGCAGTCATTTCGTAGAGCTCTTCAAAGAGCTTGCCGTCCGACCGTTCCTCGATCCGCTCGACGCCGACCCGCCGGGCGGCCGCCTCCATCCTCTCGCGGCCCTCGAGGTCCTCCGGCGTGAGATCCGAGTACTCGAGGATGGCGTCGCGCATGGTCAGGCGCCGCCACGGACGTGTGAAGTCGATGGTCTCGTCACCCCACGGAACCTGGAGACTCCCCACAGCGGTCTCGGCCACGGTCGTCACCAGTTCCTCTGTGAAGTCCATCAACAGCTCGTAGTCGGCGTATGCCCAGTAGAACTCGAGCATCGTGAACTCGGGGTTGTGCCGGGTCGAGATCCCCTCGTTCCGGAAGTTCCGGTTGAGCTCGTAGACCCGCTCCATCCCACCGATGATCAACCGCTTGAGGAAGAGCTCGGGCGCGATTCTGAGGTAGAGATCGAGATCCAGGGTGTTGTGGTGAGTCACGAAGGGCCGGGCGGTGGCGCCTCCCGGAATGGGCTGCATCATCGGCGTCTCGACCTCGATGAAACCGGCGTCATCGAGAAATCGCCGGACTCCGGACACGATGCGACTGCGGGTCTCGAAGACGTTCCGCGACTCCGGATTCGAGAGAAGATCGAGATAGCGCTGTCGGGCCCGTGCCTCACGATCCGCCAGACCGTGGTACTTCTCCGGCATCGGCCGCACGGCCTTGGCCAGCACCGTCAACCGCTTGACCGCGACGCTGAGCTCGTTGCTGCGGGTCCGAAAAACCGTTCCCTCGACTCCCAGAAAGTCTCCCAGATCGAGGAGTTTGAAGGCCTTCCACGAAGTCTCGTCGAGATCATCGCGCCGGAGATAGAGCTGAAACTGCTCGGCCCCGTCGGAGAGATCGACAAAGGAAACCTTGCCGTGGCCGCGAACCGCCAGCAGCCGCCCCGCCAGACGGACCTCCGGCTTCTCGGCAGCGAGATCCTCGGCGGTGGCGTCGGCAAAACGGGTCTTGGCGGCGCGCACCGACTCCTCCACCCGATAGCGGGTGGGATAGGGTTCCAGACCGAGCTCTCGGAGCTCGTCGAGCTTCGCCATTCGGTTCGCGATCAACTGTTCGATGGGCGGTTTGCTGGTGCTCTCCACACGACCTCCTGCGGGCGCGTGATTGTACCACGGCAATTCGCCCGCGGCGAATTGCTAAGGAATTTCATTTCAATGGGTTACCGACGCTTTTTCGGTCTTCCGGGATGCTTTGCACTGGCGGAGCGCGTCGCGGACTTTCGCTTCTTCGCTCGCTTCGTCTGCGTGGGCTTCGGTTTTTGTCCCGCCGCCCGGCGGAGAGACTTGACCTCTTCTTCGGTCAGCATCCGGAAATCTCCGGCACGGAGGGAGCTGTCCCTCAATGGTCCGATGGCTGAGCGGCGGAGCCGCTGGACAAGGTGGCCGGCGCGGAAGAAGAGTTGCCTCACCTCGTGGGTGCGCCCCTCGGTCACCTCCACACGCCACCAGGTCGAGGTGCCGCCCGCGCTTTTTCGGACCCGCGCGGCCGACAGCGGCTTGACATGGTGGCCGTCGATGGATGTTCCCGCTCGAAGCTGGAGGATCTGGGTCTCGTCGAGATCGCCCCGAATTTTGACCATGTATTCCCGCACGACGCCGTAACGTGGGTGGGTCACACGAGCGGCGAGGTCCCCATCATTGGTGAGCAACAACAGACCCTCGGACTGGTAGTCGAGCCGCCCGACCGGAAAGACCCGCTCTTTGACGATGGGTCGCACCAGGTCGATCACCGTGGTTCGCTCTTCCGGATCGTCGCAGGTGGTCATCACCGCCCGGGGTTTGTAGAGGAGCACATAGCGGTTGGGTTCAGCTGCTTTGAGGCGCTTGCCGTCAACCTTGATGTGGTCGGTCGCGGGATCGGCCTTGTCACCCAGCGCGGCCGTTTGGCCGTTGACGGTCACCCGACCCTCGCTCACCAAACGATCGGCGTCACGGCGGGAACACAATCCCGAGCGGGCGATCAGCTTCTGTAGTCTTTCCTTGGTCATCATTCCTCCGGTGCTGCCGGGCAGCGGGACGTTCCGCCTCTCGGCGGGGAGGCGGACTCTATCACAGGGGGAGCCTCCGCCCCCTTCCTGCTCCCATGGCAGCATCCGTGGCCGGAAGCTCTGCCGCCGCCGCTACCTATCCCTGTCCCTGTCCCTGCATGGTCACTCCGGGTTGTTCCTGAACGCGGGAATAGATGGTGTCGGTCTCCGGTTGGGGAATAATCGAGACGACGATGAAGGCCATCGATCCTACGGTCCTCCGCGACGACCCGCTGCTCCGGCGAGTCTGGGAGCAGCTCGGGCGGCCTTCGCGCTGCCGCGTGACCGGAGGGTATGTCCGCGATCGGCTCCTGGGACGATCGAGTCGGGATCTCGACCTCACCATCGAACGGGGCGAAGGCCAAGCGGCCGGGCCGGCGCGCCGGCTTGCCGCGGCAAACGGGGTCCGCGCCCACCTCCTCGGCACCGCACCGCACCGGATCTGGCGGATCGACTTCCCATCCCTCAAAGTCGAGATCTGGCCGCTCGGCGGACTGACCTTCGAAGAAGACATGAAACGACGCGATTTCGGCTGCAACGCTCTGAGCTGGGAGTTGCCTGACGGACCTCTTGTCGATCTCGTCGGCGGCCTTCGCGACCTCGAGCAACGTCTCCTTCGCACGACCTCACGATCGAACCTCGAGGACGATCCCGTTCGACTATTGCGCGCACCAC
>Ga0316193_10003101_pt1 | contig 11881 bp, 10 predicted proteins | sample MerIslsedime2_MG_FD_207735 | JGI IMG/M metagenome (GOLD analysis project Ga0316193, IMG submission 207735) | Coastal sediment microbial communities from Maine, United States - Merrow Island sediment 2 | ecosystem: Environmental > Aquatic > Marine > Coastal > Sediment | place: USA: Maine... | reverse complement strand
GGCCGTGACCCTCGTCGACGATGCGCTGGCCCTCGGCACGTGCGACCTCGATGGTGGTCTCGGCTGACCGCTGTGCGGCGACCAGCGCCTCCTTGAGGGCGGACTCGCGCTCGCGGAAGGCGGAGAGCTCCTGTTCCATGTGGTGGACGCGCTGTCGGAGCTCTCCGCGTTCGCGGAGCAGCCCTTCCATGACACGCGCCAGTTCAGTCAGGTACTCGTGCACCTCAAGCTCGGCGTAGCCGTGCAGCTTTTTGGTAAATTTCTTTCCGAGAATGTCCATCGGAGCGAACTCGGACATGCCTTCTCTCCTTTTCGAACACCTATTATGACACGAAGTTTCATTCTCGGGCGTTTCCGAGGGTTGACTGGGCCTCGGAGACCGATCGACAGCGGTTATACTGAGGGCTATCTGGGAGCATCCTCATGGCCGATATTCAACTCAGCGTCAATGATCTTCAAAAGACCTTCCACCCCGGACTCTTCGAGGCGTCGATTGAGGTCCTCAAGGGCCTCAGCTTTGAGGTAGCGAGGGGAGAGATTTTCGGGTTCCTTGGACCCAACGGCGCCGGCAAAACAACCACGATCAAAGCGATTACTGAGATTATCTACCCGGATGCTGGCGAAATCACGGTCTGCGGGCTGCCCCACACGTCGCTCGAAGCCAAGAAGCGGATTGGGTTCATGTCCGAAAGTCCATACATTTACCGCCACCTGACCGGCCGTGAGTACCTCTGGTTTGGCGGCGAATTGCTGGGGCTCGATAGAGCCGGTCTCGCGGACCGGATCTCACGAGTCCTGGATCAGGTGGGAATGAGCGGCCGGGCCAACCGCACGATGGGGACCTACTCGAAAGGAATGCTGCAGAGGGTGGCACTTGGGCAGGCACTGCTCGGCGAACCGGAACTCTTGATCCTCGACGAGCCGATGAGCGGCCTCGATCCGGTCGGCAGGCGGGACGTGCGCGACATCATCCTCAATCAGGCCGCGGCGGGTGTGACGGTCTTTTTTTCCACCCACATCATTCCAGATGTGGAGATGATCTGTGACCGCGTGGCGATCATCGTCGATGGTCGGGTGCGGGCGATCGGTACCGTCTCGGAGTTGATTTCCGACGAAACGACGGGCTATGAGGCGACCTTTGTCGGCGCATTGCCGGCGGATCTTCGAACACCGCTCGAGGCCTACCACGTCGCCAGCGGCGCGTCGTGGGTGCGGGTGACCACCGAGAATCGCGACAATCTCATCCATGAATTCGGTGATCGGGGAATTCAGGTTGTAAGCCTCGACCCGGTACGCACTACCCTCGAAGACCTGCTGATGCGTCACTACGAAGAGAGCGGATCATGAGGGCCGTGCGGGCCATCGCCACCAACACCTTTCGCGAAGCGGTACGCGACAGGATTCTCTACCTCTTCATCGGTTTCGCAGTGGTGATGGTGGTTAGCTCGAAGCTCTTCGGGATGCTCACCGTCGGCGACGAAACCAAGATCATCAAGGATATCGGCCTTGCGGCGATGCAGTTCTTTTCAATGTTGATTGCGGTCATGATGAGCATGATTTTGATCAGCCGGGAGGTCGATAGCCGGACGGTCTTCAACATCCTCGCCAAACCGGTGCGTCGGTGGCAGTTCATCCTCGGCAAATACCTCGGGCTGGTTTCGATCGTCGCTGCCAACCTCGTCCTGATCACCGTTGTTCTGATGCTGACGGTCCTGGTGGTAGCGGGTGAGCTTGACCTCATGCTGCTCTTCGCGGGCACCATGACGATGCTCGAAATGATGGTTCTGGCTGCCTTTGCCACCCTGTTTGCAGTCCTCACTCGACCGATCTTGGGATCCCTGATGACGCTCGCTGTCTTTGTCGTCGGACACATGTCGGCTGACCTGTGGCTTCTAACCCGGCAGCTTCCCGGAGCCGTTACCAAAGCGGTGATTTCGGTCGTCTACTATCTGCTGCCCAATCTCGAACGATTCAACTTCCGCACCGAAGTGGTCCATGACCTGTCCATCCCCGGAGCGGCGGTTGGCTGGGCGGTTCTCTATGCCGCTGCCTTCGTTGTCGTGGTTCTCTTCCTCGCCAATCTCCGCTTCCGGGGCAAGGACCTGAAGTGAAACGGACGCTCGGATCCCTCGCGGTCATTACGGTGTTGCTTGGCGCAGTCGTGCTGTCGGAGGTTCGACTCGGCAAGATCACACGGGAAGACCCCCTCGGACGGGAGCTCCTCTACCTGCCGTCACCCGAAATGCTCAAGATCATGAGCCTCGGCAACCCCGGGCTCGTGGCTGACGTCCTGTATCTGTGGTCAATCCAGTACTACTCGTTTTATCGACCCCACGAGCGATTCCTGTATCTCGAGACTGTTTACAATCTGATCACCGACCTCGACCCCTTGTACGTCGATGCCTATCGGATCGGCGCATTGATCATGCAGATCCAGACTGGCGGCGACCAGAATGAGATCGACGCAGCGGTCCGGAGGCTCTTCGACAAGGGGTTGCGTAACCTGCCGGACGATTGGCAACTTGCGGAGGCGGCCGCTTGGGATTTCTTTATCCGATTCAAGGACCGGGAAACTGCCCTCCACTACGCGGAGATCGCGACCCAACGTCCTGGGGCGGCGCCGCGCATCAAACGCATGGTTGGGGTGTGGCGCGACAAAGAGAACGCGTGGACGCTCGACGACTCCATCGAATACTGGCTTCGCGCGCTCGAAGACGCAGAGAATGAATGGGATCGCGTTCTGTGCATGAACCAGTTCTACGACGCGGTGACGGCGAGGGACCGGAAAACGCTGGAACCAGTGCTTGGCGGATTTTCCGCCCGCTATGGTTTCTGTCCTGAAAGCTGGGAAGACCTGATCCGGACCGGTGCTCTCCGCCAGGTGCCGCTGGATGCCTTTGGAGATCCTTACGGAATTGGAATCGAGGACTGTGGCCTCGTGGCCTACAAGAAATTCAAGAACCAGTGAGACCAAGGGCTCAAGGTTCGCGCCGATCCCAAGGGCTGATGGAGCCGCATCTGATCGACGACCTTGCCTACAAGGAGACCTTCTACTGGTGGCACCGGGTCCGTCGCCACAACCTCAATCGTCTTCTTGGCACCGAGCAGGAACCCGGATCCAGACTACTCGAGATAGGCTGTGGTACCGGGGCGAACCTGCGCGAGCGAAGCTCGCGATGGACGTCTGCGGTCGGGATCGACCTCGAATTGCGGGCGCTGGCCTACTGCCGGGATCTCGCCGCTGTTCAAGCGGACGCGTTGGCGGCACTCCCATTCGCGGACACAACATTTGATGCCGTTGTCCTGCTCGACGTTCTCGAGCATCTGGCGGATCCAGGCACTCTTGTGCGGGAGATGAGCAGGGTGCTCAGGCAGGGTGGTGCCGTAGTGATTATGGTGCCAGCGGGCCCAGAGCTGTGGAGCTACTGGGACGAAATGCACGGTCACCAGCGGCGCTACACCAAGGCCACTCTGGCCTCTGTCTTTGGCGAGGGCTGGAGGCCCGAAGCGTTGGAGTATAGTTTTTCCTGGATGTACCCAGTCGTATGGGGTTTCAGGCGATTCATGCAACGGCGGAGGCGGCCGCCTGCACATAGCGATTTCATCGAAATCCCGCAGGTGCTCAACGCCTTGCAGCTGGTGCTCGGCCGCATGGAGGGCCGGGTGCAGAAATACGTTTCCGCCCCGTTCGGTACAACCCTGTGCGGCTTATGGTTCAAGGATGGTGTCCAGTGAAAATGTCGATGGTGCTGCCGGTCTATAACGAGGCCGCGATGCTTCGCGAATTTTTCGGCGAGCTGGTATCGGCTGTGGAACCTCTCGGTTTCGATATCGAAGCGGTGTTCATCAACGACGGCAGCGCCGACGATTCGCTGGCCGCGATGCGTGAGATCAAGGATGAGTTCGGGACTCGCGTTGATGTGGTGATTCTCGATCTCGCGCGGAATTTTGGGCATCAGGCAGCAGTGACAGCCGGGATTGAGCACGCGTCCGGCGACGTAGTTCTGATCATGGACACTGACATGCAGGACGACCCCGCGGTGATACCGGCGATGGTCGACAAGTGGCGTGCTGGCGCCGAGGTTGTCTTTGCAACCCGGACCAGTCGCCGGGAGCCCACTCTCGTGCGCTTCCTGTTCAGCACCTACTACCGGGTATTTTCGTCCATCACCCCGATCGAGGTTCCGCACGCAGCCGGCAACTTCGGGCTCATCGACCGCCGAGTGGCGGACGAGGTCCGTCATCTCCCCGAGCACAACCGATACTACCCGGGCCTCCGCGCCTGGGTCGGTTTTCGGCAGGACGGGGTCGACGCACCGCGTCGCGGCCGCCCCAGAGGAAATTCAAGGGTCGGACTCGTGGGATTGGCTGAACTCGCGTTCGATGCGTTCTTCGGATTTTCGGCCTTGCCGCTGAGGTTGGCCTTCGCGGCCGCTGTACTTTTGGCCCTGGCCGGTGTTGTTGGTATCGCGGTGATCTTCTACATCAAGCTCTTTACGGACCTTGCGGTCACCATGTGGTCATCGATCATGACACTCATCATCTTTACGGCCTCCGCCCAGTTCTTCCTCATCGGCCTGCTCGGAGAGTACATCGCCCGTATTTACACCGAGGTCAAGAACCGCCCCCACTACATCATCCGCGATCGGTTCTGAGCCGGATGGCGGACACGAAGCCGGCCCGTTGGAGTGCCCTGCTGCACGTACTGCTGGCGGTGGTGGTGATCGCCGCTTTTCTGCCGGCCCTCGACATCTTCATTGCCGGTGACGATTTTGAATGGCTCGACGCCTCCTATGACATCGTTGGAGACCCCCTGTCGAGCCTTGGGCTCATCAACCACTTTTTTAGACCGCTTGTGAAGTGGACCTACCTCGGCGATTTTCTGATCTTCGGACAGACCGCCGTTGGCTACATCGCCACCAATCTGTTGGTCCATTTCCTGAATTCTCTGCTGCTTTTCGCCCTCCTGGAAAGACGGCTCCTTCAACCGATAGGTGCGGCCGCGGCGGCGGCTGTATTTGCCCTTTCACCATTGCACAGCGAGGCGGTTCTGTGGGCGGCAGGCCGGCCGGATACGGTTTTGCTCACCTGCTGGCTCGGCGCGTTACTGCTTCTTGACAGGTGGATTGAACAGCCCACGGCCTGCCGTGTAACTGCCTTCACCGGCGTTGCTCTACTCGGCATCGGCGCCAAAGAGAGTTGGATCGTCTTTCCCTTTCTCGTCGTTGCTTATCTGGTGCTTGTGCTGGGTCTGCCGCTTCGGGCTGCCGTCCGCCAGGTGGCCGTGCTGTGGGTGGCGTGGGTTGTCTACATCATGGTGTTTCTGGTCATGCCGGTGATTGTCGGGACCCAATCGGCGACCCACTACGCTGATTTTGGGGTTCTGCCGGCGCTCTTCAAAACCTCTTATACGTTGCTCGGCTTTTGTGGTCTCGGTTGGGTGCCGATTGGAGATTGGGCTGCGGTTGCATTATCGACCATGGTTGTTGCGGGGACAGCCGGGTGGTTGATTCGAACACACAACGGCTTCGGCCAATGGGCACTTCTTTGGTTGTTCGCCACACTGGCTCTTGTGGCTCCATTCCAATTGGCGGTCCTGAGGCACAACTATCTGCCATTGGCGGGTTTCTGGATGGTGGTGGCAGCGATAGTCGACCGCTCGCTCACCAACGTCTTGGGTGTCGCCACAGGGAGACAGCGCCGGCTGATGTTGGTGCTGGTTACGGGCGCAACGATCGCTGTGTTGGCTGTCGAGGGGTGGGCAATGCAGCGCGAGATTGCGGACTATCGATTCTACGGGGATCTCCACCGGCAGCTTTGCGAGAGTTTTGCGGCGATCGAGCCGCAAATTTCCCGCGAACAGCCGTTGGTCCTCGTCGAAAGAGGGACCGTTCGTGGTGTCGAGATCGTTGCCGGTGCCGTTCAGGGGGGCGACAAGACCTTTTTCGTTCGACGGGATGCTCTCTGGCAGCTGGTCTTCCTACCGCCGCTCGCAAACTTCATGGGCCGGCCATTTGATGAACGACTGGAACAGGTGGAATTGGAAGATGGCCTCATCGTGTCTGACGCGTTCACCGTGCTGCTCTTCGAGGACACGGGGTTTACGCTCAGACCCGACCTGCAGGATGTAGTTGCTGAGATCTTCAGTGCTCCCGGAGGCCTCCCGCCCGGCGTCAGTCTCTACCGTTTTAGCGTTCGATGAGGTCGGCGATCTCGTGTGCGCGCCAGCTGGTGGGGTTGGCGCGGGCGGCGCGAGCCAGCTCCTGCGCGATGACCGGGAGCAGTACGGGATCTTTTGTGAGGCGATCCTCGAGGTGGGCGAGATCATCGGGGCGGAGGACCTGGTACTCGTGCCGCACGAGGAGGCCGGCTGGAGCATCGTGCCGACGTACGAAGACCATTGCTACGTCGTCCCAGTAGACCAGTGCCCAATCCCTGGCCGGAAACCAGAGGGAAGAGAAACCCCGGAGCCCGAGGTCGTTGCCGTTTGGATCAGTGACCTTGATTGGCGGGTGGTAGCGGACAATGGCGGTGTCGGTATTGTAAGTGGCTAGCAGTTCGGACCAGGCGGCGACGTCGCTCGACCGAAAAATCTCCCAGATCCGCCGCAGTAATGGCTCGTGGATCTCGTTGCGATCGTCCTGGAAGACCTTCCGTTCGGGCCCGTAGCGGTGGATGAGATAGCCCCCAAAACGCACATCGTTGTAGAGCTTTGTAGTCGGCAGGCCCTCCGTGTCGAGGAAGGAGCACGCGGAATCGGGGTAGTAGTCTTGAGCAAAACCAAGGCCAAACCGAGGTTTTGGCGCGATCGCAAGGGACAGGGCAAGCAGCGAGACCGCGACCACCGCGAGCAGGTCGGTGCGTCGCTGGTCGTGTCGGCTTTCCTCTTTGGAGACGGTCAGTACGCGCCAGGTGGCCAGGGCGGGGGCGATGATCAGCGGCAACAGGACGAAAAAGAGCCCGACGTTGCGAATGTGCCGGAGGGCAAGGACCGAGACCATCAGCAGCAATGCCCAGTATGCGAGTCGACGCTCGCGGAGGGCCAGCACGACCACGGTGACCGCGAGAGCCGCGTACAGGATGGGCGCTTGCGTAGGGGACGGTGAGATCCACTCCGGATTTGGGATGTGGTCCAGATTGACGAGGTAGCTGAGCCGGACCGGCACGGTGAAGAGGTGCCATCCGTAGGGATTGATCAACAAGGCGCCGACGGCTGTGGCGATCCCAACGAGGCCGCTGATAACCGTGCCTCGGTGCCAATTCTTTGCGAGCGCCATCTCGACAACCTCGGATATGAAGATGCCGACGAGCAAGAGCGGCACAACCAGGGCGCCGCCGTGGGCGTTGGCGCCGACGACCATGAGGCCGGCGAGTGCCACCAACCAGATTGCGGACGATCGTTGCCCTCGGCGGAGAAAGAGCCACAGTGCTGTCGGCACGATCAATAGGGTGACCAGCTCGGGGCGCACGAAGAACCGTCCGCGCGCGCCGGCGATGCAACCGAGCGAAAGCACCAGTGCGGTAGCCGGAGAGAGCCCACTCCGCACACCGACCACGAGCAGGAGGACTGCGAGGGTTGCGATGGTGAGTGCACGCAGGGCGACGAGCGCGGTCGGTCCGCCGAAAGAGTGCACGATCGACACTCCAACCTGGAACAACCATTCATGGTCGATCCACGGTGCGCCTCCTGAGGTGAAGCTGAAGGGATCGGCGTGCACAAAGGCGCGAGTCGAGAGGATCCAATCACCGGTAGCAAGATGCCAGCCGATGCTGGTGTTGGCGATTTCGAAGAAACCGAGCACCGCCCCCGCGAGAGCCGCGGTGACGACGATCATCGTCGGAATTCTCGATTGACTGGTAGATTTCACCGTCATCTATGTCCCGCGGGGTGGCCGATTCCCCGAGAACGATGATATCCCTTACCGGGCTTCGAGCACGTACCGCTCCCACTCCGGCTCGAAGGCCAGGGAGTGGGTGCTCGTCATGCGGTCGAGGAAGACGACACCGTCGAGGTGATCGTTCTCGTGCTGGATGACCCGCGCGTGGAAGCCGTCAGCGGTGAACGAAACCGGCTCGCCGTCGACCCCGCGGGCCTTGAGCTTGACTCGACGGGGGCGTGAAACCAGTCCGCGTAATCCTGGGATCGAGAGACAACCCTCCCAGCCCTCCTCCACGCCGTCGCCAATGGCCCGAATTTCCGGGTTGACGAGGATCGTCGGTGCGATCTCGGGGTCATCGTCGGTTTCAGGCACCCAGTAGGTGAAGAGCCGAAGAGCCTCTGCGACCTGAGGCGCCGCAAGACCGACACCCTCCTCCTCGATCATCGTGCGCACCATGGCGTCGCCGAGATCTGCGAGACGCCCGCTTCCAAACCATTCCTCCGGGACCTCATCCGCTACCGATCGTAGGACCGGATGGCCCAGTCTGACGACTTCGAGCGGGAGCGCGCGGTCGTCCATCAGATCAGCCGCAGCCGGAGCAGCCACCAGAGCTGCAGTCGCTTGTTGGTGCCGGAGCGTTGGGGTTCTCGACGACGAAGCCGGCGCCTCTCTGATCTTCGACGAAATCGACCGTCGATCCGGTGAGATGGGGCGCCGAGTTCGGATCGACAAGGACCTTGAGTTCACCGCTCTCGATCACGGAGTCGCCGTCGCGCTCTTCGTCGAAGGTGAAACCGTACGAAAAGCCGGAGCAGCCCACACCCTGGATAAAGATCCGGAGCTCCTTGCCTTCGGCCTCGGGCATCCCTGCCGCAAACTCATTGACCTTTTCAACGGCCTTTTCGGAAAACGTAATCATTGTGCCTCCTGTTGTCCCGCCATCGCGACGGGTTCTGTATCATAGCGCATTACATCGCTATTTAGCAATATCGTTGTGATTCAGTGGGTGCCTTGCTCCGCAAGCCATCGTTCGGCCTCGATTGCGGCCATGCAGCCGGTGCCGGCCGCAGTCACGGCCTGACGGTAGACCGAGTCTTGTGCGTCGCCACAGGCCCAGACTCCCTCGACCGAGGTGCGCGTCGTGCCCGGTACGGTTTGGATGTACCCAACCTCGTCGAGATCAAGCTTGCCGGCAAAGATGTCGGTGTTCGGTCGGTGGCCGATGGCCATGAAAACACCGTCGGTCGGGAGCTCCCGCTCTTCGCCTGACACCGTGTCCTTGAGCCGCACACCGGTGACTCCGCCATCTGTGGTCCCCAAAATCTCGGTGACGGTCGAATTCCACTCGAAGTGGATCTTGGGGTTGTCAAAGGCGCGCTGCTGCATGATCTTCGATGCCCGCAACTCGTCGCGGCGATGGACGACAGAGACCTTGGTCGCGAACTTGGTCAGAAAAACCGCCTCTTCGATAGCGGTATCCCCGCCGCCGACCACCACCAGCTCCTTGTCACGGAAGAAGAAACCATCGCAGGTGGCGCAGGCGGAGACCCCGAATCCCATCAGCTCACTCTCCGACGGCAGCCCCAGAAGCTTGGCCGAGGCGCCGGTGGCTATGATCAGGGCGTCTGCGGTGAGTTCGCCGTTGCTTTGGGTGATGACCTTGAAGGGACGGTCGTCGATCTCGACCCCCGAGACCTGGTCAAAGATGAACCGCGTTCCGAAGCGTTCCGCCTGAGCTTTGGTGACCTGCATGAGCTCCGGTCCCATAATGCCGTCCGGGAAACCGGGGTAGTTCTCTACCTCGGTTGTGATGGTGAGCTGGCCGCCGGGCTGCATGCCCTCGATGACCAGCGGCTCGAGTTCCGCGCGCGCGGCGTAGATGGCGGCGGTGAGTCCGGCGGGGCCGGAACCGATGATGAGAACCTTGTTGTGTTTGTCGCTCATGATGACTCCTGACTTCGAAGAACTGGCCTCGAGCAATGTTCGCTCGAATTTCGCTCGAGGCAGCATTGGCGGCGGACCGACGGCGATTCCGCGGTCGGTCATTATACTGGTTCTGTCGTGAAGCTCTCTCGATTCCCTGGATCATTCGCATTGTTGCCCGTCTGCCCAAGCGGAGCAGTCTCTTATCGGTGGGATGAGATTGAGGCTCGCCGACGTTGTTGAGCGAAATGAGTCAGTTTTTCCTCCTCCCCGAAGAAATCAGCCTTCCGCATCGGAAAGCTCCCCGGCGCCGGGCCGAGGTCGCTATTGCGGTAGTCATCGCCGTCGCTTTCGTGGCGAATCCGTGTTGGTCCGGACTTGAAGACCTCGCGAGGTCCGGCGACTGGGAGCGAGTATTGGCGATTGCTGCACGGCGGGCTGACCAGCTGCCGCTCAACCCGACGGAGGCGATGATCGCGGCAAGGGCTGCTCGTGCGGTTGCCGACCCCAGAGCGGAGAGGCATTTTCTGGAGATCGCGGTGGGTGCAACCGACGACAAGTTGCAGCGCCTTGCCGAGGTCCAGCTTGCCGAGCTTGTGGGTGCCGAAGAACCGGGCCGGGCGGTCACTCTGGCGTTGCCGGCATTCGGCCGCGAGAATCCGTGGCAGGTCCGTGCCTCTGCCACCGAGGTCTCACTGTCCGCAGTAAACGTCGGAATCGAACCTGCGCAACGGGCCACGCTCGAGGGCTCGCTGCGGAAGCTGTCGCGAAGCCTGCGGCGAAAGCTGGAACTGACACTCGCGGGGTCGGACCCCCAGAACGGCCGTCATCGACTCGAACGGTTGCTCGCGGCGTCAACCAGAGATCTGGTTGCGCTGGAGGCCGCCGGGGCTCTGGCTGCCTTCAACGAACCGACCTCCAAAGAGCAGTGGCGGATTGCCCAGACTCTTTATCGACATGCGATGTATGACAGCGCTGCGCCGATCTTCGAGCAACTCTTCGAAGTCCGAGACGGGTCCCTTCCGCGTGACGAGGCGGCATTTCTCCGAGGTCGCTGCGCCTTTCGCCGGGATCGCTGGCGGGAGTCTATCGAGTGGTACCAGAAGGCCCTGGGTTGGGAGCGATCGGTCGAAAAGAAAGCCGAGATCGAGGTTCATATCGCTCGCTGTTACGAGCTGGAGGGCAACCTCGACAGGGCAGTTGACGCTGCCGTCCGCGCGGTGCGACTGAAGACCAGTGATGACAGGCGTCTCTTTTTGGCCCGGTTGCGATTGCGACGCGGTGAACCGGATCTCGCCGAGCAGGGTCTCAGCCGGTTGCGGTCGCGCACCGACAGGTCCCGCGGCGAGGTGATGCTCGCGGTGGATGCCCTCAAGAGAGGCGATGTCAGAGCCGCCCGGAATCGTCTCGAAAAAGTCCGCCGCGCTCCGTGGGCGATTCCAGCCGCAGTGTTGAGCGCGGAGCTGGCTGCGAAAAACGGAGACGCCGATGCGGCGCTCGATCTCCTCGATCGGGTCAAAGGGGCGGTCGACGACTTCTGGGTGAATCAGGCGCGGCTGGTGATGGGAGGACTGCCGCAGGCCCAGATCGAGACCTGGCGGTTGCAGAGAGAGCAGGATGTCCGGGACGCCGACGGGGGTTCCCTGTGGCGGGCGCTCGGACGCTGGGCGGTGCTCGAACCGGATCCTGCAGAGCTCAGACTTCTTCGAGGAATGGTTGATGCCGCGTTCGCCTCCTTCGGATCGGCAACAGAACCCGCCTTTCCACCGGGCCTCGCGGCCGGACTGTGGACCATCGGGTTGGAGCGGGAGGCTGCCTACTGGGACTCTGCCGGCTGGCCTCGGGGTAACGCGGTCGAGTCTGCGTGGACAGCATCACAAATGCTGGAGAATGGTTTCCCCTGGCGTTCTACGAGGGTCGCGGACGGTGCCTGGCGGCAGGCGGGCATCGCGGTGCCGACGAGTGTCCTTCCAGGGGATCTCCGCCGTGCCCTGTATCCCCTGCCGGAGCCGGTTCTGGTCCGCGAAGCGGCAGCGAAAGGCGGAGTGGATTGGGCGTTGCTTGCCGGCGTGGCGCGT
>Ga0316193_10003099_pt1 | contig 11886 bp, 7 predicted proteins | sample MerIslsedime2_MG_FD_207735 | JGI IMG/M metagenome (GOLD analysis project Ga0316193, IMG submission 207735) | Coastal sediment microbial communities from Maine, United States - Merrow Island sediment 2 | ecosystem: Environmental > Aquatic > Marine > Coastal > Sediment | place: USA: Maine... | reverse complement strand
GTATTCACGTACTGACAGGTGGGCGGATTCGGCGAGCCATTTCAGCGATTCTCTGGCAAGACGGTCATCGTCTACTATATAGATGGTCGGATCCATGGTTAGCCTGCCTTCAGTATCGGGATCTCGAAAAAGAACTCGGTGCCGCCACCTGAAAGTGACCGGGCCCTGATACTGCCCTGATGAGATTCAATGATCGACCGGCTTATCGACAGGCCTATGCCCATGCCCTCCGGCTTGGTCGTGTAAAATGCATCAAAGATTTTTGGCATAGCCTCTTCCGTAATGCCTTCTCCGTTGTCCGCTGCACTTACCATTACCCTTTCCCCCTCCATGCATTGTGTTGTAATCTTGAGGATGCGGCTCTCTGCATTGATGGCATCCATTGCGTCGATTCCATTACGTATAAAATTCAGTACAACCTGTTCAAGCTGAATCATGTCGCCCTCGACAAGTGGCAGGTTTTCAGCCAGGTCAAGCCTGACTTCTACATCGTGGCGGCTGGCTTCATGCATCACCAGCGTCGCAACATTGCGTACTGCCTGGTTCAGATCCACCGCGCTTTTTTGTGTATCACCTTTCTGAACAAATACGCGAATACGCCGGATGATATTGGCAGCCAGTGTTGCCCCTTCCACTGCGCACTCCATACCCCGGGTAAGCTTCTCTGTATTTGTATTGCCTTCCCGCAGCAGGCGTAAACATCCGTTGCAGTAGTTGATTGCGCCTGTCAGCGGCTGGTTGAGTTCATGCGCCAGGCTGGCTGCCATTTCGCCAATGGTGCTCATGCGCGATACGCGTGCGAACTCGGACTGATGACGTTGCCGGGATTCGTGTGCAATCTGCAGTTCGACTTCATCACCTATCCACTGGGCCATAACCTTCAGCAGCTCGTGATCCCATTTGCTGAATTCATGAGTACGGGCATCGGTGCCTGCAAATTCCAGCGTGCAGTGGGTATGACCGTCGACCATCACGGCGGCACCGAGATAGTTGTTCCAGCCCTGCTGCCGACATCCGCAGTCAGTCTCCATCGCTGCGCCAAGATCAGGTATGTCCAGCGGCTCACCATTGCGTTCAACGAGCAGGGCGATACACTTTTCGTTCAGTGGTCCGGAGTGATCCGGCACCATTCCTGTGTCGGTTGAGATTCTGCAGATGCGTCGTCCTTCTGCTTCAATGCTCGCGAGCACGGCGACCGGCAAGTTGAAGTATTCGCGCCCGGTATCCAGCAATCGGGCAAGTTTTTCGTTATGTGATAAATCCGGGGCACTGGTAATTCTTACCAGTTCGCGCAGGGCCATGCGGCTTTTTTCCAGTGACCGGTTGGTTTGTTTCAGATCTTCGGTGCGTTCTGCGACCTGTTCTTCAAGCGTATCCCGATAGCGTGCAAGCGCTTCCTGTGAGCGTTTGCGCTCGGATATTTCATTTTCCAGAACGGATTGTGCATGTTTGAGTTTCCGGTTGGTGCCGGATATATAGCCGTTCACAACAATCAGGAAAAGCATGAGTAGTGCGGCGGCTACAAACAAGCCGGCATAGCGCTTTAACAGAGCGGTAAAGGAGGTCTGGCGCAATACCTGGTAAGGACCGATTTTCAGTGTTTTCATCAGCCGGTGTACCGGCGAGTAATCCAGTGGTACGGTCCACCCGGCCGTACGTGATGCATGTGCTGCCGGGTGATCGGCCGGCATTGAAAGCAGCGCCTGTGCAACCCGGGTTGCCAGCTCCCGCGGTGTGGCCTTCAGTGTGGCAAACGGCCATTCAGGATAAAGCCGGGTGCTCAGGGGGAGTGCGCTGTCATTCCGGTGTTGTGGGTTAAGGATTCGAAAATCTTCCAGCTTTACCGTTCCCGCCTCGACCATGCGCATCAATGTTTCGGAGCGCACTGTCGCCGCATCGACCAGGCTGTTTTTTACGGCATGGATTATCTTGTCCTGCGGGAACCCGGAAAACTGCAAATCGCTGAAGTCGCTGAAAGGGTCGATGCCACTCTCGATCAACTCGCGCCAGGCCATCTGAAAACCACCGAAGGCGACAGCGCTGACCGCCATAAATGATTTTCCCTTCAGGTCCCTGAGTGAATTGATGTTGGGGTTGGTTGCCTGGGTAATAATCACGGCACCATAGCGAACATGGATCTGGTTTTTATCCCGGGTTTGCATGGTTGCGATACGCGATACACCGAAACGTGCCTCAAGGTCCACGTAGTTACCGGGGTTCGTCAGCGTAAAGTGAATGGTTCCCGCATTGATTGCATCGGCTATTTCGTCGAGGTTTACCGGAACGATCTCGAAGCGGCGACCGACATGCGCAGCAAGGTATGCCGCCGTAGGTGACCAGCGTTCCATCGCCGGCATCTTGCCTCGGTAGGCGAGGACACCGATACGGATGACTTCATTCTCATCGGCAGCCAAAATATTGGCGGAAACAGGACTGCAGATGACCGCCAGCAGTAAAATTACGAACAACAGAGAGTTACTGAAGTGTTGCACGTCCCCATCCACCAAATTCGGGCTTTACCCAGCTGGAAAAGCATCCTCGGTCTACAGCAATACGGTGCGTACACCCCGGATTTGTCTTTTCAGGTCAGAATGGCTGACCCTCTTCATCCGGTGAATGCTGTAACTGTACTTTGGTCTAGATACGTTAGGGGGTCATTCTATTCCGTATTTCAGCAAGCCTAGTCTTCGAGATCGATTTCATCGGCAATGCCATCACCAGGCTGATCGTCTTTTATTTTTATACGGTCACCGGTCCTGTCGACCGAATAGAACGTGGCTGAACCACCAGGCAAGGGATTATCATCGCTGCCCTCGAACTGAGTGCCGCCATCGGTCGAAAAGGTAACGCCGAGCACAGTTATCGAGCTTCCGCTCACCACGCTGTCGACCGGACCCTGAAGAATTATGTCGTCCGGTAACTTACGGTGGATTTCCGACCCACTTACTGTGGCGCCGTTCAGGAAACCACTGAGTTCGAGAAAATCGCCGCTGTTGATTTCGTTCAGCTTCAACGGCGGGCTGGTATCCACACCCGTTTCATCCTCAAATGTCGTCTGGCTATCAGTTACGATAAGCAGGGTATCTCCGGCCAGGTTAAGGGTTATGGAACCCTCATTGTTCGAGGCATTGGTCACGGCGATGCTGTTGACTGTCGCGTGCACCTTGATCTCGCCGCTGCGCGCTTCAACTTCATCAGCGATCAGTGTTGAACCTGAAATGCGTCCCTCGACTTCCACTTTAAGGCCGTTTTCGAGCTGCAGGTTGGACGGTTCGAAGCTGGCGGAGGAAGCATCAACTGGCTGGCCGGCAACAAGAAAGCTGCCCAGGTTGCCGCTGAACCCAGACACCAGGCCTTCAAGGTTTATCTCGTCACCGTCTTCACCGATGTCCTCGCTTTCGATTTCGACAACGCTCGCCTCTATCTGATTCGCAGAAACCAGGCTTCCCTTAACTTCGACAAACATGCCGTTGGTCACCAGCATACCGGGTATGTCCGAAAGGTCGGCACCGGCAAGAATGGTGACAATGATACCGTTCACCGTAAAGTTATCACCCAGGCCTGCACCGCCGCCGGCATTCGACACGATACCCTTGACTTCTACCTGCGAAAAACCCGGGTAGATTCCTTCAATGTCAATATAACTGGCATTTAGAACGCCGTTGCCGTCGAAGAAACCGCTGATGGAAACGACGTCGTTGTTCGCGATCGAGTCAAAAGAAAATCCCGGTGTGCTATCGTCGAAGACAGTGCCGGTAGCGTCTATCGATACATCAACACCCAGTACGCTGAATGTTCTGATCAGGCCATCGGCGCCGTTCATAATGGCAGTAACAGGTCCTTCAACCGCATGGTCATAGGTGACAGCGCTTGCCGTACCGGTAACGCCGCTGACCTCACTATCAAGCGTCACCACCATGCCGATACGTAATTCATTTTCTGACGCAATAGTGTCGTCGATTTCGATGCTTGCCGAATCGAGGAAGTGTTCCACACCGTTGACATAGATACTGCCGAATCCGGTAATGGCCCCGCTGATGGTTTTCCCCGTGCCGCCGATGCCGGCAATCGAGTCGCCACCGCCGCCTCCGCCACCACAGCCACTGAGTGCTACAAGTGCGACTGCCGCCAGGCTGGCGGTCAAATATCTGCAGACCCTGTTCATGACTGCTCCTCATTCTCGGATGAACTTTCGTAGTAGTAGATACCAATGCTGACGTACCGACTTTCATCCGCATCCGGATCGTCGGGATCGATTTCGTATTCAGTCAGCAAGGCATCGAACTTTTCCAGCAGTGCCTGCGAGCGTTTTGCCGCAAGCGCCTGAAACCGGGGGATAGCATCAACACGCACATACCTGTTGGATACCTTGCGCTGGAAGCGTAGCTCGTCGTCAGGTCTGACCAGGTTGTGGTCAATAGTCGCGATGAGCTCAGCGGTATCCGTACCCAGGATGGTGATCTTGTCGACCGGGTCATTACCCGGTATGTAGGCGTGCGCAACCAGGCGTACCTTGTTGTCTGTAGTTTCGACAGAGCGTGCGGTATCGAGTACGGCAAGCATCGCCCTGGGCGTGATGTCGCCACTGTATTTTTTCACCAGTGCGGCAAAGGAGGCTTTCTCGCCTTCCAGGGGCAACGTTGCGGGTTTGCCGCGCTTGTTGAGAAAATCGGCATCGTTGAGCCAGCCGGAGATAACCCGTATGGCCCGGTTGTAACGTTGCTCGCTGTCGTTCTGATCGGTTTGTTCGAGTTCGTGCAAGCGTTTTGCTTCCTTGCGGGTCAGCCCGGTCATGGCGGATACATGACTGATTGACTGCTTCTTGCCATCAGGTGCGAAATCCTCAAACGCCACATCTACGTAGACTTTTTTGGCAAGCTCGGCGAAGCTGCCGTAGGCAATGCCGTTACGCAGCAGAATTCTCACCAGCGGTTTGAGTATGGCGAGGACCGAGCGCGACAGCGTCTGTTGAATATCTTTCGGCATAATATTGGGAATATCATCCCAACCATGCCGGTGTCAAGAGAATGACGCAATCAGGCATCAGAAATCTGCCCGGTAGCCCATAGACACGAAGTAGGACGAGGTATCCTGGGTATCGGTGACCAGTTCCTGGGTTGACCATTCACCCCCGCCTTCGAGCTCGAACCGGTAGCGCTTCCGCCAGCGGTAATCCACGCGCAGCGACGGTGCCGCAATCCATTGGGTAGAGTCGTTGTTGCTGTTATCCCGGTAGTCGACCCTCATTCTGGGATTTATCCGCCATACGGTCATGACCGGGTAGCGGATATCCATGTTGACGGAACTGATGTTACTGGTGCTGGTATCAGAGTAGCGCAGTCCCAGGACGCTGATATCGCCGGTTTTAATCAGGTTACTGCCGATAAATTGCAGATTGTAGAAGTACTCGTTGCCAGTGCCGGGTATTGCCTCGACGCCGCCGGAAGCGTTTGTTCCCGATAGTTGGGAAGTCGTAACGTCGCCGCTCATCTGGAACCGGTCTGAAAATGGATGAGAAGCACCCAGCGTAAAGGTCGTCACGTCCGCCGTGCGGTCTTCGGCGAGTTGCCGGATCTCGTCTTCGCTCAATGAATTCAGCAGCTCGTCAATATCCGGCAGGGTCTGACCCTGCAGGGCATTGGTGGTAGTCAGAACCGGGCTGTTGCGGTAGTCAATCGAGGCATTAATAGTGGTACGGTCCGGTAGCGTCCAGGTACCAAGAAACACCATGGTGTTTAATGAGTCGTAGGAGATGTCGTAGTCTACGAAAGCCAGCAGGGAACGGACGGGGTCGAAGTAGCGCGCTTCGCCACCGATCGCACGCCGATCCAGTATGCCGTCGTTCTGTTGTTCAATAATGAAAGCATTGAAGTCCCAGGCGTTCGCAAACGTGCCCAGGTCGGCACTAAGGCCATACAGGTAACGATCCGTCTTGACAGCATCGCGGGTGGAAAAAACCGGGAAGCCGGCAACCAGGTTGACGGTCATCCAGTCGGTTGCCTGGTAACCGGTCAGCAGTCCGTCAAAACGTCCAAGCACACCGCCTGTATTACGCGATTGCCTGCCCAGGCGTGCTGACAAACCATACTGTTTCTGGTTTGCGTCGAAATACAGGCTGCTGACGCTGCTGCTGTTTCCGGTGCCGTCACCGAGAAAGTCGTACAGGTAAGAGCCGGTGAAGCGGGACTGCAGGTCATAGTTATTCGAGCGCTGGCGCGCAGTCAGGTCAAGATCGTTGGACAGGGCAGACCGGGTGACATTGCTGCCACCAACCTCGGTACGGATTTCATCGCGCCGGTAGAACTGTGAAAACCCGCCGTAGAATTCCCAGGGTTTTGCATCAGACGTTGCCGACCTGGTGGTCGATAGCTGACGAGGCTTGCTTGATGCGGTAGTCAGTCCGGCCAGCCGTTGCCTGACACTGTCGGCGCCTTCACTCTCGGGATAAAGTTTAAGGTAGCGCTTGTATTCATTAATAGCGTGCGCGTACTGCTGGTTGCGCTCGCGAGCCAGCCCGAGAAACTCCAGTGCATCCTGGCTGTAAGGGTTGTCCGGGTACTGCAGTACCTTGGTATACAGGCGAATGGCGCGGCTGTTTTCATTTGTCGCAATAGCGGTACGCGCTTCCTCCATCAGCTTGTAGATCTTGTCTTCGTCTGCCCGCGGCAGGCCGGGTGCGGGTCTGCGCGGGGGAGAGGTGACCGGCGTGGCAAGAATATCGCTCTGTTCCAGCGCCGCGTTGATCTCTTCTGCACTGGCATAAGCTACCCAGGCGCCGGGATATTGCGAGGCGATAAGCGTTTTTACCTGCTCCGCCTCCTTTCGGGTCGAGAAAAACCCGATACGCAAGCGGTTCCATATACGCCCGTCAATCGGAAACTTTGTAGTATAGAGAATGTATTTTTCGCGATTCGGGATGTCTTTAAGGGCTGGCATGTCCTTGCCTTCGAGGAAAGATTCCAGGCTGATGACATAGTGCTGTGTCAGGTTGTAGGCCGGCTTTTTCTTTTTCCCGGTTTTCTCCGGTGTCTTTGTTTTTGGCGGAGCAGTGAACAGGCTCTGCTTGTCTTCTAGCGGATTGTTTGCGGTGACAACCTTGATCAGGATATGCCGTCTGTCCGCGCCGGGATAAATTTCATAGTCGACCTGTCGGGAAAAGCGCAGCGTCAGCACACCACGCTCCACGCCAATACTCTGGTAGCGGGCATCGATAAGCGGTACATAGCGACTGCTGGCCGCCGTCACGGTTTGTTGATCACTGGCTGACGATTCCAGTGAGAAAAGATTGTTACTCACCGGCCGGAACTGGATGTTCAGTTCATCGCCTTGCCGTTCAGGTGCATGGTTTATGTATTGCAGCGGGACCGTGAAGTCGATGCGAATAGTCGCAGGATTATCGCGGTCATCGATGTCTACAGTGTCGATAACGCCTGCGGCATGAGCCATAGTGCTTATCAGGAGAAGGCACAGTAGAGTTACAAATTGTCGTGCCCTGAGGGATGTATACATGTTGATACGGAAATTCATTTTCGATGGGCGGCCCTATTTGAGTTCCAGTATCGCGATCGTCACACTGCGGTAATCACCGCCAGGTATGACTTGATAGCGAACCGGTCGCGTAAAACGTATGGTGAGCCAGGGACCGCTGGCACTGTCGCCTTCGTAAATCACTTCGTCGATTGCCGCGATGTCAGCATCGGGAGGCACGGTACCTTCGCGCAGAAAAGCGGCGTTGAGATCGGAGCTGGGCACGCGCACGGGCTGTATCCTGATGCGCAGTTCCTCCCCGGTCTCCTGGGGGAAGTGAGACAGGTAACGGAACGGAAACGTCAGGTGGACATCGAGGAGGGTATTGTCCCCCTCAACTCTAAGCAGGGCGCTGGCAATGATTTTGTCCCTGGCGGGTTCCGCCTGTATCAGCCAGCCTGCTGCCAGACACACGACGACAATGATCGCCTTGAGCGGCAGGCGTGTTGCAGTTTTTGGTATCAGGTGTTTCATAAGGTCCCTGTCAGAAGTCGCCGGAATTGACGCTGTGTTCACCACTTCTGGCGTCCTTGATGGTTGTCATCGTGCTGTTTGTATAGACATGGCAACTGCCCGTGCAGTCGCGCAGGTCGCCGACGGAGTAACTTGCATCCGGGTTTTCGTGCTTTTTATGCGGTCCGGGCTTGAAATCACCGGCATGACAGCCTGCGCAATCTGGCTGGTACTGCGGTGCGGTCCAGGTGACCGTCTGGGAATTACCCTGGTGGCACGCTGTGCAGGCCAGGTTGCCGCGATGGTCACCTGGATAGGCCCCGGAGGTATGCCGGAAGGTGTCCGGTGTCCAGCGGTTGGTGTCATGGCAGGTATCGCACTGCAGGCTGGTGACGAAATGATTGCCCGGTTTCCCGGTCGCCTGGGTGCCGTTGTGGCAGCTCGAACAGGAACCGGTCACGCTGTTGTGGTCGAAGGTGGCCGGCAACCATGCACGCGTCGAGTGACAGGTATCGCACTGCGCACTGGTCTGGATATGATTGACGGGCTTGCCTGTTGCGGTCGACCCGTTATGGCAGCTGGAGCAACTGCCGGGTGATACGCTGTTGTGATCGAACACGGCAGGTGTCCAGCCATTGGTTGTGTGGCAATCGTCACAAGTGTTACCGGAGGTAATATGGTTCGGTGTCTTGCCGGCCGCGGTTGTTCCATTGTGGCAGGCGAAGCAGGTGCCAATGACATCGGCATGATCGACACGTATGACCGGTGTCCAGCCGGTACTGCGGTGACAGTCTTCACACAGGGTGTTGGTCTGGATATGGGTCGGGTGTTTGCCGGTGGCGGTGGTGCCGTTGTGACAACTGGCGCAACTGCCGGTGACACTGTTGTGGTCGAAGACCGCACCTGACCAGCTGTTGGTGTTGTGACAATCGTCGCAGGTGTTACCGGAAGTAAGATGGTTCGGTGTCTTGCCGGTCGCGGTTGTTCCATTGTGGCAGGTAAAGCAGGAGCCAAGCACGGCAGCGTGATCGACACGGGTCACCGGTGTCCAGCCGGTACTACGGTGACAGTCTTCACACAGGGTGTTGGTCTGGATATGGGTCGGGTGTTTGCCGGTGGCGGTGGTGCCGTTGTGACAACTGGCGCAACTGCCGGTGACGCTGTTGTGGTCGAAGACCGCACCTGACCAGCTGTTGGTGTTGTGACAATCGTCGCAGGTGTTACCGGAGTTGATGTGGTTGGGTGTCTTGCCGGCCGCAGTTGTACCGTTATGGCAGGACGAGCAGCTACCCATTACCAGCGCATGGTCAACGCGGGTCACCGGTATCCAGCCGCTGGTACGGTGACAGTCTTCGCAAAGATTTGCAGTCTGAATGTGTCGCGTCGATTTTCCTGCGGCGGTGCTACCGTTATGGCAGCTGAAACAGTTACCACTGACCTGGCTATGATCAAAGCGCGCACCTTGCCAGCTGCTTGTAGAGTGACAGTCTTCGCAATTGTTGCCGCTGCGAATGTGGCTTGACGATTTTCCGGTGGCGGTATTCCCGTTATGGCATGAGGAGCAGGTGCCCACTACCGAGTTGTGATCAAACCGGGCGATTTGCGTCCAGGAAAACGTTGAATGACAATCCTCGCAGATACTGTTGGTCGCGATATGACCAGGTGGCAGACGTTCACCACCCAGGCGCGATGTTGTTGCATGGCAGGCTGCGCAACGACGCGGCGTACCTTTGAATACACCGCGCGCATGGCAGCTGTCGCAGTCCGCATTTTCGTGTCCGCCATCCAGCGGGAAACCGGTCGAAAAGTGGTCAAATCCGCCTTTCCCGGCCGCTTGCGCAACGCCCGCCAGTAATAGCGAGGTCAGTAGCAGTAGCATCAGGCCTGTGGCACTACCCCGGCCGATCAGCGTGTTTTTGGTCCAGGTGCTAGTAGTTGATTTGTACATCCTGGAAATCCTCGTTGGTATGACAACGGCTGCAGTTGGAGCCGAACTGGCCTTTATGGACATCGTCCTGCCGGTGACAGGCGTTGCATTGTGTGGATAGATTCAGATTCGCAGGCGACGGCTTGTTGTGGCACTGAATGCAGCGCAAATTCTCGTGGCTGCCGTCGAGCGCAAAACGGGTCTGCTCAGAGTGGTCGAAATCCCAGATCGCCCAGCTGTTCGGGTTGTGGCACTGGTGGCAGGCTTCGCCAAGCATCGCTTCGTGAGCGTCGTCATTACGATGGCAGCTGATGCAATCCCCTGGTGCGTCCCGGAATGCGGCAGAGACATGGCATTCCTCGCAGGGGGCTGTGGCGTGGAGACCCAGCAGGGGGAAGTGCGTCACATCGTGATCGAATACGATGTTCTCGCCCCATCCAGCGGCACTGTGGCAACGCGCACACTGCTTGCCTTCCTGACCCTTGTGTACATCATCGTTGCGGTGACAGTCGATGCAGTTACCCGACAGTTTCTCACTGGACAGGTTGCCGCTATGGCATGCTGAACAGGTCAGCTCCTGATGTCCGCCCTTCAGTGCAAAGTCGGTTTTGATGTCGTGGTTGAAGTTGCTGCGAGCCCATCCTGCTTCCGTGTGGCAACTCTGGCACGTTTTGCCGTAGCGGCCATGGTGCCGGTCATCATTTTTATGGCAGGAAATGCAATCCTTGTGGGGTAGTGCCTCCTTCACAGATTTCGTATGACACGCCTTGCAGTTGATGTCTTTATGCAGGCCCTTTAGCGGGAATTTGGTTTCCCTGGTGTGGTCGAATCTGGATTTCGACCAGTCGCTTTGATTGTGGCAGTCAGAGCATTTCTGACCGTTGGCACCGTTATGAACATCATCAAGCGCATGACAGCTATTACAGGCAACGGGTGTCCTGGCATAACGTTCATTGATGTGACAGGCATCACAGGCTGTATCCGCGTGCTTGCCCTGCAGGCGGAAATCAGTTTTATCATGGTCGAACTTGACCTGGTCCCATGATTTCGGGGTGTGACAATCAGCACAGGTCTCACCAAGCTTGCCTTTGTGCGGGTCCTGTTTTCCATGGCAGGATTTGCAGTCCGATGGCGCGTTTCGGTAGGGTTCATCACTGTCGTGACAGGCGCTGCAGCTGGTTGAGCGGTGTTTGCCCTGCAGCAGGAAGTCGGTGTCATTATGATTGAAAGTGGCCGGGTTCAAACGAACAATATCGGCGCCGCGGCCCAAATGCTCGCTATGGCACTGCTTGCAGGTATCGCCGTCTTTCACAATACGACCATGAAATCCATCCCTGGCAGTTATATCGGCATCTACTTTCTCGTGACAGTCCAGGCACAGGCGGGTTTGGGTATTCTTGCTGAACCGGGTGTGGCAGCTGGAACAGTCTGATTCAAACTTTGCATGACCGCTGATCACTTCGCCGGGCATCAGCAGAGTTTCAATATCCACTGCCAGCGAAGCTGGCGGTGCAGAGATCAGTAGTATGTAAGCGGCCATTATTCGTATCAGCTTCCAGTAATTCATATGTACCCTGCGGATGCCTAGTACATGTGCACAGCTACAACGTGAATGCAGCCGGAGAAAATCAACATCAGGAATAACGGCAGATGCAGTAGATGCCAGGCGGAGAACAGTCGCGTATAAAACTGGAATTCGGACAGCTTGCGGGTACATTCCATGCGGGCACCAATATTCCGAAGCAGTGCCTTGCGCTCCGCGGGGGGCAGATCAGTAGCAAATGAAAGCCAGAGAGACGCGTATGTAAACCAGGTGCGGATACCCAGCGAGAACAGCATGCCAAAGCTGCCGAGTATGTTGCCCGGCGGGTTTTGTGCCATGCGCTCGTAATTCCGGATCCGGCTGGCTGACAGGGGATAAGAGCCAAGTGGTCTTTCCAGGGCGCGATCGAGTAACTCGGCGTGTTCCTGGATTTCCG
>Ga0316193_10003097_pt1 | contig 11887 bp, 9 predicted proteins | sample MerIslsedime2_MG_FD_207735 | JGI IMG/M metagenome (GOLD analysis project Ga0316193, IMG submission 207735) | Coastal sediment microbial communities from Maine, United States - Merrow Island sediment 2 | ecosystem: Environmental > Aquatic > Marine > Coastal > Sediment | place: USA: Maine... | reverse complement strand
GTGGCGAGGATTACCCGGGACAAAATATCGCGTCCAAATTGATCGGTTCCGAACCAGTTGGTCCAACTGGGGGGTTCAAAGCCCCGGCGCAGGTTGTTGGCAAAAGGATCTTCCGGTGTAATCCACTGTGCGGTGAGCCCCACCAAATATAACGATAGCAATATCAAGCCAAAAAACAATCCTGTTTTGTCTTTGCAATAACGCCTTAAAAACTCCATGGATCATTCTCCACCCTACCCGGGGCTGGTTTGTATGGTTCCAGGTGATAACAGATGAAACACAGCCTTTCAGTCATATTTGATCCTCGGGTCAACCCATGAATACAGGATATCCACCAGCAGGTTCACCATGATGAAGATAAAGGCAAAGAAAAATAGGGCCCCCTGGGTAATGGGAAGGTCACGGGTAAGGATGGAATCAACCATCAAGCGGCCCAGACCGGGCCAGTTATAGATGGTTTCGGTGACCACCGAGCCCCCCAAGGTGTGGCCCACTCCCAGGCCAAACAAGGTGACGATGGGCAACAACGCATTGCGCAGACCATGCTTGAACACTACTATATATTCGGCCACTCCTTTTGCGCGCGCTGTGGTAATGTAGTCTTTACCCAGCGCGTCCACCATGCAGGAACGGACCATACGGGTGAGCATTGCGGCTTGATAGGTGCCAAGGGTGAGTACGGGCAATAAAAAATGTTTCCATGATCTCATTCCCCCGATCGGCAGCCAGTCCAGGTATACCGAAAAGAAATATATCCCCGCCAGGCCGGTAACAAACACGGGCGTGCAGATTCCTACCAGGGAACAAATCGTTACAATTTTGTCTTGGGGACGATTCCAGAACATGGCTGAGACACAACCGAAGACCAGGCTCATAACCATGGCGAAGAGCATGGAAAGCAAGGCCAGTTTGGCGGTGTTTAGCATGCGTGGAATTACGGTATCCATCACAGGATCCCGGGAGTAGTTTGACACGCCGAAATCCCCTTGAAGGACTTTGGCCATATAGTTGGTGTATTGCACGTGGAGGGGTTGATCAAAACCATATTCTTTGCGGATGCTGTCTACCACCTCCTGTGGCGCGTTGTCTCCCGCGAGCAAAAGGGCGGGATCCCCCGGTATGATATGAAAAAGCCCAAACAGGAAGGTGAGCAATAATAGCCCGGCCGGAATCATGAAGAGTATTCGGGTGACGATCAATCGCAGCATGCCGGCCCTCCGCCAAAACCAAGAACTCCACCAAAAAGCGAGTGTACCATTGTGAGGTATTTCAATTTAAGGTAAATGAGCCGCCATTTTTCCGGCCGGTCAGCCAGTTAAAATGACGGCTCCGGTTTATGATGGTGGATTAGAATCAGCGGTCCACGCCCTGCTTCTTCATTTCTTCCTTGTCGATCCAGGCAAAGCGCGCCGGGTAGTTATCCACCGACAGTATGCGCCCGCCATGGAGGTAGGAGCGCTCGGCCAATGTAAGATACAGCGTGGGCAGATAGACCACTGGAACATCTCTCAAAAGTTGCTGCATCCAGGCGATGATGTGCTCCTTGCGCTTGGCCTCGTCGGGCTCGGTGTGGGCCAATACGGCCAGCTTGTCCAATTCTTCGCTGGAATAGAACATCCGGTTGGCGCCATGGGGTTTCCAAGCCTTGGTGTAGGTCATATACATCATGGGCTCGTCCGGGTCCGCCGTGGGGATGCCCCAGGACAGCAAAGACATGTCATATTTGGCTTTGGTGGGGCCAAGCTTCATGGCGGAGCTGAAAGCCGCACTTTCCATCACGGTCAGTTTCACGTCAACCCCGATGTCCTTCAAGAAGGACTGGAGAAGCTGGGCCACCTGGTGATCGCCCTTGGTCGAGCCCTTGCGGGTCCAAAGGTTCAGCGACAGTTTGTTGCCCTTGACGTCTTCCACAATACCGTCTTTGTCGCGGTCTTCGTAGCCGGCGTTTTTCAAGAGCATCTTGGCCCGATCGGGATCATAGGGGAAGATGGTCTTTTGGCCGGGCTCGCGCATGTCCGTGAAACCGTAGACGCCCTCGGCGATGGTTGGGGCTTTGGAAAGCACTGCGCCACGGTCGGCAAAAACGCTTTTTACGATACCCACCTTGTCGATGGCGTAGTTGAAAGCCTTGCGCACATTCACATGATCCAGGGGGTGCACCATGTGATTCAGCACCACATAGTATTGCCGGGTGCTGGGCACCAGGCGCACTTGGATTTCCTCTTTTTTCTCAAGCCGCGGAAGATCAAAGTCATTCAGTGAAATTGCGCGGTCAACCTCGCCCTTTTCGAGCATGGCCGTACGGACCGCGGTATCCGGGACCACTACGATTCTGACTTTGTCGAGGTAAGGTTTGCCTTTTTGCCAGTAATCGGGATTTTTCTCAAACAGGACATATTCACCCTTGGCGTACTCTTTGTGGATAAAAGGCCCGGTTCCCACCAGGTGGGTGGACAGCCATTGCTCGCCTTTTTCTTTGTATGCCTTGGGGCTGAAGATGCACAGCGGGCGATAGGCCAGATTGGGCAGCAATGCCGCAAACGGGGCCTCCAGATGGAAAGAGACCGAATATTCGCTGTCCGCCACCGCCTTTTCAAAACCCTCCAGCAAGCTGATATACAGAAATTTCTTTTCCCTGGCTTCATTAAATACAAACGCCACTGCCTCGGCGTTGAATGGGGAGCCGTCGTGGAATTTGACTCCTTCCCGCAGCTTGAATGTAACCGTCTTTTTGTCCTCCGAGACCTTCCAGCTTTCGGCCAGCCAGGGGATGATTTCATTTTGTTCATTTAATTCGACCAGGTTTTCATAAGCATAAAGCCAAACATCTTGTGCGCCGCTGTCCGTGTTGCGGCCAGGGAAGAGCGTAAATTTTGCACCTCCCTGTGCATAAATCATTTCTCCACCGTATTGTGGCTTGGCATCAGCAGCTAAAGCGATTCCTACCGAGCAGATACCCAGTATCATTACCATGGCAACAGTGAGTAAACGTCTCGACAAATTCATTTTCTGCCCCTCCTTTTTCATTGATTTGTAGTTGGCAACTACTGTTAAACTATCCATTAAGTAGGCTTTGCAACAGGAGTATTAATCTTGAAATATTACCTGGATTTTGCACGAGTCGGAGGCTTTCATAGGCAAGGCGTCTAAGGGTGACGTCGTAGTTCTTTACTTCGAACTCTTAGCAACGCAGCATATGAAAGCCTCCGGCTCGCCCAACGGGTGAAAATTAGTGAGATAATTTCCGTCGTCATCCTTTCTACCTATTGGGTATTATTCTATACTTCCCAAATAATCACAACCTGTCGTTATTAAATATTATTCACAATTTTAATTAATTTTCATGCAATATTAAGGTATTAAGCTATTCCGAGGGTGCGCTTCTTTGCATTGGCCACATGCTTTCTCAGCGCGGCAACTGCGCGCTCCTTATCTCTGGTTTTCAATGCTGCCACTATCTCTTTATGCTCCAGTATTGCTTCAGACAGGTTGGCGCCTCTTTTAAGAGATCGGTAGCCGGATTGTATTGGTTTGTCTTTTAGGCCCTGCACGATGTTCTTGAGCGTCCCATTGTCTACAATACTTATGAAGGCAACATGGAAATAATGATTTGCCTCGAAACTAGCCCAGAAATCATTTTCATCAAGGGCCTTCTCTTGTTCTTCTATCCATCTTTCCATTTCGGAAAGATCGATTGATATATTATTGTCCAGAGCTATTTCGATTACGTACTTTTCCAGGCATAAGCGCAGGTCAAATATTTCTTCAATCTCTTTTACGGTAATAGCCGTTACCAGATATCCATGATTCGGCAGGTTTTTTACCAACCCTTCTTCTGTAAGCCGCATGAAAGCCTCTCTGACGGGAGTGCGGCTGGTCCCCAAGGATTTGGAGATTGCGGATTCATATAAAACGGAATTTGACTCGTATTCACCCGTGACAATCGCGCGTTTGATTTTACAGTAGGCCTTGTCCCTCAAAAGACTGGTCGATCGGTCCATGCTGGTATTGCCTTTGCATCTTAGGTCAGCTACGAAGTTGAGTACAGTATTGAGTACAGGGATGAATACAATCATCCGTATTATGGTTCTTCTAATTTGTCAACACCTTATATTTGGGACTTGTTTCGTATTTCGAGTTTCGAAATTCCGGTTTATCCGGGTTAGGTTTCAGTGGTACAGAACTATCTAAAAAGCTTGGTGTCTTGCAAGCAGCGGTGAGTATTTCGGTAAGGCATGGTTGGAAGGATCACCAAATTCGAGCAGTTAGAGCTTGTCCCCAAAATAAGGAACCAGAGAATTTACTAGGTTGGATTTTGGCAATAATTTATGGCTGGATTTTGAGTTGCGATCAAATTTTTGAGGACAGATCAGTCGATACTAAATGACAATCACAACGGGTTGAAGAGGATTGCTCGCTTCAAGTTATCATCTGAGCATCTTGGATTTAAGTCATTGTTATCATGATATATATAGCAGTAAACTGCATCGGACGTCAACGAGCCGGGATTGATGATATCACAGGTTCTTTCTGTCTGAAATTTTTGTCTATTCGTTTGAGAGCTATCTTTAACGACACAAATCAGCCGGGCTTAGCGTTGGTTGCATTTATTTGTTGGAATCTTTTAGTTTAATTTTTTCTAAACCTGATAGAGACCAAGCCATTGTATAACGATGTGGTGAAAATATGTATTCACCCGATATTACAGCTAACACTTTCCCTGATGCTAAATCAATAACCGGTCCCCCACTCCATCCTTCTTGAGATTCTGCGCTAATAAAATATAAATATGCGGTTCCTGTGCTAAGATTGATCTTTTCTATTTTGCCAATAGAATATTTAACAGAGTAAAAGCCACTGTTTTTATAAAAAATAATACCAATCAAAAGAACATCTTGTCCTACTTTTGCAATTTTACCTATTGGAAAAAAATGAGTCGGGTGATTTTTCTTTATCTTATAGTAGCCAACATCCCATTTTAATACGTTTTTATTTATAAGTTTATTATTTACTTTATTTATATTTGAAATGGTCACTTTATCATTCTCTTGCCAATGAGAATTAATGCGTGTGCATAGGTATTTAGAGGTGGAGTTGCCATAAACATCAATATTGCGAGCAAATGCAATTTTACTTTGATCTGCTGCGTGCTTAGCTGTTACTAAAAAATTGCTATTTATCATGAATGCAGTAGCAGGTTTTAAATCTATTGTTTTAAACTGTTTACCGTTATAAGGACCAATTTGCTTTTGCGGAAGAATGCTATATACGCATTGTAAATACTTGGATATTGTTGATGGCGTGTTTTCGGTGAATGTTTTTATTTCCCATCCAAAAACGCTTCCAATAAAAAGAAAATAAGCCAGAATAGTAAATAAAATTGATCTCATTTTTTTCTAACCAGAGATTAGTCAGCTCATTTTATCATGTAAGTGGTTTGAAATGTGAGGTCCCCCAATTACAGTTTTCTTGCCAATATTTGGAATTCGATGATTATCAAACTCAGTGAAGATAAGTTTTCGATATCATACGGTTTTTGAATTTGTCAAATATTTGATAGCAGAAAGCATGCATTCGCATTTTTCAAAAAAAAGCAGTCTGAATTGAAGTTTTGATCGTTAGGTATTTATTGTGATATACAAATCATATCCTTCATTTTACTATCATCAGGCGATACCACTATATTTTGGGGTGGCTCATTGGTCGAAAAAATAATAATCGGTGTATATTTTGTTGGGCAATCTGAATATTGCCTTTATTTCAGGAGCAGGCACGATCTTGGGTTTTCGGTCTGTAAATACACGAATCATTGCGAATTCGTGCAGGCCGAGGGTTCGCGCCACTGAATGAAATTCGGCGTATTACTACAAAAAAGGGGGTAATTTAAGCGCGTTTGTCTACATGAAGGATCTGGTTTGGAACATTAATATTTTATAATTTAAATATGTTGCTGGCTTCCGGCGATTGTTCGTTGCGGCAATCAAAGCTGTAGGTTAAATTAAAAAAATTTGAAACTTGCACCGTATCCAAGGCACGCCGAATTTGCGACCAAGGCTTGTTGCAGGACAATTCTGCAATACGCTCAATTAACAAGGCCAACACGCAGATACGCACATGACTCTCAATTCGGCGGGGAAACCAATGGTACATAGGGGTCATCTTAATCTGGGTGCGTTTCAGAGAACGAAAACAGCGTTCGATGATCATCAGCCCCTTATAACCGCTAGCGGCATCTTCAAGGCTGATAGTGTTGTCATTGGTTTCGAGCACCCATTTGCCATCATACTTGACGGCCTCACGTATCTTGCCGCGGTCGAGCAGGACGCTCGCATGCTGATTATCGATGACAAGAGGAAAAGAAAAACCGCGAAAAATCTCAAATTGCCGCGATTGGGAATAGGCGGTGTTTTAATTGCTGCCAAAAGTGCTGAGCATTTAAAGGAGGTGACATCCGTCCTGAATGATCTATCGAGGGCAGGTAGTCATATCTCACCATCCTTTCCGAAGGCAATCATCCATCCTTTTTAACTAAAATTCTTGTTCGTATCTTCTCGATTTCTCCTCCTTTTGGCACGGCCATCTATATGTCTTTTTCTTAAAAGAGCAATTTTGACCCTAAAAATGGACGTTTAAGGCTGAGAATTGCTTGAAAATACAGTGCTTGTTTTTAAAAATCAATACCTAAGCGTGGTCCGACGCCCAATCTACCCGATCTAAAAGACTCTCGATTCTTTCAGGAATTCTCCGTTAATTACGCCAGTAGCGTCTGCACAAATTGGCTGCTTTCAGCTAGGCGTTCTGCAAGCAAATGGAGAACAAATTGTTGAAAATCGGCAAACACGTCGGGATCGTTCCGCCGCATGTGGCGCAACGCCTCTGCCGAGAGGCGATAAACCTTGCCGGAGCGTTCCGTCAGAACGGATGCCGTTCGGACTCCCCCTCTGAACAGCGCCACCTCGCCGACCGTAGTGCCCGGCCCCCGTGTACGCAAACGCAAAAAATTCCCATCCTCTAAATCCAATTGGATGGACATGACGCCCGACTCGATGAAATACAGATCGTCGGCAGGCGTGCCCTGTCGCATAAGATAATCCCCCTCGTTCACGAGTTTTTTCTCAAAATAACGCAGGAATCTCTCTACCGACGTCGCATCGGAAAAGGCTTCTGCAAGCAATTCCGGTAAAGACCGTTCGGTTTCGTGACGCAGTATCCCCTCTACCGCCAATATCTCATGTTCGCACCATTCTAGACTATGATCAAGGTCTGAAAAAGAGCGGCATATAGCATCGCCATCTTCAGCCAACTGTTCTTTATTTAGTTGCGAGCCTATTTTCGAGGACAGCTGAGTAAAAATCAGCGTAATATGGCCTGCCTCGGCAAATTGCCGCATTCTGACAAAACTGTATACAGCTGAGGAGTCAATTCCGGTGACGTTCTGAAAATCCAGAATGATAAACCGCAGCGCAGGTAATTCAGCGTTTTTAGCCCGTTGGCGGACTTGGATGAGTACATTATTGGCGGTGCCAAAAAAAATGAATCCCTGCAGTTTGAGAATATAGATTTGTTCCCCTTTCTCACGAAGTACGCGGCGATGATGAGAGGGACGATCAAAATTGCTGTGGTATTCGGCTCCTGAAAATACGTTTCTGACCACATTGACGCGGCTGTAGTTCATGACAAAGACAATCACAGTGGCTACGACTCCAACCGCCACCCCCTCTAAAAAACCCACCGTTCCGATAACAAGGAGAATGCTCGCCACAATCGCATAATCGGCTTTTGAAATTTTGAACCAGGCTTTATACACCCACTCATGCAAAAAATCGAGGCCGAGAAACATCAGCAAGCCGCCGAGTACGAATCTGGGAAAGAATGATAAGAGCGATGCCCCCAGAAACAATGTGGCTCCGCAAACGCCTGCTGCAAATATCCCCACTAAGCGGCTGCTTGCTCCCATTTTATGCCCCAGCGTAGAGAAGCTGAGCGTGTGATAGCCGACCGAACCGCCCCCAAGCCCGGATATGACGTTGGCGATGCCGGCGGCTTGTAATTCGCGATTCGAATCAATATCCTGCTCGAAGGTGAGTTCAAGCCCGGTGGCATTGAGAAGAAAAGATATAACACTGACGAGCAGGATTGTAACCACACTGCTGGCCTGCATGAATATCTGGGGCCAGTGTACGTGAGCGAAATCAGAAGGCGACCAAGGTTGCCACAGGCTGCCGTCGGGGAACGCTCCCAATAACCAGCCCCGATTTTCGGCCTCACCGATGGACATATTCGACAGCCAGAGGATGAGGTAAAAAAGCAGAATTACCCCGACCAGCATTCCGGGTAAGAGCAGAAAATGGCTGTAACGCGAAATGAGAACGAGTATCAGAACAGCAAACACCACGCCAGGCAGCCACCGCAAAAACGTGTCAGCGTGGAAAAACTCAGGAAGCGTGGCCCATGATGGCTGCATATCCACCATCACCCCAAAGGAACCCCAGACCAGGAGCCAGCCCGTCCCCGCCAGAAATCCTCCAATGACCGGGTAGGGTATAAAACGGACAAAATTCGCCAATTGGAATCGCCCTACCATCCAGAAAAAGATACCGGTCAGTAAGGACGTAAGTGAGATTCCGGCGACCACTGTCAGAAATTTTTCCTGTCCTGTCGCTGTGTCTGGCATGTTTCCAAGGATTGTTGCAGAGGCTAAGGCCAGGATAACGGCGGGACTGTCCTGGGGCAGGGCGACCGCTCCGGCAAACGAACTCTTTACTGCCACGGTTAGACAGATCACCAGCGAGCTGAACAGCATCAATCCAATGCCCCGCGAGAGATAACCAGAAAGCTCGCCGGTAAAGATCAGACTTGCGAGGGAAATTTCGAAGAACACCGCCATAATTCCGGCCACAATGCCTGCGGTCATGCCGGGCAGCAGGTGTTCAGGTTTAAATTCACGGCGTAATTGAGCCTTGATGTTGTGGTGTTCGGATAAGGATGTCATAGCGAAACACCTGATGAACGTGAATTGAATATTGGAAATATTAAATCGCAGGAAGCTCCTCTTTAAAATATATATCGGAGTTTTGTACTGAGGCCGCGCACCAGATTTATGGCGACAACACCGTCTAAACCCGGATACTTCTCTAACAGCCTTTTCGGGCGTAGAATTTCAATCTTAATCACGCTGCTCTTGTGGGTTAGCACCACATCCGCGTTTCGGGAGGACTCTCAGCATCATCCACAACGGTTGCCCTAGATTGTAGGAAAGGGTTCTTCCAAATCGATGACAAAATCGCACGGGAACAACTGCAAGAGGCCGAAAAAAAAATCTAGAAAGGATACCACCGGAGGCAAAGCTGATAATCAAGCAACCAGTCCTTTCGCAAAAAATATTCCCCCAAGTTTTGGGTGAGAGCAAAGAAAAGTGCTAACTGTCATTTGCCCATATAGAATAAAAAAAGATAAAAGATAACACGTTGCTTTTTCGAAGGAAAAATATAGTAGGATCAGCATTGTATGTCAAGAAAAAATGGGGCACAATATATAGGTCCTTAGGAAGGTGGCATGGCAGAAAGGGTTTTGAATGGTTGCAAAAATAAGGCAGAAGATGTGATCTCTTATTAGACTGATAGGAAAAGTTATTTATTAATTTATGGATAACCCTTAAATTCTCCGGTTATCTGCGACTCGATAAGCCCTTTCTTTATTGTTCCAGGGTCATGAAAGCCCCAGGAAGCGACAATGAGAAACAGACCAACGAAAACACCTGAGGATATGGTTATGAGCGTCTGCCAGTGCGGTTTATATAGCGGCAGAAATTGAAGTGGGCTTTCGACGGACTTCTTTTCAAAGGGGATAAATTTCAAAAATAGTGCAACCAAAGGAACAAAACTGCCAATCGAAATCCAGGGATCCCAGAAGAGGCTCATGCATTCAAAATTCAAGTAAATGAGAACCAGCATAATTTATTTTTACTAAATATGGCGGTCTTCATCTCAGTTTTGCCATCGACCTGAAAGAAGTATGTCAGTGCATTTACTAGTTCCGGAAGTGCCCATAAGCCTGTCATGATAACTGTCAAAACCGTGTCCGGGGTTCCCAGACAGCAGTTGTTGGCGATTGATCGTCTTCCATAACCGACGAAACGGATGACCTTCGATCTTTTCATTTGACGCTGCGACTGGGATTTCGGCTCCGCAACAACACGAATTCCCGCATTTTGTTCAGCAATCTATTTCGCATTGAGTTTCAGAACTTTTGGTACTCTGATAACACGCGATCAAACGAATCACGCATAGGCAATAGGCTTGGGGTTAAGGTGGCCCTAAACAACCCGAAGTTGTCCATCGATCGCACACTGTATTTAATGACTGACGGCGAGGTATATTATTCACCTGGAGAAAAAGTGCGGCGAAGATTTTTGGAAAAGGTCAGGCTAAGGTTTGGTTTAGGATACCGATATTCCTCCAAGTGGCGGTCCGAAATCCTCTACCAAAGAGACTGGTCACGTAGCATCCTATTTGAAGAATTCGATGTCGATGTCAATGCTCTGATTTTAAAGGTGAAGCGGGTTTTTTGATTCTAAGTCACAGTATGTTTTTGCAACAGATTATTTTTATAGACGGTTCCCGATCAAAAATTGAGTGATTTAAGTTTCTATTATGGCTTAATCCAGAGTGTACCTTACGGATTACAAAAGCAAACATATTTAGAAAGAATGGATAACGGCTAATGAACCTATCCTTCTAACACTGTCAAAAAATTGTAGATTTGCAGGTCCAATCTTTCCCTCACTGATTTTTAAAGAAAAAAATGGCGGACACAAGATATGGTGGTCCGCCTTTTATTTAATTTTGAAGATATCTCGATATATCTTATAGTAAAACGATGTGGTTAAATGCTATCTTGATTACATAAAAATTTAATTTGCATAAATTTAAGATTTCTTGTGATACATGAAATTTTAAATTATTTCAGATATCTAATGGCTATCACGACCAATGATTAAGATTTTCACCGCTCTGAGTGTTGAAGATTGGGAAATCGTTCCCACTTGAATTGGAATTCAACCTTTACAGTATTGCCTTGGTGCTCATGTTCAATATTAAATAAATAGAATATTTTTCAATCATGACACTACTGTATGTGAAAGGTTTTTCATGTTGCCGGGCTTTTTTACAAATACTTCTGCCAAGGATGCTGAGGTCGCTGAAGCTGCACCAGCCTCAAGCAGTCCCTTATCCATGGTTTGGTTGGTACTCCTGTTTTTGTTGACGACTAGCGCGTCATTGGGTTACCGCAATTTTTCATACGCGCTTTTGAGTTGCTCAAGCCGTTCATCCCCGATAATTTCCCTGAGACGCACTGCAAACCTCAAAAGCTCGTTGGCCAGATCAGCTCGGGCTTCCTCAAGCCGCTCGAATTGTATGCGAACCTCATTATCCAACATAGATTTATGCCCTAAGAGATTATCCAGTTCAAATTCGGCGTCTTCAACGGCGCTTTTCAATTTGTTGAGTTTGCTGTGACTATCGAGATGTAGTTGATCCAGTTCGCGAATCTCCGCTTCGGTCAGGTTGAGCTTTTTAGCCAAATTTTGAGAGTACCACCATCTGTCGGAAGGCAATTCCTGACCCCAAATTGTTTTGGCTAAGAATATTAGGCTAACCGAACCCCACCTATCTTACTGGCAGCCTTGTGGAATTCTTTTAATTCTTTTATGCACCACTCTGATTTCAGATAGCGAGGAGACACAATTGATATAAATACTTTCAGCTTGGGAAACTGATCAACAATCTCTTCACCGAAAATATCATTACCGTGCAGTTTGTGATCTCGCCAGATATCCGCCTTACGCCCTATAAGTTGTGCTACCCGCTTTTGTAAGGCGCTGTCA
>Ga0316193_10003095_pt1 | contig 11889 bp, 12 predicted proteins | sample MerIslsedime2_MG_FD_207735 | JGI IMG/M metagenome (GOLD analysis project Ga0316193, IMG submission 207735) | Coastal sediment microbial communities from Maine, United States - Merrow Island sediment 2 | ecosystem: Environmental > Aquatic > Marine > Coastal > Sediment | place: USA: Maine... | reverse complement strand
GAGCTATACAGTTGGCTTTATAGAGAAGTGATGTATTGTCTTGCCACAGTCAATAAATAGCAGGGCGAACCTGGTCGCTTGATTCAGTTTGTGCTCGAGGCGGCTAAATCCATCAGTAGTTTATCGGCAGTTTCCGCTGTCGGTATACCGACGGCCAGCACACGCTTATCCAGCACCAGTGCGGGGAAGGTGTTGAGCTTGAGTTGTTCAAGTACGGTCTGGTATTTCACATCATCGGGTTTCAGCACTTCCAGCGTGTTGCCGCTGGTTTGGCAGGCGTCACGCCATATGCTTTCTGCACCGGAGGATGCCGGGGTTACATCGAGTATCAGGCATAGATCCATGCTGCGCTCTCCATAATAGACCGCCCCACCCTGGGCATTAAATCACTACAGCGGCCATCAATATCACGAGCGAGATATGGTAGGCTTTGACCTTGATCAATCATAACAATTAAACATCATTGATCAGGGGGGAGAATGCAGGCGGATCAACAAACTATCGATGAGCTCAGGCAGATCTATTTATTTGCTTCATTGACGGGTGAGCAACTGAATATGATGCTCGATACCGCCCATCCAGTTGAACTTGAGCAGAAACAGGTGCTGTTCGAGGCGGGGCAGGCGGCGGAAGATTTCTATTTGTTACGTTCCGGACAGATGAAACTGTATTGTCTTTCGCCGGGCGGGGATGAAAAAGTGATCGAGATTGTTCGCCCCGGTGAGACTTTCGCCGAAGCCATCACCTTCATGGAAAATCAGGCTTATCCGGTCAGTGCCGAAGCCATCATGAACAGTAAGCTGTATTGCTTCAAGATGAAAACCTTTCGCAACCTGATGGAAGGTTCTCCCGGCACCTGCATGCGGCTGATGGCCGATATGAGTCGCCGTCTACGCATGCGGGTCAACGAGATCAATAATCTGACCTTGCACAATGCCACTTACCGCCTGGTGGTCTACCTGCTGGAGCAGATCCCGGAGGGTGCGGTGGAAATGACGGATATCCATCTGGGCACACCAAAAAGCATTATTGCCTCCCGCCTGTCGATTCAGCCCGAAACCTTTTCCCGCATCATGTCAAAACTATCCCAGCGTGGTTTGCTCAAAGTCCAGGTCAATGACATCACCCTGCTGGATGTCAATGGTCTGCGATCACTGCTGTAATCCTTCGCTCATAGCTGTTTGTTTTCAGGACTGTTTTGCCCTGCCAGACAGCGTCAGGGCGGCCTTGACCTGGATCAAGGAGCATAGCCAGCGGCTATGAATTAATGCACTACCAAAATCGTGTGAGGAGGGGGCCCCCCCATGAGTGAAAAATTTACCAAATCCATGGCGCGCAATATATTTTATGGCGGCACCGTGTTTTTCTTCCTGCTATTTCTGGCCTTGACGTTTGATACGGCAGGTGTCCTGCCGGATAGGGATCACCGGGAAAACATCACCGAGCAGGTTGCCCTGGGCAAGAAGGTCTGGGAGGACAATAACTGCATTGGTTGTCATACCTTGCTGGGGGAAGGCGCCTACTTTGCCCCTGAACTCGGAAATGTGTATACGCGCTTCGGGAATAGTAAAGAAGCCATTATCGGCTTTATTCAAAGCCGGCCGAAGGAAGGTATCCCGGGTCGTCGCAGTATGCCCCAGTTCAACCTGTCGGATGAAGAACTGGATGCCATAGCCGAATTTCTGAAGTGGACCTCGGAAGTTGACGCAGCCGGCTGGCCGCCGAACATTCAGGGTTAAGGGGGAGAACAACTATGCAATATCAATCTCAAGCTGTCGCCAAACCTTATTTTATTGCCGCGATAGGCCTGTTTGTCGGGCAGATCCTGTTTGGAGTCATTCTGGGTCTGCAGTATGTCATCGGTGATTTCCTGTTTCCGGAAATTCCTTTTAACGTCGCACGCATGGTGCACACTAACCTGCTGATCGTCTGGCTACTGTTCGGTTTTATGGGTGCTTCCTATTATATGGTGCCTGAAGAAGCCGAGACAGAGTTACACAGTCCCAGGCTGGCGCTGGCGCTGTTCTGGATATTCCTGGTGGCAGGGGCGTTGACGGTGCTGGGTTACCTGTTGGTGCCGTATGCCACGCTGGCGGAGATCACCGGCAATGATCTGTTACCGACCATGGGGCGTGAGTTCCTGGAGCAACCGACCATCACCAAAATCGGTATCGTGGTTGTGGCGCTGGGTTTCCTGTTCAATATCAGCATGACCATTCTCAAGGGCCGCAAGACCGTGATCAGCATGGTGTTGTTACTCGGTCTCTGGGGACTGGCGCTGTTCTTCCTGTTCTCCTTCTATAACCCGACCAACCTGATCCTCGACAAGTACTACTGGTGGTGGGTTGTGCATCTTTGGGTGGAAGGTGTGTGGGAATTAATCATGGGTGCCATTCTCGCCTTTGTGCTTATCAAGATGACCGGTGTAGACCGGGAAGTGATCGAGAAATGGCTTTATGTGATCATTGCGATGACCCTGATCACCGGTATTCTCGGTACCGGTCACCATTACTACTGGATCGGTACACCGGAGTACTGGCAGTGGTGGGGTTCCATCTTCTCCGCACTGGAACCGATTCCATTCTTTATGATGGTGATTTTCGCCTTTAACATGGTGAACCGTCGCCGGCGGGAACATCCCAACAAGGCCGCCATGTTGTGGGCCCTGGGTACACCGGTCATGGCCTTCCTCGGTGCCGGGGTGTGGGGCTTCATGCATACCCTCGCGCCGGTGAACTACTTCACCCATGGTACGCAAATTACCGCGGCACATGGCCATATGGCTTTCTATGGTGCCTACGTCATGGTGGTACTGGCGATGATTTCCTATGCCATGCCTATCCTGCGAGGACGGGCCGCCGCGAACAGTGAAAAATCACAGGTCATGGAAATGTGGTCCTTCTGGCTGATGACTGTTGCCATGGTGTTTATCACCTTGTTCCTGACCGGCGCGGGTGTCTTGCAAGTCTGGCTGCAACGTATCAGTGAATCCGCCATGCCGTTTATGGTGGTACAGGACCAGATCGCGATCTTCTACTGGATGCGTGAAGTTGCCGGGGTTGTCTTCCTGGCTGGACTGGTGCTGTACATTATGAGCTTCTTTGTCGGTGGGGAAGAGAAGACCGCACAAGCCTGAGGTAAGTATTGCCCCGGGGCTCAGATAGCGTCCCGGGGTTTATCTTTACTTGATGAACTCGTCAGTGCAGCATGCGAACGGGCGCTATCCACCCGGTGATTTTGCCATCTGGATTTTTATCTACGCGGAACTGCTCGCATTCGGGATCTTCTTTTTGTCCTATGCCTTTGCCCGCGCCAACAATGTCGAGCTGTTTAATGAATCACAGCTGCTGCTGAACCGGACTGCCGGTGCCATCAACACGCTGTTACTCATCACCGGCAGCTATTTCGTGGTACGGGCGGTTGCCGCGATTCGTGACGACAAGGCACAGTTATGCTCCCGCTGGTTAATGGCGGCGATCATGATGGCCTGCGCGTTTTTGGCCATCAAGCTGGTTGAGTTTTACACCAAGTATCAGGAAGGCATCTCGCTTAGTACCAATACCTTCTACATGTTCTACCTGTCGATGACATTTTTTCATTTCATGCATGTCATTCTGGGTGCGGTAATTCTTGCGGCGGTGATGTTAAAGGCACGCAACGGTGCTTACTCGCGCGAGGAGCATACAGGGGTGGAAACCGGGGGCTCTTACTGGCATATGGTGGATCTGGTGTGGATTATCCTGTTTCCGCTGGTGTATATCATCCGCTAAGCGACGCAAAGTTGGCTAAACTGAAAACATGGAAAAACCAAGCTCGACAGTCATGAATCTACGGCCCTGCACCTGGACCTGGCTTGTCCTGATGGGGTTGACCCTGGCGCTGCTGGCCGTCGGCAAGGCCGGTCTTGGTGGTGTCGGGATTGTGACGCTGGTACTGCTTTCCACCCTGGTGAAAACCCAGCTGGTGGCCGATTACTTTATGGGACTGAAAAGGGCGCGCCTGCTGTGGCGGGCCATTGTGACCACTTACCTGTTGCTGGTGATTTCCATGATCGGACTGGCATACTGGCTTTCACTTTTCTAGGAGATCACGTATGACCGAAACCGCGCAAGAGGTAACGCAGGCAAGGGAAGAACCCTTTTATCTTCCCGGCGGTAACGAGGTGGCGCTGTTTGAGCACGCCTATCAGCATCAGTTACCGATGTTGATCAAGGGACCGACGGGCTGTGGCAAGACCCGCTTCATTACCCACATGGCCGCCAGGCTGGATCGGCCCTTGTACACGGTGGCCTGTCATGATGATCTGACCGCCGCCGACCTGGTTGGACGTCATTTGATCGGCGATGGCGCGACCTACTGGGTGGACGGGCCATTAACCCGTGCAGTGCGTGAAGGCGGTATCTGTTATCTCGACGAAGTGGTGGAAGCCCGCAAGGACACCACGGTGGTACTGCATCCCCTGTCCGATGACCGGCGCATCCTGCCCATCGAACGCACCGGTGAAGTACTGCAGGCACCCCCCGAGTTTATGCTGGTCGTATCTTACAACCCGGGCTACCAGAATCTGCTGAAGGGCATGAAGCCCAGTACCCGGCAACGGTTTGTGTCGTTGCGGTTTGATTTTCCGGAAGCCGATCGCGAAAAGCAAATCGTGCAGCAGGAGACAGGTATTAACGCCCACATTGCCACGCAACTGGTATCACTGGGACATGCCATGCGAAGCCTGAAGAATCATGATCTGGAAGAAGGCGCCAGTACCCGTCTGCTGGTTTACACCGCGACCCTGATCGAAGGTGGGTTTGATCCGGTGGAGGCCTGTCGCGCCGCATTGGTGGAGCCACTTACCGATGACGAAGAAACTGTCACGGCCCTGATGGAGGTCGTCTATGCCACATTCGGACGCTGAAACCACGACGGAAGTTTCACAACCCGGTTACGGCATTGCCGTAACGGCCGAAGTCCTTTACCTCGCCAACCTGTTGCTGGTGCCCGGCCTTTCCTTTCTCGCCTTGACCTGGCTGTACCTGCGGGACCGCAAGACTGCGCCGCCCCTGGCGCGGTGTCACCTGGTGCAAACCATGTCGGCCAGTATCTGGGCCGGGATCATGCTGGTGGTGGCCAATGGGCTCATCATTTTGCTCGGCGGCTATGACTCACCCAATACCTGGATGGTTGTGATTATTTATTTCACTACCGTCCATGCATCCCTGGTGTTGCTCGGAACCGTGGGACTGGCCCGTGCCATGGCGGGCCAGCACTTTCACTACCCCCTGGTGGGCCGGCCCTGCGTGGAGTCGCAATGACTGAGCACTGTCAAACCTGTCAGTCTGCCGCCCCGGTGATGGCTGGCGATGAACATCAAATGCCGCGTCAGAACCAGCGGCGTCTGTTCCAGGCCGGGTTTTTCATCCTGTTTATTTTTGCGCCGATACTGGATATTTTTCGGCTGGATTTAAACCTGGGGCATTTCATTCTGTTTGGCCAGAGCTGGACCCTGGGACTGGATCCGATCCTTACCGGCGAAGGCAGTTCCGCCGAGGCGGTGATGAATATCATCCTGCGAGGTTTCCTCCCCTTGCTCGCTATTGTGCTTGTATTCGGCTGGACCTCCTGGAAATACGGTCGGCTGTATTGCGGCTGGTTATGCCCGCACTTTTCCGTGGTGGAGATGATTAATAATTTGATGCGGCGAGCTTTGGGCAAGGCGAGCATCTGGGATCGGGAGTCCCTGTCCGAAAAACGCCCCAACGGTAAAGTGGTTGCCACACAACCGGTTTATTGGTGGGCGGTGGTCCCTGCGGTCATGGGCTTTGCGTTCCTGTGGGCCGTGGTGTTGCTGACTTATTTGCTGACTCCGAGCGAGATTTACTCCAACCTGTTTCATCTTAGTCTGACCCGCAACCAGATGTTGTTCATTGGGGTCGGCACTCTGCTGTTAATGATTGAGTTCATGTTTGCCCGTCACCTGTTTTGCCGTTTTGCCTGCGCTGTCGGGGTGTTCCAGAGTTTTGTCTGGATGGCCAATCGGCATGCGATGGTGGTGTCATTTGATCGCAAAAATGCCGTGCGTTGCCGTGACTGCAACAATTCCTGTGAAGATGAGTGTCCCATGCGGCTGAAACCGCGCTCCATCAAGCGCCGCATGTTCACCTGTACCGAATGCGGTCAGTGCCTGACCGCCTGTGAGCAGGTGCAGACCCGCATTGGTCAACCGACGTTACTGAAATGGAAAGACGGTCAGGATGCCTTGCAGGAAAGTGATCGTTAGATGGACAACTGTTTTTGCAAGCCACCACACGGCGTCGTGTGCGACAAATGATTTGAAGCAGGTATGAAACAGGATTGTGGCAAAGTATAACTTTTTACATTTCATTCCCCAGTTGGTCGAATTTGAAGAGCATGTCGGCAAGCTCTGGCACCGGCTGATAACCCGTTCAGCCTGTCGACGTTATCCCGAAGCAGCCGTTTCTCTGACCGAAGTGCGTCGCAGTGTGGGGGTCATGTTTCGCGCCCTGGGTGGTGATGGAGGACTCAAGGTAGAAACCACCACCGCCACGGAACATGGTGCGCGTCGTTCCTGGCTGCAGCGAGTCGCGGGTAGCGATAAACAGGTGGAACTGGGGTGGCGCAATGAAGAGGCGCTGCATTTACCCGCCATGATTGACGTGTTTCCCGAGCGGGAGTTGAACCGCGATCTTTACCTCTGGTTGGCGGCATTGGCCTCGGGGGATACGCAAACGGATCAGACCTGGTTTAGCTACAACCAGTGGTTGACCTGCAGGGTACTGAAACGTTTCCCGGGCCTGGCGTCACGTTACGAGCGCCTGGTCAAGGCCCAACTTGCCGCACGGCCTGATCCTGTCGAATTACCCGCGGATGAAGCGGCGCAGGAACGCGCGATCCAGGAAGCCCTGCGGCATCCCGGTCAGAACACGCAGTTACCAATAGCCAGGCACCCCCCCCGACCGGTGTATTTATGGCTGCATCCTGCGTCACCCCAATCCGGTCGCGCCAGTCCGGTGGAGGAGGACGCCGTGCCCGAAGCAGGCGGGGAGGTGATTCAGCCGGAAGAGGAGCGCCGTTACCAGGCCGAGCAGGTGGAAATGCCGGACGGCAACACCGGCCTGTTGCTGGATCGGTTCGAGAATATTCTCAGCTGGGCTGAATACATCAAGGTGGATCGCACCACGGAAGAGGAAGAGGATCTCGCCTCGGCCGAAGAAATGGCCAGGGATCTCGACAAGCTCAGTGTGGCACGCGACAGTCGCAGTATTGCCAAACGGCTGCGCTTCGATCTCGACTTACCGGCGGCGCAGAATGACGATACCCCGTTGAGTGAGGGCATTCTTCTGCCGGAATGGGATTACCGCAAGTCCGTGCTGTTACCCGACCATTGCTGCGTTCAACCCATGATGGCGATTGATGCCGAGCCGGTGGAGTTGCCGATACACTTACGGGCGACGGCCCGCCGCCTGCGCGGCCAGTTCGAGGCGCTGGTGCCGAGGCGTGTCTGGCATCGCGCCCAGCAGGAAGGCAGCGAAGTGGATCTGGATGCCTACCTGTCACACACCACGGAGCGGCGGCGGGGCCATGCCGCCGCCGAACAGGGGTTATACCGTGACTTCCGCGGTGGCCAGCGGGACATGGCCTGTTTGTTACTGGCGGATTTGTCTCTGTCGACCGATGCCTGGGTGAACAATCATGCGCGTATTATTGATGTGATCCGCGACAGCCTGATGCTGTTTGCGGAAGCGTTGGCGGCCACCGGCGATCAATTTGCCATGTATGGTTTTTCTTCGCGGCGGCGCGAGCATGTTCGCTACCACACCCTGAAAACCTTTAACGATGGCCATAACAATCGCAGCCGGGGTCGTATCGCTGCCATTAAACCCGGGTTCTATACCCGCATGGGGGCGGCCATCCGCCATGCCAGTTCCCAGCTGAGCCAGCAGCCGGCCAGCCAGCAACTACTGTTGTTGTTGACCGATGGCAAACCCAACGATCTGGATCTGTACGAAGGTCGGTATGGTATCGAGGACACTCGCATGGCGCTGATGGAGGCGCGGCGCCTGGGTCTGCAACCCTTCTGTGTCACGATTGACCAGAAGGCCGGCGACTATTTGCCCTATCTGTTTGGCAGTGGCGCCTACGTGGTGATCCGCAAGCCATCGGAACTGCCAGGTGAATTGCCGTTACTTTATGCTCGTTTGACCGGTTAATGGGCGACCTTAATAGAACAGGTTAGTAAGCAGGCTTCTGTCTGCATGAGGCGACCCCACTGGTAGTGGTTTAGCCTGTTCAATATCGGATGGGGAAATATGACTGGAGCAGGTCATGTTACATTGCGAGGAAGAAAAAAGTTGAATCAAAGGATCAGTCTGTTTGCACGTCTCGGGCTAATTGGCCTGGCTTTGCTATGGTTGGTCTTGCCGGTCGCCGTTAGTGCGGAAGCGGAGCATTTCCCGCTGGTTAAATCATTTTTTCCTGCGGCCGATAGCATGGGTCCGTTCGAAAGAACACCCCCCTCCGCCGCCGTGTATCAGGGCGAGCGAATCCTGGGGTATGTGTATTATACCGATGACGTGGTTCGCATTCCGGCCTATTCCGGCAAACCAATTCGGACGTTGGTTGGATTTAATACACAGGGCGTGATTACCGGTATTCGTATTGTCAGACATGAAGAGCCGATATTGGTGATCGGCATATCCGATAATGATCTGCAGAATTTTAATGATCAATATCGTGGTAAATATGTGAGTGACAAAATCAAGGTTGGCGGCAAAGACCGGGATGGCTATAAATCCATCGACACGATTTCAGGTGCGACGATCACAGTCATGGTCCTGAATGCCAGCATTAATCGTTCCATACGTCAGATTGCCGAATCAAGAGGCTTGTTAAAATCAGCCGCTCAACCACAAACGAAACAGGCAGTGCCTGAGGACCCGGTCTGGATATATGTCTGGAAAGGTCGTGTGTTTCAGATCGTTGTGCTCAGTCTGGGACTGTTTATCCTGTTGTTGATCCTGATTTTGCAGGACTGGCTGGCCAAGCACCCTACTTTATTGACCTATCTGCGCGATGCCTTCCTGGTTTATACCGTGGTCTTTATTGGCTGGTATTCACTTGCACAGTTATCTATTGTTAATGTCTTAACCTTTATCAACTCGTTTGTGCATGGCTTTAGTTGGGAAAGTTTCCTGATCGACCCGATGATGTTTATTCTGTGGGCCTTCGTGGCGGTAACAGTTCTCCTCTGGGGGCGTGGTGTTTATTGTGGCTGGTTGTGCCCGTTTGGTGCGATGCAGGAGCTGATATATCGTATTGGCGAACGACTTGGACTACCGTCGGTTGAATTTCCGGAAGTTGTGCACGAACGCCTCTGGGCCATCAAGTACGTCATTTTATTACTGCTGTTTGGCCTTTCAATGCAATCCCTGGTTATGGCAGAGCAATATGCGGAGATCGAGCCATTCAAAACAGCGGTAACGATGCGGTTCCAGCGGGAATGGGTTTTTGTGCTCTATGCCGGTGGCCTGTTGTTAGTATCCGCCTTTAATCGTAAGTTCTTCTGCCGTTATCTGTGTCCCCTGGGGGCAGCCCTTACTTTCCCCTCCCGGTTTCGTATTTTTGACTGGTTGCGGCGTTACAAGGAATGCGGCCGCCCCTGCCAGATTTGCCGCAATGAATGTGAGGTACGGGCTATCCGCTCGACCGGAGAGATCAACGCTAATGAATGCCACTATTGCCTGGATTGCCAAGTGACCTATTGGAACGATACTAAATGCCCGCCACTGGTAGAAAAGCGTAGAAAGCGTGAACGTCATATGAATGTAGAAAAGTAATTTAGAATATTACTGTATTAGAGCTCGCAGTTTATCCTGCTCTCCTCTTCTATCCGACATGCGATTCAGTCGTTTTTATTAAACTGTGTCCAATCGAAGTACGACAATGACGGCCAAGCCGAAAATATATTTCGACTCAATGTTCAGCCATGGCTGCATATTATCTCTGATTTGATTTACATCAAGGCGATTGGCGAAGCGTGTATGGATGATGAGTGCGCTAAACGTTCTCATTTGGAGGGGAGTCATATGAAAGGTATACCATTAACAGGCGTGAGTGGGGTCGTCTTGCTTATGTCACTGCTAGCCGGCCCAGTGCAGGCTGCCAGCGGCGAGCATCCTGGCACACCTGAAGAAGAAATGCGCTACAAGGGCGCGCCGACACCGATCAGTCCGGAAAGTGCACAGGAAACGGTATCACCTAAGGCCCCGGCGGTCACTCCAGCCGAATTTTCGCGGGCCAAGCAAATCTTTTTTGAACGCTGTGCCGGTTGTCATGGGGTACTGCGAAAAGGGGCGACAGGCAAACCTTTGACCCCGGATATTACCTTGAAAAGAGGTACGGAATATCTAAAAGCCTTCATCGGTTATGGTTCACCGGCCGGAATGCCGAACTTTGGTTCCTCCGGGCAATTGTCTGAAGTGGATGTTGACCTGATGGCGCGTTACCTGCAGCACGAACCACCCATGCCACCTGAATTCGGCATGAAGGAAATGAAAGCATCCTGGAAAGTGATAGTGCCGCCGGAGAAGCGCCCCAAGAAACAGATGAATAAATACAATCTGGCCAACGTCTTCTCGGTTACCTTACGTGATACCGGGCAGATTGCGTTAATCGATGGAGACCGCAAGAAGATTATCAATATCATTGACACTGGTTATGCAGTGCATATTTCACGCATGTCAAACAGCGGTCGCTACCTGTATGTGATTGGTCGGGATGCCAAAATCAACCTCATTGATCTGTGGATGAAGAAACCGAACAACGTCGCGGAAATCAAGATCGGGATGGAAGCGCGCTCGGTGGAAACTTCCAAGTACAAGGGGTATGAAGATAAATTCGCAATTGCAGGTTCTTATTGGCCGCCCCAATATACGATCATGAAAGGTGACACCCTGGAGCCGCTGAAAATTGTCAGCACGCGGGGAATGACCGTGGATACCCAGGAATATCATCCTGAACCGCGTGTTGCGGCAATTGTTGCTTCCCATGAACATCCTGAGTTTATTGTCAACGTCAAGGAAACCGGCAAGATATTGCTGGTGAACTTTAAGGACATCGACAATCTCAAGGTGACTACGATTGATGCAGCCCGCTATTTGCATGATGGGGGCTGGGATTCGACCAAACGTTACTTCCTGACAGCGGCAAACAAATCCAACAAGATTGCAGTGGTAGATTCCAAGGAAGGTAAGTTGGCCGCCATGATTGAGGTAGGTCAGATTCCGCATCCGGGACGTGGTGCAAACTTTAATGATCCCACGTACGGTCCGGTGTGGGCCACCAGCCATCTGGGTGATGAAACCATTGCTGTAATCGGGACCGATCCGCAGGAGCACAAAAAGTATGCATGGAAAGTAGTTCGTACCCTTAAAGGACAAGGCGGGGGATCTTTATTTATCAAAACCCACCCTAAATCGACGCATTTGTATGTCGATACCCCCCTCAATCCGGATACCCAAACTAGCCAGTCAATTGCGGTATTTGATCTGACCAATCTTGAAAAACCCTACAAGGTGTTACCGATTGCAGAATGGGCGAAGTTAGGTGAAGGACCGAAACGGATCGTTCAGCCTGAGTATAACCAGAAGGGTGATGAAGTCTGGTTCTCGGTATGGAGCGGCAAGGAACAGGAATCAGCCATTGTGGTCGTTGATGACAAGACCTTGAAGCTGAAGAAGGTCATTAAAGACAAGTTATTGATCACCCCGACCGGTAAATTCAATGTGTACAACACAATGCATGATGTTTACTAAGGTTTGATGCATCCCCATTGGGCGGGGTTCTACACCCCGCCCTTTTTAAGAAACAGGAAAGGGGTGA
>Ga0316193_10003094_pt1 | contig 11889 bp, 10 predicted proteins | sample MerIslsedime2_MG_FD_207735 | JGI IMG/M metagenome (GOLD analysis project Ga0316193, IMG submission 207735) | Coastal sediment microbial communities from Maine, United States - Merrow Island sediment 2 | ecosystem: Environmental > Aquatic > Marine > Coastal > Sediment | place: USA: Maine... | reverse complement strand
TGTTGCGGCTGGCGATTTCAACACCCTGGTTGCTGCAGTACAGGCCGCCGGCCTGGTTGATACGCTGAAGGGCGAAGGCCCCTACACCGTGTTTGCCCCGACTGACGAAGCGTTCGCCAAACTGCCTGAAGGCACGCTTGAAATGCTGCTGATGCCGGAAAACAAAGACAAGCTGGTCGCGATACTGACGTACCACGTCGTGCCGGGTAAGGTGCAGGCCGTCGATGTAGTGGAGCTGACTTCCGCCACCACTGTCAATGGGGCGAATGTGGCCATTCGCGTTGAAGAATCTGTTGTTTTCGTGAATGACTCCCGCGTAGTAGCTACCGATATCGAAGCCAGCAATGGCGTGATTCACGTGATTGACACGGTTCTTCTGCCCAACTGATATCCCCTCGAATCACACCTTTGATCTCAGGTGTGAATCGTTGACCCGATGACATCACTTCGCACCTCCATGCAAATCTTCGGGTCTTTCTTATACCGCAAAACCCCCGGCCGGCTGGCCGGGGGTTTTGCTTTAAACCGGGTTTAGTCTCGGCGATCGGTCCCGCACTTCCAGCAGCGGGAGAAATTTCCATCGACGTCGATTCCACACTCTGCACACACCCAGCCTTCGCCGGGATTTTCGACCGGTAAATCCAGCTGCAGCAATTCTTTGGCCCGCGCCAGATCTTTTTGTTCCAACACAAACAACTGCGGCACGACTTCGACAAAGGGCAACTCACCGACCACGGAAGATCCGTATTCGTTTCTGATGAATGTCCTGATGCCGTATGATTCGAGCAGGGACTGCATTTGCCCCACGCGGCTGAAATTGAAATCCTCGAAGACCTTGATCAATTTCCGGCCTCGTCCTGGTCCGGATCCGGCCGGAATTCCAGCGACGCCGAGTTGATGCAATACCGCATGCCGGTTGGCGGCGGGCCGTCCGGAAAAATATGTCCCAGGTGCGCATCGCAGTGGCGGCAGAGCAATTCGATCCGGCTCATGCGCAGGCTGTTATCCGGACGCTGCACGATGTTCGCCTCCTCGAGTTCGGAGTGAAAGCTGGGCCAGCCGCAGCCGGCATTGAACTTGCTGCTCGAGTCAAACAGGGGATGACCGCAACAGACGCAGTGATAATGCCCCCGTTCCCAGCACTGTTCATATTCGCCACTGAACGGCAATTCGGTGCCCGCATGACGGGTGACGCGGTATTGCTCCGGCGTCAACTGCTCTTTCCATTCCTGGTCGGTCTTGCTTATTTTTGCCATGCGGGCATATTACCCAAATAGTGAATGACTTGACACAAGCCGGAAAATCCATCGCTGCGCGATGCCTGGCGGCTGCCCTCATGCTGGCGGCCCCTGTCCCGTTCCTGTCGGGATGCGCTTCACCTGCATATTACTCGCAAGCCATATCGGGGCATATGCAGATGATGCGCCAGCGCGAAGACATCACCACCCTGCTCAATTCCGGCGAGACCGATCCCGAATTGGCACGCGAACTTGAATTGTCGGCTGAAATCCTTGATTTCGCTACGGATCAGTTGCTGCTGCCGGATAACGGCAGCTACAGGCAGTTTGTACAAACCGGCCGGGATGCCGTGACCTGGAACGTCGTCGCAGCTCCCGAGTTCTCACTGAAACCCAAACTGTGGTGCTTCATCGTTTCAGGTTGCGTTGCCTACCGGGGTTACTTTCATACCAGGGATGCAGAGCGCCTCGCCAAAAAACTCGCAGATGCAGGTTACGATACGTCGGTCTCGCCCGCGATTGCTTATTCTACGCTTGGCTGGTTCGACGACCCACTGCTCGACACGATGATCCAGTACAGTGACGAGCAACTGGCCGCCTTTATTTTTCATGAGCTTGCGCATCAACAACTGTATGTTCGGGGCGACACGGCGTTTAACGAAGCCTGGGCCGGCTTTATTGAACAGACTGGCGTCAGGCTATGGCTGGAATCGAGCGGCAGAAGTGCCCGGCTGCCCGGTTGGCTGAAGCAGGAAAGTGCAGGTATTCAATTCAATGCGTTGCTGCAGGACACTCAAAAGAAACTCGGTGTGCTGTATGAAAGCGATTTGCCGGAAGAACAGATGAGGACCGAAAAAACACGTGTTTTCGGCAACCTGCAGGATGCATATGGGCAGATGGTGGACCTTCAGTGGGACGGCCACAGCTATTACAGCGCGATGTTTTCCCGGGAGTTGAACAATGCCAGCCTGGCGCTGGTCAACAGCTACCATGGCGGTGTCTGCGCCTTCAGGCAGTTGTACCGATCAGCACAGGAGGACATGGGCCGTTTCCAGCAGCTGGCAAGAGAAAAGGCGAAACTGAACGCAGAACAACGCCAGGCGTGGCTCCAACAATCGTGCGAGGTCATTGCTTCCGGCAGCGATCTGTGACAACTTACCCCGAACCAGCTTGACTCAAGACCGACAGCAGTAAGACTCTTGCCATTAACTCAGCTATCAATTCGCAGACTTTCGGCTGCATTCGCGATTATCGCCTGTCTGCTGTCAGCCACGTCAACGGCTTCGGCGCAGGAGCCAATTGCTCTTTCCTGCCCTGATTCCAGGCTTGGTCCTGCCATTCCACCCGCCCCGGACCGCAGCCGTGCGCCGGTTTTTATTTACGCCAGGGCGCTGGATGCGAGCAAGACAGAGGAAGGCCAGGTCAGCGGCGATGTGGAGCTCATCCGGCTGGACCAGCACCTCGCGACCGAACGGGTCCTGTTCAACCCTGTACAGGAAATCATTACCCTGCCCGGCGCCGTTTCCTATAAGGACCAGCAGGTATGGCTGAACGGCAGTGAGGGATACTACAATTTCACCGACGAATCCGGGCGCTTCTCGCTGATCGACTATGGGCTCAGCAGTTCCAGCGCGAACGGCAGCGCCGAATACGTAGAATTGATTGGCGGACATACCTCGAAGCTGCACCAACTGGACTACACCTCGTGTCCCGGCCAAAAACCGGACTGGCAGCTTTATGCCCGCGAACTGGAACTCAAGCACGAAAAAGGCCGCGGTGTGGCGCACGGCGCAAAACTGATCTTCAAAGGTGTGCCGATTTTTTACGCACCCTACTTTTCATTTCCGATTGATGACCGGCGCAAAAGCGGATTTCTGTATCCAAGCCTGGGACAAACCAGTGACAGCGGACTGGAGATCGGAGTGCCATGGTACTGGAACATCGCACCCAACCAGGATGCAACGCTGGAGCCACGATATTTTTCCAAACGGGGTTTCATGCTGAGCGGTGAGTACCGCTTCCTTACCAAGCGGACCACCGGCTCAATTGACTTCGATTACATGCCGGATGACCGGAAGACCGATGAAACCCGGTTCCGCTACCTGGTGGAGCATAACAGCTACCTTGCGCGCCGCTGGAATTCCCGGATCATCGTCAATCGTGTCAGTGATGACCAATATTTCCAGGATTTCGGCAAGAACCTCACAGAGACATCACTGCAGTTCCTCAGGAGCAGCGGCACCCTGACCGGCGTTGGACGTTACTGGGATTTCGAATTGATGGTCGATGACTTCCAGATCATCGATGAAGAGATTTTACCTGAAAACCGGCCCTACCGGCGCCTGCCCCGGCTCGGATACCGGCTGGACCGCCCACTGGGCCACACCGATCTGTTTTTCGGCTTGAACTCCGAACTCGTCAATTTTGACCGGGACACCGGCAGCACCGGGACCAGGCTCGACCTCTATCCAAACATTTACTGGAGCCGTTATTCGAGTTGGGGATTCATCAAGCCCAGCCTTGGAGTGCGCTATACCGGCTACAACCTGGAGCTGGCAACAACGCCAGGGGATGAGTCACCGTCACGAAGCACCATGATAGCCAGCCTGGATGCGGGGCTGATGTTTGACCGCACGACCGGCAAGGGGAATTTACAAACGCTTGAGCCCCGCTTGTTCTACCTTTACGTGCCGTATGAAGACCAGAGCGACCTGCCCAACTTCGATACCGGCGAGTTCACGTTCGGATACAGCCAGTTGTTCAATACCAACCGGTTTGCCGGCAGCGACCGCCAGGGCGATGCCAACCAGCTGTCAGTTGCGGTCACCAGCAATCACATCGACGGCTCGACGGGGAGACAGCTCTGGAGCCTGAGCCTCGGCCAGATATTCTATTTCGAAGATCGCAGGGTTCAGCTCGACAACCGGCCGCCCGTGCAAGAGGATATTTCTCCGTTTCTTGGCGAGTTCACCTGGCATCTGTGGTCCAATTTCAGCGTGATTGCCGGTGTGCAATGGGACTGGGACAATAGCAACCTGGATGTTGGGACCATGGGTTTCAACTACCGGGGCCAAAAAGGCGAACGATTCCGCTTCGAGTACCGCTACCGCCGTGATCGCGTTGACCAGTTCGATTTACGCGCATTCTGGCCGATTAATGAGCGCTGGCGGGTGCTGTCCCGCGTGAATTATTCATTCGCCGACAATGACATGCTCGAAATACAGGGTGGAATAGAATACGAGAGTTGTTGCTGGGCGATTCGCACCGTGTTGCGCCGTTATCTCAGAAACCGGGATGGCGAGTACCGCGACAGCATCTACGTTGAATTGAATCTGAAAGGTCTTACCAGCGTAGGCAACAAGAGTCAGCGACTATTCCGCGACTGACTGTATGGGGTAGAATATCCCCTTTTCGGAGACATCCTGAATGATTCGTTTTTGCCAATTCCGGTCAGCCCGGTCTGTCGCATTTGCCCTGGCGGCTGCCAGCCTGCTGATCCCGGTCATTGCCTCTGCGCAGGCCTCCACGGCCAATGCACCCATCGATTCCATCGTAGCGCTGGTGGACGAAGACGTCATTCTGCGCAGTGAACTGGATATGGCAGTAGCTGGCATCCTGGAACGGGTGCGCGCCAGCGGCGAAACCATGCCGCCTATGAACCTGCTGGAAAGCCAGGTTCTGGAACGCCTGATCATTCGGGAACTGCAGATTCAGCGCGCCATGCAAACAGGCATCAGGGTCAGTGACTCCGATATCGACCAGGCAATGGTTGCGCTGGCGCAACAGAACAATATGACGGTGCAGCAGCTGCGTCAGGTCATCGAGGCTGACGGCGAAGACTTTTCAGAATTCCGCCGCAATATCAGCGATGAACTGATGACCGAACGGCTGCGTCAGCGCATCGTGAACGGAATGGATCCGATCACGGATACCGAGGTGGATATCATGCTGGCGTCTGAGGACCTGGCCGGCGGCGAATACAACGTTTCCCATATCATGGTCGGCCTGGCGGACGGATCTACTCCAGCCCAGGTTCAGGCCGCCCAGGCCAAGGCGGACGATATCCATGAACGGCTGGTGAACGGTCTCGATTTCGCTTCGGCCGCCATCAGTTATTCGGACGGGCAGGAAGCACTCGAAGGCGGAATGGTCGGCTGGAGAGACCTGAACAGCGTCCCCGCGTTTTTTGCCGACGCCGTCCGCGATTTACTGCCTGGCCAGTTCACCCAGCCCATTCGCAGTCCGGCGGGTTTCCATATCATCAAGGTCAATGATTACCGGGAACAGCGGCAGGTGGTGGTCAAGGAATACAATGCCCGCCACATCATGGTCGAGGTAAATGAACTGATGACGCCGCGGCTGGCTATGGACACGATCATTGAAATCAAGGGCAAGCTGACCGACGGCGAGGACTTTGCGGCATTGGCCAAAGAATACTCGGACGACACGACCAGTGCGAATATCGGCGGCGATATGGGATGGTTTCCGCCTGAAGCCTACGGAGAGCGTGTATACCAGACACTGATAGGCCTTGAACAAAACCAAATCTCTGAACCCTTTCAGACCGGGAACGGATGGCACGTCATCCAGCTACTGGACACCCGTGAGATGGACCGCACGGACGAAGCGATCCGTGCCGAGGCGCGGGAAAAAATCATGCGGCGAAAAGCCGACCAGGAGATCGAAACCGTGCTGCGGCAGTTCCGGGACGAGGCATTCGTTGAAGTTCGCCTGGGCAATAGCTGAGCCCATCCCGGAAACACGTAATACCCCATGACCGGGCATCAAACTCTGCTGGCCGTTACTCCCGGGGAACCTGCTGGCATCGGCCCGGAAATTCTGCTCAGGCTGCATGCCGAACAGCCCGACGTCAGGCTTCTCGCCGTTGCAGACCCCGGCCTGCTGGAACAGACCGCTGATTCACTGGCGCTGGATACCCCTATCCGAATCTGGCAACCCGGCCTGCAACCTGAACCTGGCGAACTGGCTTGCGTTCCGGTCAGCCTCGGCGCGCCTGCTCACCCCGGAAAGCTCGATCCCCGGAATGCAGCCTACGTTCTGGATACGTTGCGCAGGGCAACAGGCCTGGTCCAGGATGGGCATGCCGATGCTCTGGTCACCGGACCCGTCCACAAGGGCGTGATCAATGATTCCGGTATTCCATTTACCGGACATACCGAATTCCTCGCCAAACTGGCCGGCGTGCCCCAGGTCGTGATGATGCTGGCTGCGCCCGGTCTTCGGGTTGCGCTGGTAACGACCCATTTACCGCTGCGTGATGTGGCTGAAGCGGTGAGCGCGGGAAAACTGGAAGCCGTAATCCGGATCACCGAGAAAGCTCTGCGCCATCAATTCGGGATTGGCCGGCCGCGCCTGCAGATCCTGGGTCTGAATCCTCATGCCGGTGAAGGCGGGCACCTGGGAAAGGAGGAAGAAGAGATCATCGCTCCGGTCATCAGCCGCCTTCGCGCGGAAGGGATGCTGCTGGACGGCCCGGTTCCTGCCGACACCGCGTTCACCCCGCCCCGCATTGCAGGCTGTGACACCGTCGTGGCGATGTATCACGACCAGGGGTTGCCCGTACTGAAGCACATGGGCTTCGGCAAAGCCGTTAATATCACGCTGGGCCTGCCGTTCATTCGCACTTCTGTGGACCATGGCACGGCTCTTGACCTGGCCGGAACCGGCGCAGCAGATATCGGGAGCCTGCGCGAAGCCATCCTTGCCGCGGCCAGTATGGCCGTGCAAGAATCGGTTGGGCAACGTTAGGGAAACTCTGGCATGGAGCATCGGGCACGAAAACGATTCGGGCAGAATTTCCTGACAGACCCGCAGTATATTCAGCGGATTGTCGACACCATCAATCCGGCAGCCGGCGAGGTCCTCCTGGAAATCGGCCCGGGCCAGGCCGCCATCAGCAAACCACTGGCGGAGTCCGACGCCGAACTGCACCTGCTTGAAATCGACCGGGACCTGGCGGCGCGGCTGCAGGCCAGGTTCGGCGCAGGCGGCCGGGCCGAGGTTCATACCGGTGATGCACTGACCGTAGATTTTTCTGAAATCACCCATGGCCGGCCGTTCAGGCTGGTCGGCAATCTTCCCTACAATATTTCCACACCGCTGCTGTTCCACGTCCTGCAGTGGAGCGAGCTGATCATCGATATGCACTTCATGCTGCAGCAGGAAGTGGTCAAACGAATGGCCGCGAACCCCGGGACCAAGGCCTGGGGAAGGCTCTCGGTCATGTGCCAGTATTATTGCGAGATTACACCGCTGTTCGATGTGCCGCCCGAGGCGTTTTCCCCGTCGCCCAAAGTTCAATCCAGTTTCGTTAAACTGGTACCCCATAAACAACCCCCGGTCCTGATCAATGATCTGCCGGCTTTCCGACGCCTGGTCAGCCAGTCGTTTTCAATGAGGCGTAAGACCTTGAGAAACTGTTTGAAGGGCATTTTGGACGACCAGCAGATTGAATCTGTTGGAATCGATCCGGGCGGGCGGGCGGAAACGCTGGGGTTGGCGCAATTTGCGGATCTGTCGAACCTGCTGGAATCGGATACCTGAATGGCTACCTACGTTGTCGGTGACCTCCAGGGTTGCTATGAGCCGTTGCAGCGGCTGCTGGAAAAAGTACAGTTCGATCCGGCAAACGATCAACTGTGGTGCCCGGGCGACCTGGTCAATCGCGGCGGAAAATCCCTGGAAACCCTGCGCCTTCTGGAAAGCCTGGGCGACCGGTTCACCATGACGCTGGGAAACCATGACCTGTACCTTTTGCGGGAAGGCTGGAAATTTCCGGAAGGCGGCTCCTCAAACAAAGAAATGGACATCATTCTCCATGCCCATGACCGGGAGCACCTGTTGAGCTGGCTCCGGAAACAGCCACTGGCCCACTGGTCAGCAGAACACCAGGTGCTGATGGTTCATGCCGGTGTGATTCCGCAATGGACGGTTGAACAGACCATGGCTTGCGCAGCTGAAGTGGAGCAGGTGCTGCGCTCCGAAAAATCCGGCAAGTTTTTTTCCAAAATGAACCGCTACCCGGTCCGCCGCTGGCGGGATGAGCGAACCGGCTGGAAGCGCAGGCTGCTGATCAGTAATATCCTGACCCGCATTCGTTTTTGCGACAGCAATGGGAAAATCCTGTCCACTGCCAGCGGCCCCCCCGGGTCACAGCCGTTACCTTACAAACCCTGGTTCAAGCACAAACCGCGGCTGACCCGCGATGTCATGGTTGTTTTCGGGCACTGGGCCGCACTTGGCCTGTATATGAAAAAACGCGTGACCTGTCTGGATTCGGGATGCGTCTGGGGCGGCAGGCTTAGCGCTCTCAGGCTCGAGGATCGGCAGCTGTTCCAGGTTCCGGGGACCTATCACAAACATCCGTTTTTCTGACCCATTCGCACACCTCGTAGTCATACGGGTTCTTGTCGTCTGCAGACTCCCGGCGTTCACTGACCTGCTGCCAGTCCTGCGTTTGCCACTCCGGAAACCAGGTGTCAGCCACGGGTTCGCAATCGACCCGGGTCAGAATCATCCGGTCGGAAAAAGTCAGCGCCTGGCTGTACAACTGGCCGCCGCCGATGATCATGACCTCCCCGCCCCGGGCGATCTGAATCGCGTCGTCCAGCGAAGCCGCGACGTCGCAGCCCGGAGCCTGGAACGAGCTGTTGCGTGTCACAACGATGTTTTGCCGCCCGGGTAATGGCCGTCCGATTGACGACCAGGTTTTCCGGCCCATCACGATCGGTTTACCCATGGTCGTTTCCTTGAAATGCCTGAGCTCGCCCGGCAGGTGCCAGGGCATGTCACCGTCCAGGCCGATTGCCCGGTTGCGCGCCATGGCGGCGATGATCGTGATTTTCTTACCGTGAAGCATAAGGTGGATTCACAGCGTTACGCGGTTTAAGCGCAGGGCATTGCTGATGACCGAAACCGAACTGAAGCTCATCGCCGCAGCAGCGATCATCGGGCTGAGCAAAATTCCGAACCAGGGATACAAAAGACCAGCCGCAACCGGCACGCCGATGCTGTTGTACGCAAACGCAAAAAACAGGTTCTGACGGATGTTGCGCATGGTGGCATGACTCAACCGGATCGCCCTGACGATGCCCTCGGGATCTCCGCCCATCAGCGTCACTCCGGCTGATTCGATCGCCACATCGGTGCCGGTTCCCATCGCGATTCCGACATTTGCCGAGGCCAGCGCCGGTGCGTCGTTAATGCCATCACCTGCCATCGCCACCTTGTGCCCCTGGTACTGCAATTGCTGGATATGGTCGGCTTTTTCACCCGGCAGAACGCCGGCAATGACTTCATCGATGCCCAACTGGCGGGCAACCGCCTGTGCTGTCGCCTCGCTGTCACCGGTGAGCATCACCACGCGGATGCCCTCTTTGTGCAGAGCCCGGACCGCTTGCAGGCTGGTCACCCTGACAGGATCAACCACGCTCACAAGGCCGGCAGGATCGCCATCGACAACGACGAACATCACGGTCTGGCCCTCTTCCTGCAACTTACCTGCCCTTCCGGGAAATTCGTCTTCACGCAGATCCAGTGACCGGATCAGCGCCGAATTACCGACAGCCACCGGTCGGCCTTCCACTTGTCCTGTAACACCTTTACCGGTATGCGACTGGAACTGCTCCGCCGTGGGAATTTCAGCGCCATCCTGCCCGGCCGCCGACGCCACGGCATCAGCCAGAGGGTGTTCACTGGATTTCTCCAGCGCGGCCGCCAGACGGAGAACATCCGCTTCGGAGAAGCCGTCCACAGCGGTGACCGACACGACGCGGGGCCTGCCCTCGGTCAGGGTGCCGGTCTTATCGATCACGACGGTGTCCACGTGGCGCAGCGCTTCGATTGCCTCCGCGTTCCTGAACAGAACTCCTGCCTGGGCGCCCTTACCGGAGGCCACCATGATGGACATCGGCGTGGCCAGGCCAAGCGCGCAGGGACATGCGATGATCAATACAGCGACAGCGTTGATGACCGCGTAAGCCATCGCGGGTTCGGGCCCGAATACCGCCCAAGCGATAAAAGTAATGACGGATGCAAGCACGACCAGCGGCACGAAATAACCCGCTACGCTGTCCACCAGCTTTTGCACCGGGGCACGGCTGCGTTGTGCCTGCGCCACCATCTGCACAATTTGCGACAACAGCGTGTCTTCACCGACCCGCCGGGCCTCGATCACCAGGCTGCCTGTGCCGTTCACCGTGGCGCCGATGACCTCGTCACCCGGCGCTTTTGCCACCGGCAGCGGTTCACCGCTGATCATCGATTCATCAACATGGCTGCTGCCTTCCAGCACCACGCCGTCGACCGGCACTTTTTCACCGGGCCGGATGCGTAACGTGTCACCTTCCTTCAACTGGTCCAGGGACACGTCCCTTTCGTGGCCGCAAGGTGTGAGGCGCCGCGCCGTCTTTGGAGCCAGGCCCAACAGTGCCTTGATCGCCTCACCGGTCTTGCTGCGGGCGCGCAATTCCAGGACCTGGCCCATCAGCACCAGGGTCACGATCACGGCCGCAGCCTCGAAATACAGGTCCACTGCTCCGCTGCTTCCGCGAAATGACGCAGGAAACAGTCCGGGTAAAAACAGGGCCACCACGCTGTAGGTATAGGCAACCCCGGTTCCCAGGGCGATCAGCGTAAACATGTTGGGATGACGATTGACCAGCGACTGCCAGCCCCGGATAAAAAACGGCCAGCCTGCCCAGAGGACAACGGGCGTCGAGAAAACGAACTCCAGCCATTGCGCGGTGCTGCGCGGCAGGAAATCGTGAAAACCGGGCACCATGCCGCCCATGGCGATGATGAAAACCGGAACCGTCAGGACCAGTCCCACCAGGAAACGGCGGGTCATGTCGGTCAGTTCAGGGTTTTCCCGTTCTTCCTCCTCCAGCGTGACGGTCTCCGGTTCCAGTGCCATGCCGCACGAAGGGCACACTCCGGGCCCCTCGTTCCGGACTTCCGGGCACATGGGACAAATATGGATAACTGCTGACACGGGGTTACACGGCTATAGGCGCGCGGATGGCCGGGTGGAACTGGTAGTTGAGCAGTTCAAAATCCTCGTACCGGAAGCCGAATAAATCGCGCCGCTCCGGGTTGATTTTCATTTCGGGCAGCGGAAACGGTTCTCGGCTCAACTGCGTTTCCACCTGTTCCAGGTGATTCAGGTAAATGTGGACATCGCCAAATGTGTGCACGAAATCTCCGGGTTCGAGGCCAACTACCTGCGCAATCATCATGGTGAGCAGGGAATAGGAGGCGATATTGAACGGCACGCCCAGAAAAACGTCCGCGCTGCGCTGGTATAGCTGGCAGCTGAGTTTGCCGTCGGCGACGTTGAACTGAAACATCGTATGGCACGGCGGGAGAGCCTGCAGGCCCATCGCCGCATTTTCCCTTGGACTGCGTGATTCATCCGGCAGCAGGGCCGGGTTCCAGGCCGAAACAATGTGGCGGCGGGAATCCGGCTTGCTTTTCAGATCTTCGAGCAACTGTGTAATCTGGTCAATCCGGCGGCCGTCCGGCGCCAGCCAGTTGCGCCACTGTGCGCCGTAAACCGGTCCGAGGTCACCGTCTTCAGTTGCCCACTCGTCCCAGATCCGGACGCCGTTTTCTTTCAGGTAACGGATATTGG
>Ga0316193_10003093_pt1 | contig 11890 bp, 10 predicted proteins | sample MerIslsedime2_MG_FD_207735 | JGI IMG/M metagenome (GOLD analysis project Ga0316193, IMG submission 207735) | Coastal sediment microbial communities from Maine, United States - Merrow Island sediment 2 | ecosystem: Environmental > Aquatic > Marine > Coastal > Sediment | place: USA: Maine... | reverse complement strand
GGCTGCCGCACGCATCCGGCTCGTACCTCCCCAGGACAAGATCTGGGAGCTTTTGGCGGCGGTCGACGCGGTGACCTTGACCACCTTGTGGCCCGATCCCCTGCCGCGGGTGGTGATGGAGGCCATGTCGTACGGTCTTCCGGTGGTCTCCTACAACGGCGGCGGGGTGCCCGAGATGGTGACCGACGGTGAGACCGGGCTGCTTGTCGAACCGGGGGACGTCGATGGGTTGGCGCGAGGGATGTCAAAGCTCGCCGCGGACAAGAGTCTCCGACAGCGATGTGGTGACGCGGGTCGTCGACGGGCGAGACGATTGTTCAGCGTCGAGCGGCACGTCGATCGGATGGAGGCGGTCCTCGAATCGACCGCCGAATAGCGGGATCAGCCCTCCAACAGAGGGCGGATCACCCCGGCTGCATTGTGGTGTTCGGGTTGCACGAGCACTTCGGAGAACCAGTCGTTGAGCTCGTCAGTCCGTGGGTGTTCCCGGACCAGGCGGGCAGCGACTTCAGCCAGAGATACATAATCCGGCGCCCTGTCAAGGCTTTCGACGAGAGTGCGCGCGGCCTCGTCCCAGCGTTCCAGATTCATCAACGCCGTGACTTCGAGAACTGCGCGGTCCGGGGTGGGTGAGTGGAGCTCATCGAGGATCGCAATCTGCGCCAGCGCTTCCGCGGGTTGGCCGGTAAAGAGCAGGGCTGCCGCGTAGTTGTGGCGTGGTCGGTAGAGCTGTGGTCCCCGTTGGGTCGCCTCGCGGTAGCACTCGAGCGCCGCCGGCAGATCCTCCCGGTCGAGATAGACGTTACCCAGCCACTCCCAACCGTCGGGTCCCTCGGGGAAGATCTCGATGGCCGCCCGGGCCAGGTTCTCCTGGTTGGCATAGACCCACAGTGCGTGGCGGAGCCCCACCTGTTCGACGATGAGGGCCGTCACGACGACCACCGGCACCGCCCAGCGGAACGTCGGTTGGCGTTCGGCGAACCATTGCTGGATCACCATTGCCAACTGTGCGAGGGCGAGCGACGTCACGGCCAGTGGGAAGTAGAGGTAACGACCGAAACCGCCCCAGCCGGGAACGGTCGCCACCAGCGCAATCGGCGCCAGCATCAGCCCGGTTGTGAGACCGGCGGTGACAACCAGCGGCGCGGCGCGCCGCAAAAGAAGCGCGGCCGCGAACAGGGTGATGCAGACCGCGGTGGCAGCAAGGCCCCTCCCCCAACCGAGCGATGCGTACTCCCAGGACAGGTGCCGGATGCCGACCGGCGTCATGGTGATCATGGCGCGCAGCCCGTCGAGGATCACCACCGGCCAGATTCGCAGCGCCTCGAGTCTCTGCGCCGGGTCCGCGCCGGTGGCCTGGAGACCGCCCAGCGCAAAAGACCGCATCACCAGGAAGACCGCCACTGCGGTCCACATCGGCGCCAGATACCTCATGCGGATCCTCCGGACGATCACCAGGAAAACGCTCATCGCGGGCAACGCCAGCAGCACGACCTCCTTCGACATGAGGCCGGCGATGAACACCACGCCGGCCACTGTTGGCGCAACCCAGGTCCGAGAACCGGGCGAAGCTTCACCGCATCGCCGATCGAGGATGAGGACAGCGGCCAACAGACCTGCCGCGGCCAGCGGCTCGGGAAGGGCGGAGGACCACAGGTAGGCCTCGGCCGTCACCGGGTGGCATGCGAAAAAGAGCACGGCGACGGACGCCGCGACCGGAGAATCGAGCCACCTGATCGCCAGCAACCACAGCACGACGCAGACCAACAGGTGGGCGACGAGCACGGCGAGGTGGAACCAGAACGGATCGGCGCCGTTGATCGCGTACACCGCCGCCAACGAGACCATGAACAGGGGCCGATAGGTGTCAACGCCATCCGCCCCACGTCCCTCGCCGCCGGCGGACTGGACCACGTTGTGGGTGAAATAGAAGGGAATCCATGATGGGTCACCGATGGTTGGTGAATCCACGATCTGGGCGAAATCGTCCCACAGAAAATCGGCCCGCAAAGTCGGCGCGAGAAGGACCGCCACCAGGGAAAGCAGCAGCGCCGCCTGCGCCGCACCGCGACCCTTGATGATGTCCATGATCGACGACAGCCTTTCTTTCACTCCGACCATTGTCTCAGCACCCGCGCCTCCGGTGCCGGGGATTTCGACATAGTCATATAATCGAGGAATGCCGGACCATCCGCGTTTCCGAAATAAACCAGGTCCCTTGTGCGCCGGAGCGACTCCTTGAACGGCCGTGTCGGTGTCGTGGTGGTGAGCCACGACTCGGCGGAGGATCTCCCGGCCTGTCTGGCGGCGTTGATTTCAGCCTCGGGTGTCGAGCAGATCGTGGTCGTCGACAACGCTTCGCACGACGCCTCGAGAGACATTGCGCGCGCGGTCGAGGACTCCCGCGTTCAGTTGGTCGCCGAAGTGGCCAACGGTGGCTTTGCCGGTGGCTGCAATCGCGGTTTCCATGCATTGGCCGACGATCTCGACACGCTCGCTTTCCTCAACCCGGACGTCGTGGTCGAAGCCGATTGTCTCGCTCGCTGCGCCAAGGCGCTGGCCGACGATTCGCGGCTGGCCGGGGTGGCGCCGCGGCTCATGCGCCACGACGGCCGCACCGTCGACAGCGTCGGCCAGGTTCTCAACCCCCGCACTCTGGAGGTTCTCGACCGCGGATACGGCGCGCCACCGGTGGGACGGCTGCTGCGAATGGAGACCGTGCTCGCCGCATGTGGCGCCCTGGCGGTGTTTCGTCGATCCGCACTCGAGGCTGTCGCCGACGAGTCCGGGCCCTGGGCCGAGCACTACTTCTGTTTCTGGGAAGATCTCGAGATCGGTTGGAGGTTGGCCAACTCCGGCTGGCGGATTCAGACTGTCCCCGAAGCCGTTGCTCGACACCGCCGGGGCGCCGGCGCCGGCACCGGACGGGGGCCGCTCCGCTGGCGACGGAGTCCTCAGCTCGAGGCCTGCATCCTGTCCAACCGCTGGATGACTCTCATCCGACACCTCCATCCGCTTGATCTCGTGGTGCGCCTGCCCATACTCTTGTTGTGGGATCCGGGTCTCCTGGTGGTGGGCGCTCTGCGCCGGCCGTCTCTGATCGGGCACTTGCGGCGGCGGTGGCCGATGGTGATCAACGAAATTCGATGCCGAGGCCAACGCCGCCGACGGAGGTTGCACGAGCTCATATGACGATACGCCTCATCCTCGGTTTCATCCTCGCCTACCTCGTCGCGATCGTGGGAACTCCGATGGCGCGCGAAGCGGCGCTGCGCTTTGGCGTCGTCGACCGACCCGACGGCAAGCTCAAAAACCACGAAGAGCCGGTGGCCTATCTCGGGGGGCTCGCTGTCTTCTCCGCGTTCCTGCTGTCGGTAGGCATGACCTTTGAGTTCGACGCCGAGTTGTTGGCGCTGCTTCTTGCCTCGACCATCGTGATGACCGTTGGTCTGATCGACGATTTCGGAGCGCTGACGCCGAAACCAAAGGTCATCGGTCAGGTGGTGGCGGTCTTCGTCCTCCTCAAGGCGGGGATCATGGTCCAGGTGGCGTTCATCCCGTGGTGGTTGCGGTTGATCATCACCGTGCTTTGGCTGGTGGGTTTGTCAAATGCCTTCAACCTGGTCGACATCATGGACGGTTTGGCGTCTGGGCTCGGAGTCATTGCCGCCACCTTCCTCCTGGTGGTGGCGTTGCTCAACGGGCGCCTTGTGGTGGCCGCGTTCACCGTGGCCCTGATCGGCGCGCTGCTCGGTTTTCTGCGCTCCAACTTCTACCCTGCCACCATCTACCTCGGGGACTGTGGCAGCCTTTTCATCGGATTCAACCTCGGTGCGCTGGCGATGGTCATGGATTACACGAGCCACAATCCGCTCGGCTGGCTCGCTCCGCTCTATATCCTCGCGATTCCGCTGGTCGATACCACGTATGTGATCGTTCTGAGGATCCGCGCGGGCCGAAAGATCTACTACGGCAGCCCCGATCATTTTCCCCTCCGCGTCCGGCGCCGACTTGACGGGTGGACCGCTGGCACGGTGGTCGTCAGCTATGCGGTGGCCGTGATCTTTGGCGCCCTCGGTCTGGTGGTGCTCTTCCTCGATCCCGTGTCGACCCTCATCCTGACCGGCGTCGTCGGCGTGGTGGCGGCCTCTCTCCTCCTCTGGCTGGCCTTCGTGCCGATGGAGTCCTGATGGACACCGTGATCATCGGTGGTGGGCTCACCGGCCTCGTGGCGGGCGAGCAGTTGCACCGCGCCGGAGTGGCGACTGTGGTTTTCGAACGCGAGGCCGAACCCGGCGGTGCGTGCAGGAGCATCGAGGCGGACGGTTTCGTCTTCGATTACACCGGGCATCTGCTCCATGTGGCGCGCCCCGAGACCGAAGCCTATCTGGAGGAGCTTGGAGTCTGGCGACGCCTCGCCGTCCACCGGCGCCGGGCGGCGGTCGTCATCGGCGGGTGGTCCACACCGTACCCGGTGCAGATCAACACCCACGGCCTGGCCCCGGAGGTGCGACGGGATTGCCTGCTCGGTTTTGTCCGCGCCTGGGCGCACACCGGTGGGGACGAGGCGAAGAACTTCCGCGAGTGGGCGCTCGAGCGATTTGGCGAGGGCCTTGCTCGGCATTTTTTCTTTCCCTACAACTCGAAGCTCTATCGAGCTCAACCCGAGGAGCTGAGTCTCGATTGGGTGGACCGATATGTTCCCAAACCCAAGCTCGAGGAGGTGGTAGACGGCGCCCTCGGGCTGCACGACACCGAGGTTGGATACAACGCGACCTTCCGCTACCCGCGCCGTGGAGGGATCAGGCTGCTGCCCGACACGGTGGCAGCAACAGTCACCGGATTGCATCTCGAGCGCGAGGTCGTGCGAATCCACCTCGGCGAACGTTGGCTGGAGCTGGCGGATGGGGAGCGGGTCGGCTGGCGACACCTGCTGTCGACGATCTCACTGCCCGCCCTGGTGGATCGCATCATCGACGACCTGCCGGTAGAGATTGCCGATGCGCGGCGCTCGCTGCGGTGGGTTCGTGTCCTCAACCTCGCCCTGGGGGTCGCCGGAGAGGCGCCCAGCCGCGAGCACTGGCTCTATTTTCCTGACCCCGCGCTGCCCTTCTATCGGGTCGGCTTTCCGTCAAACCACGGCGAGCTGGCGCCGGAAGGCCACCACACGGTGTCGGTGGAGCTCAGCATGGACCCCGGCGCTGGCGACGTCAACGAACTCGCCGGCGCAGCCGAGCAGGCTTTGCACGACGCTGGTCTTCTCGATCCGGGTGCAATTCGGGTGCGGCGGTTGACGGTGGTCGACCCCGCCTATGTGGTCTTTAGTCACCCTCGTCGGGAGGCGGTGGCCTCGCTTCGGAGTTTTCTCCAGGACCGCGGCGTCATGCTTGCCGGCCGCTGGGCGGAGTGGAAGTACTCCGCCATGGAGGACGCCATCCTCGACGGTATGCGGGCCGCAAGGAGTCTCTGCCGGTCTCTCGGGTTGGAGGAGTAGGACTCCGCAATGGTTGGCGATGACGATCGAATCCGGGTTCTCCTGGCGATCACCCGCCTCGAGTTGGGCGGGGCGCAACGGGTCGTGCTCCACACCGCGGCCAACCTCGATCGGCGGCGTTTTGCGGTGGCCTTGGCCTGGGGACCCGGAGATATCCTCGACGCCGAGGCGCGGCAGATCGGCGATCTCGAACTCTTCCCGGTTCAGACTCTGGTACGACCCGTGGCGCCCGTCTCCGATATCCGCGCCTTTTCGTCGCTGCGCGCCGCCCTGCGCTCCTTTGAGCCAGACGTCGTCCACACCCACTCTTCCAAGGCGGGAATCCTGGGTCGGTTGGCGGCTCGCGTGGAAGACGTGTCATCGGTCGTCCACACGGTGCACGGTTTCGGGTTCACACCGTTGCAGAAAGCTCCTCTGCGCGTTGCTTTCCGAGCCGCGGAGCGGGTGCTGGCGCGATGCACCGATCACTTCGTGATGGTTTCGGAGAGTGACAGGCGGCGCGGTGTGGAGATGGGGCTCTTTCCGGCCGAGCGTGTGACGGTGATCCGCGCTGGAATCGATCTCGAGAAATTTCGGGTCGCCGCCGGCGGAATGGCCGTCCGCCAGAGGCTCGGCATCCCCGCAGGTGTGCCGCTGATCACCCAGATCGGCAACTTCAAACCGCAGAAGGCGCCGCTCGATTTCGTGCGGGTGGCCGCCGCCGTGCACCAGGCATTTCCAGAGGCCTTCTTCGTGATGGTGGGTGACGGACCGCTGCGGGTGCCCGCCGAGGAGCTGGCCCGGACGCTTGGGGTTTTTGACAACTTGGTGTTCTGCGGTTGGTGGGACGATGTGCCAGGTTTGTTGGCAGCGACCACTGTCTCGGTCCTGACCTCGCGCCACGAAGGCCTGCCGTGCTCGGTTGTGGAGTCGCTTGCGGCCGGGGTGCCGGTGGTGGCGACGGCCGTCGATGGCACGGTCGAGGTGGTACGCACCGGCGAAAACGGGTTTCTCGCCCCGGCCGGGGACGTGTCGGCGCTCGCCGACTCGGTGTGTATGATCTTGGCGGACGCGGGGATTCGCTCGCGGTTCGCCGAGGCGGCGTCTCGCAATCTCGAGGACTTCGATCGCGATCTGATGGTGCGGCAGCAGGAGGACCTCTATCGATGGATGCGTTGCCGAGTCCCGTCGTAATCATCTATATCTTCGCCTGCGGGGCAGTGGTGGGGAGCTTTCTCAACGTGGTGGTCTACCGTGTGCCGCGGGAACTCTCGGTGGTCACACCACCGTCGGCATGTCCCGCCTGTGGGGCCCCCATCCGCTGGTTCGACAACATCCCACTGCTGTCGTGGCTCGCCCTGCGGGCCAAATGCCGGGGGTGCAAGGCGTCAATCTCGATCCGCTACCCGTTGGTCGAGCTGGTGGCGGGTGCCCTGGCGGTGCTGACCTACTTTCGTTGGGGGTTTACGCCGACTGCACTCGAGGTACTGATCTTTGCCTGGGTGTCGCTCGCGCTCGGCCTCATTGATTTCGATTTTCAGATTCTGCCCAACTCGATGACCTATCCCTCCATCCTCTTCGGGCTCCTTTTTTCCTGGTTCGGCGGGTACACATGGTGGCTGGACTCATTGATCGGCGCGCTCGTCGGCGCCGCCCTGCCGATGGCGGTGATCGTGATCTACAAGCTGTGGCGCGGGGTCGAGGGGATGGGTTGGGGGGACGTCAAGTATCTCGCGGCAATAGGGTCGGTGATGGGTCTGAGGGGGTGCGTCGGGGTGCTCGTGGTGGCTGCGACCCTGGGCGCTCTGGTCGGTGTGGGTTTGATCCTGAGCGGGCGCGGATCGGGCAAAACGGCTCTGCCCTTCGGCACATTCCTCGCCCTGGCGGTAATTCTCTGGCTCTACGCGCCGCCTTCGTGGTTTGCCTGGAGTCCCTTGTAGGCTCGGCTGAGGGCCGCCTCGAGCTCGCGATCCTGGTCGGCGGTGACGGTGCGCAGGTCGAGCACGACCTCGTCGTCCTCGATCCGCGCCACCACCGGCGGAGAGGCGGCCCGGAGACCGTCGACCAGCTGCCGGCCGCCGCTCACCGCGAGACCGTAGCTCGCGATGGTCTCCTCCGGGGTCGTTCCGCCACCGAGGGCGGCTCGAGTCGCGCATCCGCGGACCGGCACACCGTCGGTGCGCAGGCGTCGACCCAGCCGACGCGCCCGACCCATCAGTGTTTCCACCGGGATTTCGAGCATGGCGTAGAGGGGGATTTCTTGCAGACGACCGCTGTGATGGGCGGAGAGGATCCGGTCCATCATCACCAGCGCCGTCTTGTCCGGTCGCAGGGCCCGGTATAAGGGATGCTTGGCCAACGGTTCCACCCATTCTGTGCGGCCCACTATCAGACCCGCCTGGGGACCTCCGAGGAGCTTGTCTCCCGAGAAGCAAATGACATCGGCGCCCGCCTCGAGGATTTCACCGACAGTCTCCTCGTGTGGCAGCCCCCAGCGTCGAAGGTCGTGCAGCGAGCCCGATCCCTGGTCGACGAAGAGGGGCAGTCCGTGGGCGTGAGCGAGTTCCGCCAACTCGCCCGTCGACGGCTCGGTCGTAAAACCGATGATGCGAAAGTTCGACTGATGGGCAACCAAGATCGCCGCAGTCTTGTCACCAATCGCGCCGGCGAAATCCGCGAGGTGGGTGCGGTTGGTACAGCCGACCTCGACCAAATTCGAGCCCGAAGCAGCCATCACATCGGGGAGTCGGAACGAGCCACCGATTTCGATGAGTTGACCTCGGGACACCACCACCTCGTGGTCGGCGGCGTGAGCCTTGAGCAGCAGAAAGAGCGCGGCAGCGTTGTTGTTGACCATGACCGCCGAGGGTGCGCCGCAGACCCTGGCGATCCTTTCGGCGATTGGCGCCAGCCGTTGTCCGCGCCCGCCTTTGGTGACGTCGTACTCGAGGGCGAGGTATGATTCCAAGGATGGTGGGAGGTCTCGCCGGAGCGGCGCCCTGCCGAGGTTCGTGTGCAGAAGGACGCCGGTTGCATTGATCACCGCCGGGTAGGCGGCATCGGTGCTGACGCGCAGCAGGTCGAGGATCTCGGCTTCGAGCATCTTGGTGGCCTCGGCGATTTCCTCCTCCGGCACGTCGCCGGCGCCGACACGGTGTCGAAGGCGGTCGACAACGGCGCGACAGGCTTCCATGACCGGGGCATGGCCGTGCTCATCGATCGCGGCCCGCAGAGCAGGGAGGTCGAGAAGGCGATGAATCGCGGGGATGCTTCGATAGTCGGGTTTCACGGCGGGTATTCTAACCCAGTGGGTACTCGGCTGCTCGGACGCGCAACCAGAGGGGGCGGCAGATGGAGCTGATCGAACAGATTGCGATCATCGAACGGGCCTTGCAGGAGCATATTCGCAAGTGGGAGATGTTCTTCTCCGGTGTCGAGAAACTCCCGCCGCAGACTGATCGTGACCGAATCGGCCGTCGCATTCGCCTTCTCTCCGAGCAAACCGTTAACCGGCGGGCCGAACAGTTTCGGATCGAGCAGCTTCAACACCGCTTCACGACCTACTCTCAGAATTGGGAGCGCATGCTCCGTGCGCGAGAGGAGGGCCGAATTGCAAAGGGTCAGACCAACCCCGAGCTTCGCAGACCGGTTGCGGCAAACGTTCCTCGGGGGGCATCCGTAGACGAGACGGGAGGTGGCGATCTGTTCGATCGATACCGTCAGGCCAAGGGTGAGCACGGCCACGATGTCGGTGTGGACCGCGAAACCTTCGACAAACAGATCGCCGTCCAGAAACAGAAGATCGAAGAGCGGCTCGGGAAGAAGGTGCGCTTTCAGGTGCGAGTCGAGGATGGTAATGTCAGGGTCGTAGCTCGGAAGATCAAGAAATGATGTTGATCTCCCTGGCGTGTGACTTGGAGGAATTCGGGATGCGGGCTCGGATCGGAGTGTTCTGTGTGGCCGTTGGCATTTTCAGCCTCACCGCAGTGGTGGCGGCTCGTGCCGAGGACCCCAAATTTGTGCGCTGGCTTGCGGCAGATGACCCGGGCGATGAAACCATCCGCGATTATTGGGAACGAGCGGAGCAAGACGAGCTCACCGCAACCGAGCTTGTCGATCTCGGCACGATGGTGTTCTACCGGGGTTTTCCCAAGGATGCGTTACAGATCTACAAGCGGGCGCTTGATCTCGACCCCGAGCTCTATGAAGCGTGGTTTCGTATCGGCCTTGCCGAGCACAGTCGGAACGAGATCGACAACGCACGCCAGGCCTATCAGAAATGCTTGAAGAAGCGGCCGGGGCACGGGTGGTGCAACTTCTATCTCGGTCTTTTGGAGGAACAGTTGGGTCACAGCTCCAACGCCCTTCTCTACTATGAGACGTCCTTCAAACACGCACCGCAGCTCTCCGACCCGCGGTACAACCCGGCTGTACTGAGCTCGAAGCTCGTCCTCGGCGCGCGGCTTCGCGACTACGACCAGCGAAGGTTCGAGGCGGCCCTGCCGATGTCGTATCTCCAGCCGAAGAAGGTCAACAGGGTGCGCCAGAAGTATGAGCCTCCTCCTCCTCCCATGCCAAAGGCCACCACCGCTCCGAAGAACGAAGCCAGATCTTCGTCCGAAGGCTCTCCCACCAAGCAGCCGGCCGCCCAGCCGACCGCAGAACCAAAGCCTCAGAAACCGCCACGCTCGATTCCGGCGCGTCGGGCGCCGACCCCCCTGGCCCCCACGCCGACGGGTGCTGAAAAGTCCGGCGTGTCCACGGGTTCATCGGCGGGAATACCAGTGAAGCCGATCGGGAACACCTCCGACGAGGCCCATCTCGTGCCCTGGTGGCCGAGCCTGTCGCAGACGGCGCTCGTTTTGGTCTAATCGACCCCGTCGCTACACGTTAAACCGGAAATGGACGATCTCACCGTCCTGTACGGGGTAGGTCTTGCCTTCGAGACGGAGGCTTCCCTGTTGCCGGCAGGCTGCCAGAGAACCGGCCTCCAGCAAGGCCGTGCACGGCACCACCTCGGCGCGGATGAAGCCGCGTTGAATGTCCGAGTGGATGACACCGCCCGCTTCCACCGCCGGAGTCGCGTGTCGCACCGACCAGGCCCGGCACTCGTCGGCGCCGACCGTAAAGAAGGAGATCGATCCAAGGAGGCGGTAAGACTCTCGGATGACCCTGTCGAGTGCCCGGTCCGCGATCCCATAGTCCCTCATAAAGGCCTCGGCCTCGGAAACGTCGAACTCGGCGAGCTCGTGCTCGAGGGTGGCGCAGACTCGCGTGACGGCCGTGCCCGGACGGCAGCCGATCTCGGCATGAAGGGATTCATCTGACCCATCCTCGCCGATTTGGTCCTCACCGACGTTGAACACCACGAGCATCGGTTTGAGCGAGAGAAAGGTGAACCCGCGGAGGATCTTGTGTTCGTCGGCGGAAAAGTCCTCGCCCCGTAGCGTTCTGCCGTCCTCGAGGATTCCGAGACAGCGTTCCAGGAGCGTGTTCTCACGAACGAGCTCCGGCACCTTTCCTCTGGCGAGGTCGCGCATGATGCGTTCCAGCCTTCGCTCGACCACCAACTGATCCTGGAGGATGAACTCCTCCTCGATGTAGCGGAGATCGCGCAGAGGATCAACCGAGCCCATGGGGTGCGGAACTGCTTCGTCAGCAAAAGCCCGCAGGACCACCATGAGGGCGTCGGCCGAGCGGAGTTCGGGAAGGTTGAAGGCAGCCTCGCTGCGGTGCTCCTCGGGGATGCCCGGCACGTCCACGTAGCGAACGGTTGCGGGTGTGGTTTTCTGCGGCTCGTAGAGGGCGCTGAGCGCCTCGAGGCGGGTATCCGGCACCCGCGCGACACCGATCTGGGCAGTGTCACGTCGTGCCGCTGTGGCCTCCTGGCCGGTCAACAATCCGAAGACTGTCGACTTACCGCTCGACGCCAGCCCCATGATTCCCACTTCCATCGATCCCTCCCGCACTCGACACAAATCTGCCAAAGGAGGCATAAGATATCACAATAGCACCGTTCTCGTCACTAATTGACACACCTCGGACACACGAGACAGGACGTCGATGAGGCTACCCGACGACGGGCTGGCGGCGGACCAGGAGGGACGGCGCGCCGATGAAGCCGCTGTCGGTCTGAAACCAGCGAAGATCAGTGCCAACGGCCTCGATCCTTCGCAGGAGTCGCCCGAGACTCCCGCGAAGCTCGACCACGGGATGCCAACCGCGGACCGCGTGGCCGTCGAGCCACACGCCGGAGGCGATGATCCGATAGGTGTCGGTCGAGGGTTCGAAGGCCACCGGGGCCAGGGGTCGCAGTAGATAGAGGGCGCGATCGGCCAGTCCGAGGAGCTTGCCGGCCGCAACCCCCGCCCCGGTGACGACGCGGAGGTTTGCGATGCCCGTTTGCGGATAGTCGCG
>Ga0316193_10003091_pt1 | contig 11891 bp, 9 predicted proteins | sample MerIslsedime2_MG_FD_207735 | JGI IMG/M metagenome (GOLD analysis project Ga0316193, IMG submission 207735) | Coastal sediment microbial communities from Maine, United States - Merrow Island sediment 2 | ecosystem: Environmental > Aquatic > Marine > Coastal > Sediment | place: USA: Maine... | reverse complement strand
TATCGAATTGGGTGAAGCAACGTATGCCCGTCATTGCACCGCATGCCATGGCGGAAAAGGCGAAGGCGGCACCGGGCCAGCTATCGGCAATCCGGCGATGTTGTCGCTCAGCACCGACGAATTCCTGAAATACGCGATTGAAAACGGCCGTGACGGCACGGAGATGCGCGCCTTCAGAGAAACCCTTTCCGAGGATGAAATCAACGGGGTGACCGCCTTTCTGCGCACCCGGGCGACGGGCTGGGAAATGGAGCAGCCTTTGATTCAGGCCCCGCCGTCAACCCATCAATATATTCTCAATCCGGAATCAAGCGCACCCGAATTCAGCCTGCAGGACGGCCTGTACGTACTGTCTGCGGATCTGTACCGCGCGCTGCAGGAAAAACGGCGCATGGTGTTGCTTGACACCCGGGTAACCTCGATGTGGCAGATGGCGCACATCGAGGGCGCTGTGCCCATCCCGTATTACTACGAGGAATACGCTGCTTTGGTAGCCGACCTGCCGGATGACGGCACCTGGATCGTTACCTATTGCGAGTGTCCAAGAGCGGCGGCCGAGTCAGTGAACGAGCGCCTGCGCGAATTCGGACTCGAGAATACCGCTGTGCTGTGGGAAGGCATCCAGGGCTGGGTGTCGCTGGGTTACCCGGTGTCGGTCGGGCAAAGCGCCTCTCTGGATTCCACCCCGTAACACCATGTAACGCTTTAACTCGCGGGTCACAAAGGCCAGACGTACAGCAGCACGGGTACGCTGATCGAAACTACCAGTATTTCCATCGGCAAGCCCAGCTTCCAGTAATCGCCAAAACGGAAGCCGCCGGGGCCCAGAATCAGCGTGTTGTTCTGGTGCCCGATCGGCGTCAAGAACGCGCAGGAAGCGCCGATCGCGACGGCCATCAGGAACGTATCTGCACTGGAACTCAACTGCGCAGAGGTGCTGATCGCGATGGGCGCCATCACGGCTGCAGTGGCTGCATTGTTCATCAGGTCCGACAGGGTCATGGTCACCACCAGGATCAGGACCAGGGCAATGACCGGATTGCCCCTGGCAATGTTGTCCAGCAAGGAATGCGCCAACAAGTCGGCGGCCCCGGTGGTTTCCATCGCCACCGCTACCGGGATCAGCGCGCCCAACAGAACGATGACGGGCCAGTCCACGGCATCGTAGAGTTTTCTCAGAGGCACGATTCTCAGCAGCATCAGCGCCAGAACACCCGTCGCGAAGGAGATCGCCGCCGGAAGCAAGCCAAAAGCGGCGCCGCCGATCGCAAAAACCATGACGGCCACAGACAGCATGGTTTTCCTGCCATCCGGTATGGAAATGTCGCGCGCGGCCAGCGGCACACAACTAAAGCTGGTTGCAAATCCCGAGAGGGAGCCCGGCTCACCCTGCAACAACAACAGGTCACCCGCCTGGAGCCGTGTGAAACGCAAACGCTTGACCGACCGCTTACCGGTGCGTGATATCGCCAGCAGGATCAGGCCATAGCGGGTGCGCAGGTGAACATCACCGACCGATCGCCCGATCAGACGTGAGCCCGGCATCACCACCAGTTCCTGCAAAACTACCTCTTCGGCTGCGCTCTCCTGCTCGTCCTTTTCCTGATTTTCCGGTATGTCTTCCACGGTATCATCACGGGCATGCTGTTCGAGCACCAGGCCGAGGCTGGAAAGTGCGCCTGAAAGCGATTCCGGTTCAGCCTCGATGATCAGGATGTCACCTGGGCGCAGAATGCGGCGTGCGTTTGGCGCTGACACCCGGAAATCATTCCGGATCATGCCGGTTACCTGGGCATCTGCTTTCTCGAGAATGGTTTCGACTTCCCGAACGGTTTTACCCGCTGCCCTTGCCTTGTCCACGATCCGGGCTTCGACAAGGTAGGCTCCCGTATCAAAACTGTCCGCTCCTTTTTGCTCGCGGTCGGGTACGAAACGCCAACCCACCAGCGCGGCAAACAGCACGCCCGCCAGGGCAACGGCAAGACCCACCGGCGTGAAATCAAACATGCCGAAACTGTCCGGGCCATTCTTGGCGCGGAATGCCGAAATGATCAGGTTAGGTGGTGTGCCGATCAGCGTCGTCATTCCGCCGAGTATCGTACCGAATGACAACGGCATCAGAACCTTGCCTGGCGGCAGCTCCAGCCGGTTCGACAGCTGGATCGCTATGGGCATCAGCAGCGCCAAGGCACCGACATTGTTCATAAAAGCGGACAGCACCGCGCCCAGCCCGGTAATCGCAGCGATGGTGAGCGTCGGGCCTGCGGCGGTCGGAAGCAGCCGCTTTGCCAGCAGGTCAACCGCGCCGGTGGACTGCAGCCCCCAACTCAGAATAAGCACACAGCCCACCGTGATGACCGCCGGGTGGCCGAAGCCGGAAAACGCCTGGTCCGACGGCACCACGCCCGCAAACACGGACGCCAGCAGGCAACCCAGCGCTATGATGTCATGCCGCCAGCGGCCCCATAGAAACAGGCCAATGGTTGCAGCGAGGATGAAAAGTATCTGTACCTGGTCTGAAGTCATCAACTGGGAGATTGCCTGTGCAAGCTGCATAATTCAATCGGATACGAAAACATGAGATACGCTTGTCCCTGGTTTGAAGATGCATCATTACACGCTGGCTTGTCACATTGGTGTCACAATTTACGATTAGCGTGGTCATGTTTAATCGCCTTTCATCAGGAGAATTCAATGTCATCCCGTATCCATCTTTCAGTTTTTATTACTGTTGTAGCCACGGCCCTGTTAACCGCCTGCGGTGGTGGCGAACAGCGCCAGGTTATCCAGAACAAAGGTTCCGATACGCTGGTAAACGTCGCCCAGGCCTGGGCCGAGGAGTACCAGGTCGTTAATCCTTCTGTTGTTGTAGCGGTAAGCGGCGGTGGTTCCGGTACCGGTATCGCGGCCCTGATCAACGGGACCGTTGATCTTGCAAATGCCAGCCGTTCAATCAAGGACAAGGAACTCAAGCTCGCCAAGGACAATGGGCAGGACCCGGTACAGCACGTGGTGGGCTTTGACGCGCTTGCCGTATATCTGCACCCGGACAACCCCCTGAATGAGATCAGCATCGCGCAGCTGGCTGAAATTTATGGCGATGGAGGCAGCTACCTGAGCTGGAACGACCTGGGTGTAGACGTGCCCGGCTGCCAGAACCAGGAGATCGTTGTGGTCAGCAGGCAAAACAACTCGGGTACTTATGCCTATTTTCGTGAAGCCGTGCTGGGAGACGCCGATTTCAAACTGGGAACCCGCGATATGCACGGCTCCAAGGACGTGGTCGACCTGGTCGAAAACACACCCTGCGCTATCGGCTACAGCGGTCTGGCCTATACGACCGAGCATGTGAAACTGGCCTGCATTGCCCCGGAAACCGGGAGCGCCTGCACCAACCCGTCTGTAGCATCCGCATTAGACGGCAGTTACCCGATCGCCCGCCCGCTGTTCATGTATACCAACGGCCAGCCCACCGGTTTCGTCGGCGATTACCTGAACTGGATCATGAGCAATGAAGGCCAGTGTATTATTCTTAATAAGGGTTATGCTCCAGCTACAGAGGTCAACTGCGGCTGAACAGGCAAGTCGAGTCGGGAGTCCAATATGAGCCATCTTGAAGAACGCATGGAAAAGGATCTTAACTACATCCGTAACTGGCTGTGGAAAATTGGTGATTCTGTAGAGGCGGCGCTTCGCAGCGCCAAGACAACCCTGATTCTCCAGGACGATAAGCTGGCCAACGAGGTCGTTCTCGGCGACCACCCGATCAACCGGGACTCCCGGCAGTGCGACCGGCTCTGCCACACCTTCATTGCACGCTACCTGCCCGGTGCCGGCGCGTTGCGGGAAATGGCGTCAACCATCCGGGTGAACGTGATTCTTGAGCGAATTGGAGACTATGCAGTCACCATTTGCCGTGAAGCCCTGCAGCTGGACGCGCCGCTGCCGGAGAAGTTTTCCGCGCGGATCGACAGCCTGGCCGATGACTCCATAGATATCCTGTCTGGAGCCCGTTCAGCTTTCCGCGAAGGAAACGCCGAACGAGCCATTGCCCTGATGGACGCCGTGAAACGGATGGAAGGCCGGATGGATGGTTTCTACGATGAACTGTTCGCTGAAGATGACCGCATGGACGCGACCACCATGATGGTTATTTTCGCCGTTTTCAACATATTCAAACGGGTGGGCGACCAGGCCAAGAACATCTGCGATCAGACCGTTTTCGCGGTTCACGGTGTGAAAAAACTACCGAAAACTTACCGCATCCTGTTCCTGGATAAACCCGGAAGCAGCACTGCACAACTGGCAACAGCCATCGGCAGAAAAAACTATCCGGAAGTTGCCCATTTTTCATCAGCTACGCCAGGTGTAAAAAATCCGGCATCTGCTGAATTGCTCGGGTTTCTGCACGAAACGGGTTTACCCGATGAAAGCCTTGAAAGTGAACGGCTGGAAGTACTGGAGCACGATTTATCCGATTTTCTCATCATCATCAGCCTCAATGGGCCGGTGTCAGACTATGTTCGAAAAATGCCTTTCCATTCGTCATTCCTGGACTGGACCCTGCCGGACGGGATGGATCTCGCGGATCAGTATCGTGAGCTTCGCGGCAATATTTCCAGCCTGCTCGGCCTGCTGGCCGGTGTAGAAACGACGCAGGCCTGAATTGATGGATAATTCCTCTTCCAAGGTGCCTACAGGCATCGATGCCAGCTTTGACCAGTTGAATCGTGACTGGTACATCGACAAGGCTGTGCAGATACTGGTGTTCCTGGGCGGCATTTCCGCCGTCGTTTTCATTATCGGGATTTTTGTCTTCATCTCCAAGGAAGGGTTTGGATTCCTGATCGGCGAATTCAACTTCAAAGAATTCTTTTTTTCACCGAACTGGCGCCCAACCTCTGAAAACAAGGAAACTTTCGGTATTCTGGCCCTGATTGCGGGCACCGCGAGCGTGACCGGCCTGGCCATGCTGATCGCTATCCCTTTCTCGCTGGGTACCGCCATATTCATTGCCGAGTTCTCCAGCGGCAAAACCCGTGAATTCCTGAAAATAACGGTAGAGCTTCTGGCCGCTATACCTTCAGTCGTCTGGGGTTTCATCGGGCTGGCGATCATGAACCCGATCATCATCAAAACCTTCGATGTCCCGGTTGGGCTCAATGTGCTGAATGCCGGGGTGATCCTGGGATTGATGGCGGCGCCGATCATGACGTCAATCGCAGAAGACGCTCTGAAAGCAGTTCCGGACCGCTACCGGGAAGCTGCTGAAGCCATGGGCGCCACCCGTTGGCAGGTGATTTACAAGGTCGTGCTGCCGGCCGCCAAGAACGGCTTGCTGGGTGCTGTGCTGCTGGGCGTTGGCCGCGGTTTTGGTGAAACCATGGCGGTCCTGATGGCGACCGGCCACTCGATCAATATTCCGACCAGCGTGTTCGATTCGGTCCGCGCACTGACGGCAACCATCGCCGCTGAACTCGGTGAAACGGCTGCCGGCTCGCCACACTACCAGGCCCTGTTCACCATCGGAATTTTCCTGTTCATAGTGACTTTCATCATCAACCTGGTTGCGGACCTCGTTGTACGCGGCGTACGCAAGGGGTAATGAACCATGTTTGAAGCAACCCGCCTGAACCGTAAAAATGAAACCCGGCAAAAGCTGTTCCGACTTGGCCTGGGCGCCATGACCGGCCTGCTGATTCTGCCGGTTGTGTTGATTCTCAGCACGCTGATCTACAAAGGTGCGCCGGTGATCTCTTTCGAGTTTCTTTTCACCGGGCCCACCAAGGGCATGACGGCCGGTGGGATTTTCCCGGCATTGTTGGGTACCGTTTTGTTGGTCATGGTGGCCCTGATCGCCTCGGTGCCGCTGGGTATCGCAGCTGCCATCTATCTGAGTGAATACGCATCGGATAACTGGTTCACCCGCGCGATTAACCTGGCCATTATCAACCTGGCCGGCGTGCCTTCCATTGTTCATGCACTGTTCGGTGTCGGCGCGTTCGTGATTTTTTTCAAATTCGGAACCAGCATCCTGGCGGCCAGTCTGACCCTGGCCATCATGACCCTGCCGGTCGTGATCGTGGCCACGCGTGAATCGCTGCAAGCCGTGCCGATGGCCTTCCGTGAAGCGTGCTGGAACATGGGTGCTACCCGCTGGCAGACCATCCGCCGCGTGGTGCTCCCCAACGCGGTGACCGGCATCCTTACCGGCGTTATCCTCGAGGTGTCCCGAACCGCCGGCGAAACCGCCCCCATCATGTTTACCGGCGCTGCGTTCTTCCTGCCGCTGCTGCCGCAGGGTGTGTTCGACCAGACCATGGCCCTGTCGCTGCACCTGTTCGTAGTCTCCACCCAGGTTCCGGGCATGCCGGAAAACCTGCCATTCGGCGTGGCCCTGGTCTTGATCTCAATGGTGTTGCTGATGAACAGCCTTTCCATTGCTTTACGCATGTACTTGCGGGGTAAAAAGAAATGGTGAAGCTGGGTGTCAGCGACCTGCGGATCCGCTACGGCGGAGTGACCGCGCTGGAAGGCGTTAATTTCGATATCCAGGAACATGAAATCTTCGGCATCATCGGCCCGGCCAATGCCGGCAAGACCTCGTTCCTTAAGGCCGTTAACCGAATGGACATGTTCGATCCTGCCATGAAGGTCGACGGAAAAATCGTCTTCAACAACGTTGATGTCAGCCGGATTCGCAATGTCTACGGACTGCGCCGGCGGATCGGTGTGGTGTTCCCCCTGCCGGTCGGGCTTCCCCTGTCCGTATACGACAACGTGGCGCTCTCGCCCCGGCTTGGCGGCCAGAAGAACAAGGCTGAACTGGACGTCATCGTGGAGCGCTGCCTGACCCGGGCCGCGTTGTGGGATGAAGTCAAGGACCGGCTGGACTCACTGGGCAGCATGCTGTCCGGCGGGCAGCAACAGCGGCTGACCATCGCCCGCGCTCTGTCACAGGACCCGGAGCTTTTAATGCTGGACGAATTTTCGATTGCCGTGGACCCCGTGACAACCATGCGTATCGAAGACGTGCTGAAGGAGTTGCGCAGTGAAGTCACCATAATCCTGGTGACCAACCTGGTGCAGCAGGCTCGCCGACTGGCGGATCGCACGGCGTTTTTCCTGGAAGGCCAGTGCGTTGAGGTCGGCGTTACCGAAGACCTTTTTACTGGTGAAGTGCAGGATCAGCGCACCCGGGACTATGTTGAAGGGAGGTTCGGCTGATGACTGACCAGGCAACCGGGCTGGTCCCTGAACTGGCTATCAGAACCCAGCAGCTGAACCTCTGGTACGGCACATTCCAGGCGCTTTTCGATATAGACCTGGACATCAAGCAGGGCATCATCACGTCGATGATCGGCCCGTCGGGCTGCGGCAAAAGCACGTTTCTGCGCAGCGTTAACCGAATCAATGAGCGGCTGGGTTATGTGCGAATTACGGGCAGCGTCGATGTGATGGGGGAGAATATTTACGACCCGGCAGTCGAATTGATCCAGGTGCGCAAACAGATCGGCATGGTATTCCAGAGGCCCAATCCGCTGCCCATTTCCATCCGGGAAAACGTACTGTTCGGACACCGGATTCACAACTCGGGAAGAAAAACCTCGAGCTCTGAAAACGACGCTATCGTTGAAGACGCGTTGAAAACGGTGCTGTTGTGGGACAAGGTTAAAGACCGGCTGGACAGGAAGGCAACCGGATTGTCGCTGGAAGAGCAGCAAAAACTTTGCATTGCGCGCCTGTTGCCGGTCAAGCCCGGCATTCTGCTGATGGATGAGCCCTGTTCAGCACTCGACCCTAAGGGTACAGAGGCGGTTGAAGAGCTGATCTGGGAGTTGCGTGGCCAGTACACCATCCTGATCGTGACGCACAACATGGCCCAGGCGAGACGCGCCAGTGAAGAATGCATTTTCATGTTGATGGGCAAGGTGATCGAACACACCGATACCGGTGAAATGTTCGTTACTCCGCAACACAAGGAAACATCCGATTACATCGAAGGCCGTTACGGCTGACTGTCATGGGCGACATTCTAAGCGTTCTTTGTGACTACTGTGCGGGGCTGTTCTGGTAACATCCGGTTCTTGAGCGTCACGGATTGACACGTACCATGTCTGGATCATCGAAAATCGCCATCTACGGAGCCATTGCGGCCAACTCTGCCATTGCGGTCAGTAAATTCGTCGCCGCGTTTTTCACCGGTTCTTCAGCGATGCTCTCAGAAGGTATTCACTCCCTGGTGGACACGGGAAACGGCATTTTACTCCTTGTTGGCATCCGGCTCAGCAAGAAGCCGCCCGATCAGGCTCATCCTTTCGGCTATGGCAACGAGATTTTTTTCTGGAGTTTCATCGTGGCCATCCTGATTTTCGCCCTGGGCGGCGGAATTGCGCTCTATGAAGGCGTGCGACACATTTTGCACCCCAGGCAGCTGACGAATGTTCAATGGAACTACCTGGTGCTGATCATGGCGATGATCTTCGAGGGCGCTGCGCTGCGCGTAGCCCTCAAGGAATTCGAAACAACCCGCAGAAACCGGCCTTTTTTCCAGGCGCTGAGGGAAAGCAAGGAATCCACAACCATCGCCGTTGTTGTCGAGGATAGCGCAGCCCTGATAGGCCTGTTAATTGCCCTGTTGTCCGTGCTCCTCGGCCAGCTCACCGGCTGGGTTTACTTCGATGGAATCGGGTCGGTGTTGATTGGCCTGTTGCTGGTCGGCGTTGCCTTTTTCTTCGCGGTGGAGTGCAAAGCCCTGCTGATCGGAGAAGGCCTGGGCACTGCGAACATAGAGAAAATCCAGTTGATCCTGGAGGAGGAATCGCGAATCGCCCGCCACCACAGGCCATTGAGTCTTTACTTCGGACCCAACGAAGTGCTGGTCAACCTGGATGTGCATTTCGTAGACGGTTTAAGTTCCGACGAGATTGAAGAAACCGTTGACCGCGTGGAAACGCGCATCAAAGAAGCCGTGCCCAAGGTGAACCGGATTTATATCGAAGCTGAAACCATTCGAACGAAGAAACAGGGTACTAAGGGTTGAGGCAGTTTATCAGCACATTTCTTCCTGATGAGGACAGTCTGGCTGCCGGTAGCGGTCCGGTTCCGGACACTGAAGAAGGCGTGACTTCTTCAGTGGCAGATGCAATCGTCGGTTTCGACGTATCTCCTTATCTGAGTGAACCGCTCAGGCAAGCCTGGTCGTTTCTCCAGGACTATCCCCTAATGTTTGCCGTCGTGCTGGTTGCGCTGGGTTATGGCCTGGGCAGGTTGCTGAAATCAGTGATCCATTACCTGCTGGACCGGTTCCGCAAAAGCAATAAATCCGAAATCGACTACCAGATAGCGCATTACCTGACCTCACCGGTTTTGCAGACCACGGTGACCTTCTCCCTGGTGCTAGCCCTGGCGACGCTGGATTTCCCGGGTGCGATAGAGCATTTACTGATCAAGATTTGCATTACTGCCCTGCTGCTTTTCTGGGGAAGGGCCTGGTTCCGGGCCACCAAGGTGATCCTGCAGGCCCTGGAGGCGGACCGTGACCGCTTCCAGCTGTTCCAGCCGCGAACAATCCCATTGTATGAAATGGGCATCAAGCTCCTGTTGGCTGGGTTATTCATTTACCTGTTTTTCCTGGTCTGGGGTATTGACGCAACGGCCTGGGTCGCGTCAGCGGGCATTATTGGTATTGCCATTGGTTTTGCCTCCCGCGACACGCTCGCCAACCTGATTTCAGGCGTGTCGATTGTTGCAGACGCACCCTACAAGATTGGCGATTACATCGTGCTGGATACCGGCGAGCGGGGCGTCGTTTCAAATCTCGGAATTCGTTCAACACGCCTGGTCACACGCGACGATGTCGAAGTTTCGATTCCAAATGCCGTCATCGGTACGGCGAAAATCGTCAACGAAAGCGGCGGTCCCTACGTCAGGCATCGCATCCGCATACCCATCGGGGTCGCCTACGACAGTGACATCGACAAGGCGGTCGAGACACTCGAGGGACTTGCTGCGGATAACGAAAAAGTCGTTGATCAACCCCCGGCACGTGTAAGGATCCGCGGCTTCGGCGACAGCGCCATCAACCTCGAACTTTTGTGCTGGATCCGGCAACCCGCAGAGCGCGGCATCGTCATTCACCAGCTGAACTATGCGCTGATCAAGCGTTTCCGGGAAGAGCAGATCGAGATTCCATTCCCGCAGCAGGATCTGCATGTGCGGGACTTGCCACCCGAGGCGAAAACACAACAGTGACCGTGTGATTTTGCTGCCTGTCGTCAAATGGACGCAGGCAAAAATTCTCTATAATGACCCAATGTCCAACTCCAGGAAAAAATCCGGCTGGAACATTCTGCCCCCGGTTACCATCCCTTCTGCTGATCGCCTGGAGCATGTGCGGCATTGCAGCGATTTCGCCGCCAGTTTGCTGGACCGCTTTCCATCCTGGGCAGAAGGCCTGGACGAGCCCAGCCCGCCTGATGTCACACGCCTGGCCGAGGCGATCCGGCAAAATGATCTCGAGGCCGGCCTGCGCCTTTTCCGGAACCGCGAGATGCTGCGTATCGTCTGGCGGGACCTGTCGGGACTGGCTCCTCTGGCTGAAACCTTCAGCTGCCTGACTTCTCTGGCCGGGATCTGCCTTGACTCGGCCATTGAGGAGCATCATCGCCGGCTGATTGAGAAACACGGAACACCCCGGGGTGAGGATGGCAGCCCGCAAAGGATGTTCGTGATCGGCCTCGGCAAATTCGGTGGCGGCGAACTGAACCTGTCTTCAGACATTGACGTAATTTTTTGCTACCCGCAGTCCGGAAGCTGCGATGGCCGCCGCAGCATGGCCAATGACCAGTTTTTTACCCGCCTGGCTCGAGCGGTCATATCCAGCCTGTCCGAAATGACCGGTGAAGGCTTCTGTTTCCGGGTGGATACCCGGTTGCGGCCTTTCGGTGACTCCGGCCCGCTTACATCGAGCCTGGCCGCCCTCGAACAGTATTACCAGCGCGAAGGACGGGATTGGGAGCGTTACGCGCTGATCAAGGCCCGGCCGGTAGCTGGAGACCTGGATGCAGGCGCCCGTTTTATCGAGGACGTGCGGCCGTTCGTTTACCGGCGTTACATCGACTACAGCTCGGTCGAAGCTTTGCAGGAAATGCATGCCAACGTGCGGGATGATGCGCGGCGCAAGGGCCGGATGGACGACATCAAGCGGGGGCCGGGCGGCATCCGGGAAATTGAGTTCCTCGCGCAATGCTTCCAGTTATTGCGTGGTGGGCGGGATATCGGTCTGCAGACTCCGTCACTGGACGGCGCGCTCAGGGAAATCGGCAGGCTGGGCTTGCTGGACCGAAAGGCTGTCACCGAGATTCGCAATGACTATACGTTTCTGCGCCTGCTTGAAAACCGTATCCAGGCTCTGCGTGATCAGCAAACCCACCGCGTACCGCAAGGGGAGGACCGGGCACGCATTGCGCAAGCCATGTACGAGAAAGACGTCGAGTCGCTGGAATCCAGCCTGTCCCGCACACGCGAGCGGGTAAGCAGCCGTTTTTACGGAATTTTCCCTTCCCGGGTTGAGCGCCCGGCGGATCACAAGTGGTCTGAAACCTGGCGGCGCCTGCAAACCAACCGCCAGGAAATCGAAGAGCCGGATGAAGCCGCTCACGACGCCACGCTGACTGTTTTCGTGCAGCGCCTGGGCCGCGTCGCATTGAGCCAACGGGCGCACAGCCGCCTCGACCGGTTCATGCCGGAACTGCTGGAGCGAATTGACGGCCGCTCACTGGGCGGGGAAGCGCTGAACCGTGTTTTTGACCTGGTACTGGCTATTTGCCGCCGCAGTGCGTACCTGGTTCTACTCGAACAGAACCCAAAAGCCCTCGACCGCATGCTGG
>Ga0316193_10003090_pt1 | contig 11891 bp, 8 predicted proteins | sample MerIslsedime2_MG_FD_207735 | JGI IMG/M metagenome (GOLD analysis project Ga0316193, IMG submission 207735) | Coastal sediment microbial communities from Maine, United States - Merrow Island sediment 2 | ecosystem: Environmental > Aquatic > Marine > Coastal > Sediment | place: USA: Maine... | reverse complement strand
CACACTGTCCGGATCGCAAAGGACGATGGCGTTGGCAATTTTTCGTAAAACCGACGCATTCTTTATCAGGCTCAGTTTCGATAAGTTGGTTGCATCAAGTCTTTCTTCGATCAATTGTTGAGCAGATTCATTCGTTTTAATTCCGCCTAATTCAGTAACGATGTCGATGACGTCTTTTTTTGGTCCCATTTCAATTTCTCCCTCCTATATGATTTGTCGATGGATCTGAATCCACTCAACACTCGGTGTCTTTGTAAGGTATCACTATAAATGACCGGGGTCAAAATATAATCTTTGCATAAGCGTTCAAAGGTTTTGGGTTTACCGTTCAAGGTTAACTTCTGTTTCCTCTGACCAATTCGGCAATCATTTTAGCCCTCCTCTCGGCAATTGAATTTTTCTGGACGCGGCATGTGCTGCCGGATCCAAATCGCAACCTTGTCAAATTCGTCTTTAAGTTCCTGTAGAGCCTTACCCCGGTGGCTAACGCGGCCCTTTTCTTCCCGGGTCAGTTGGGCGAATGTTTTTTTAAATGGTGGATAATAGAAAACCGGATCGTAGCCAAACCCATTTTCTCCGGCAGGCGTTTCTAAAATCAAGCCTTCGCAGCGGGCTTCGTATGTCAAGGCCGGCCCGGTGGGTACGGCGATCGATATGACACATTCAAAGGCCGCGCGGCGGTTGCTTTTGCCTCTCATCTCGGTCAGCAATTTGTTACATCGTTGTGTGTCGCCGGCATCGTCGCCGGCATAGCGGGCCGAATATATTCCCGGCGCCCCGTCGAGCGCTTCCACCACGAGTCCGGAATCATCCGCTAGGGCCGGCAGGCCCAATACCCGCGAGACGAAGCTGGCTTTTTTATACGCATTTTCCTCAAAAGTTTCTCCGTCTTCCACCACGGGCGGAATCGGACCGAAATCAGCCAGATTTTTTATGCATATTGGGTAATCGGTCAATAACTCTTTAATTTCGGCTGTTTTCCCGGGATTGCCGGAGGCGATTACCAGCGTCAATAGCTCTTTCATAGCACCCCTTTAGGCCCTTATCGGCAGTAATACTTTATCACAAGAATACGGCGTTTACCTGGTGGAAGCCGCCCCCAAATTTTCAATTTTCAATCTTGAATTTCAAATTCCGCCCCATCCGGGCTAGGTTAGAGTAAAATCTAATCATGCTTTATTCGTTGTAAAGGTTTTAAATTCCTTAAAATATGGTGGGCGTTGACGGGTTCAACGGTTACCAATATTTCAATCCCTATTGACATTTCCGGTGTTAGCTGGTATGACCTCATACCAGTTGGATTCGAAAGGACAATTGAGAAAACATGAGGAACCTGAAGCCGAATAAGATTTTACGGCCGACGCAATATGTCGAAAAAATTCTGGTCACCGCTATTCTGGATGGTACCTATGCATGCGGTGCGGCCCTGCCGAATGAAAGAAGCCTGGCGGAGCAAATGGGCGTCACCCGGCCGACATTAAGGGAAACACTGCAGCGTCTGGCCGGAGAAGGTTGGATAACCATAAACCATGGCAAACCGACAGTGGTCAATGATTACTGGCAAGAAGGCGGCCTGCGTTTGCTGGACACCTTATCAAAGTACAGCGATTATTTGCCGAATGACTTTATCATCCACCTGCTCGATGTTCGCCTGACCATGCTGCCGTCCATTGCCGGGCGGGCGGCCCGATTTCAGCCGGAAATTTTGCTGAATTATCTGGCTGAAGCCCGAAATCTGCCCGAGGATGCAAAGTCTTTTTCAGACTTCGACTGGAAGTTGCAAATGCTCATGGCCAGAAATTCGCAAAATCCGGTATTTTCTCTAATACTCAATGACTTCGCCCGGGTCTTTGCCAACATGGCCACGCATTATTTCAATTTAAATGCAGCGCGCCAGGCTTCGCGAACATTTTACCGTGATCTTGCCCGCGCCATCGAGAAACACGCCGACACCGTTGAGGACGTCGTAAAAAAGGCCATGGAACAGAGTGTTTCAATCTGGCAAGAAGTAAAATAGATGAGGTAAACCCATGCAACGCTGGAACGGCTGGGGTGATGAGAGCATATATTTGGATCTGCCGACCCGGGGACTTCGGATTTTGCACGATTTAATCGGCGAAGGACATGCCCGGCCGGATTATCCCCTTGAAAAATTTCTCGAACGCATACCGGAATCGCGCCTGGACCGGCACCCTTTGATTTCGATTGATCCGAAGCTGCGCCTTGACCATGCCCACGGCCAGAGCCTGCCGGACTGGATAGGGTTACGCAGTGGAACACTGCAGCGATTTCCGGATGGGGTGGCCCTGCCGACCACGGTGGAGGAGATTCAGGAGCTGTTGAGATTTGCCGCCGGCCATAATGCCGTTGTTATCCCTTACGGCGGCGGGACCAGTGTGGTGGGGCACCTCGAGGTACCGGAAACCTCTAATCCGGTGCTCAGTTTGTCGCTCGAAGGTTTCAATCGTCTGGCGGACTTGAACAGCGATAGTCGGCTGGCAACCTTTGAGGCCGGGATTCGCGGTCCCCAGCTTGAGGATCAACTTAATTCCAGGGGGTATACTCTGGGACATTATCCCCAATCTTTCGATTATTCTTCCCTTGGCGGTTGGGTGGTGACGCGCTCCAGCGGCCAACAGTCCAAGCACTACGGCAGAATCGAACAGCTTTTTGCGGGAGGGGATGTCCTGACACCCCGGGGATCCCTGAAATTGCAGCCATTTCCTGCATCTGCCGCCGGTCCCGACCTGCGCCAGGTTTTGCTGGGGTCGGAAGGAAGAATGGGGGTGCTGACCAACGTTGTCGTCAAAGTTGCCGCATTGCCCGAAAAAGATGATGTTTACGGGGTTTTCTTTCCGTCATGGGAGCGGGCTGTCCATGCCGCACAAACCATCGCCGGAACCGATATTTCCTTTTCGATGATGCGGCTGAGCAATCCTGCTGAAACCATGACGAATCTTGCATTGGCCGGCAACGAGCGGCAAACGGCACTTCTATCGCGATATCTGCGTTTGCGCGGCATATCCGAAAAAAATGCGTGCATGTGCCTGGTGGGCTTTACCGGATCCCGTCGATTGACGGCTGCAGCCCGCCGGGCGACTTTTTCAATCATTCGCCGCTTCAAAGGTATCTGCGTTGGAAAGCCCATGGGCAATGCCTGGAAAAAGAACCGGTTTCAATCCGCCTATTTGCGAAACACGCTCTGGGATCTGGGCTATGCGGTAGACACCCTGGAAACAGCCATTACCTGGGACAACGTCGGCCCTGCCATGGAGGCTATTGAACAATCACTCCATGCGACCATAATACCCGACAATCAGCGCGTTCATGTTTTTTCCCATCTTTCGCATGTTTATCCCAGCGGTTCCAGTATTTATACGACGTTTCTATTCCGGCTGTCGGACACACCCGGTAAAACACTTGAAGCCTGGAAACGCCTAAAACAGGCGGCAAGCCAAACGATTGCGGCTGCCGGTGGTACCATCAGTCACCAGCATGGTGTGGGCACAGATCACAAAAAATATATGGCGGCCGAAAAAGGGGCTATTGGAATCCAAACGTTAGAGAAAATGTTTAACCATCTCGATCCGCAGCACCATATGAATCCCGGGAAATTATTGCCGTAAGACAAGGTTGAATTCGGAAGGGGGAATGCGGAATGCGGAAAAAGGGACGGAAATGAATTCGGAAGGTGGAATGAGGAAGGCGGAAGGAAGAAAAAGGGATAGCCCATGAGCTTACAACGCTTACCGAAAACCTGGGATTTGATCATCATCGGCGGCGGCATCACCGGGGCCGGCATATTCCGGGAAGCTTCACGCAGGGGGTTTAAAGTTCTGTTGGTCGAGCAAAAGGATTTTGCCTGGGGTACCTCCAGCCGCTCGTCCAAATTGGTGCATGGCGGCCTGCGCTATCTCAAAGAAGGTCATTTCCTGATGACCAAAATCGCTGTGGTCGAGCGCGAACGACTGCTCAAGGAAGCCCCCGGGCTGGTTGAATCTCTCGGATTTTTGTTGCCGATTTACGAAGACCAGAGCCCGGGCAGACGAACGATGCAGGTCGGGTTGTCGCTTTATGATATTATGGCCCGGGAGCGGCAACATCATTATTATGATGCCGAAGCGTTCATCCAAATGGTCCCCTACATCAATCCGAATGGTCTTAAAGGGGGATTTCATTTTCTGGATGCCCAGGTCGATGACTCCAGACTGGTTTTGCGCCTCATCAACGAGTCGGTGGCAGCCGGTGCCTATGCGCTGAATTATACGGCCGTGCGGCATATAGACCGGAACGATAAAGGCCAGGTTGCCGGGGTCGAGTTGGAAGATGTTGAAACCCATGAGATCAAAAATATGTTTTCTCCCGCCGTGATCAACGCCACCGGCTCATGGGCCGAGAAATTGCATCCTTCACCGGAACCCCAGCGCCATCTCAGGCCCCTGCGTGGCAGTCACCTGGTATTTGCGGCCAGCGCCATTCCATTGAATGAAGGATTCAGTTTCATGCATCCACTGGATAATCGCGCAGTTTTCGTGATTCCATGGGAAGGCGCCGTATTGGTGGGCACCACCGATCTCGATCACCCTCAGGATCTTTCCGTGGAACCGAACATTACCCAAGCGGAAGTCACTTACCTGATGGAAGGGATTCAGGCCATCTTTCCTTCCCTGGATATTTCACCGGCAGATTGCATGTGCGCATTTGCAGGCATTCGGCCGGTTCTCAGTGATGGCAAACTCAAGCCTTCCGAAGAATCCCGTGAACATGTCGTCTGGGTGGATCGTGGCCTGGTAACGGTCACCGGCGGCAAACTCACGACATTCCGCCGCCTGGCTCTGGATGCCCTTAAAGCCGCCAAACCCTTTCTTGCGCCCGACAAGATGGAAGACCGCAAGGCACCGGTGTTCAACGAGGTGCAACTAACGCCCGCTCAGGAATACGGACTATCACCGGAAACATGGCGCCGGCTCTATGGTCGCTACGGCAGTGCGGCCGACACCATCGTTAAGACAGCCAGAGCCGACGATCTAACACCTATTGCCGGTACCCATACATTGTGGGCCGAATTGCCCTATGTGGCCCAAAACGAGCAAATCAGGCATCTTGGCGATCTGCTGTTGCGGCGGGTTCGTATCGGGCTGTTGACACCAAACGGCGGAAAGGCGTATTTAAAACGTATTCAAAAACTCTGTAAAAAAGCCTTGCCCTGGGATCGGCGGCGCTGGAAAGAAGAAATCGATATATATCTGGTACAATGGAACCATGCCCACGCTCTGCCGAGCCGACGTGACGGATTTCCGGCGCAACTAAAAATTTTCTCATTCAAGACCCTGAAAGCGGTTCTAAGTTCTATTTACAACAAGATTGTGTCTACAAAAAGGGGAAAGAATACTGCGGGGATTTCTTAAACCGGGATCCGTATTTTCGTAGGTTGGGTTGAGGTTCGAAACCCAACATTTCAGATTGGGCTTAATCCAACCTACCACAAATCGGGCTTTTCGTTGAGGCACTCGCTTACTAACATTATAGGTAAACTTCCATATTTTTGAAAAGGTGATCGATGAACAATCAAGATCTCCTGTTGGCTATTGACAACGGCACCCAGAGCCTGAAAGCCTTGATCTTCGATCTTGAAGGACAACTCCTGGCAAAAGAGCTTGTAGCGTTTACGCCTTATTTTTCAGAACAGCCCGCCTGGGCCGAACAGGATCCGGATGTTTTCTGGCAGGCACTCTGTCGGGCCTGTCAGGGACTTTGGCGTCAAAATCATGACTACAAAGAACGCATTGCCGGTGTGGCCATCACCACCCAGCGGGGTACCGTGATCAATGTGGCTGAAAACGGCAAACCTCTCAGGCCCGCAATGCTCTGGCTGGATCAGCGCAAAACCCATGGCTTACCGCCTGTGGGCGGCCTTTGGGGCGGTATTTTCGGTATCACCGGCCTCAGGAAGACAGTGGCTTACCTCCAGGCGGAAGCCGAAGCCAACTGGATCAGCACCTATCAACCGGAAGTCTGGCAAAAGACCCATAAATACCTGCTGCTCTCCGGATATCTGACGTATAAGCTGGTCGGAAAATTTGTCGATTCCATTGGTTGTCAGGTCGGCTATATTCCCTTTGACTACAAACGGCTGCGATTGTCCGGTTGGTGGGACTGGAAATGGAAGGTTTTAGCCCGCATTGATCCTTCAATTATGCCGGAGCTTATTCCGCCCGGCCGGATTCTCGGATCCATAAGCGCCGAAGCAGCGCATGCGACCGGGATTCCGCAAGGGCTGCCGCTGGTGGCGGCGGCGGCTGATAAAGCCTGTGAGGTCATCGGTTCCGGAAGTCTTGAATCCAACATCGGCTGTTTAAGTTACGGCACCACCGCCACAATCAATGTTACCCATAAAAAATATGTCGAACCCATTCCACTGATTCCGCCCTATCCAGCGGCCGTCCCCGGTTATCACACCGTCGAAGTCCAGGTGTTTCGCGGCTACTGGATGGTCAACTGGTTCAAGGAGGAGTTCGGTCATCTCGAAAAGCGGCAGGCCGCCGAAATGAATATCACGCCTGAAGAACTTTTTGATAAACTCGTCGATGAGATCCCGCCGGGTTCAATGGGATTGATGCTCCAGCCGTATTGGACGCCGGGCTTGAAAACGCCCGGTCCCGAGGCCAAAGGGGCCATTATCGGCTTTGGGGATGTTCATACCCGCGCGCATCTGTACCGTTCAATTCTAGAAGGTCTGGCATACGCCTTGAGGGAAGGCAAAGAGCGCATTGAAAAGCGCAGCCGCACCCCGATTACCAGCCTGCGCGTGTCGGGCGGCGGCAGTCAGAGCCGCAATGCCATGCAGCTAACAGCGGACATCTTCGGTTTGCCAACCGCCAAACCCCATCTCTACGAAACATCGGGCCTGGGGGCGGCCATCGATGCGGCCGTTGGTTTGAAACTGCACCCGGATTTCAAGACAGCGGTGAAGGCCATGACCCATGTGGGCGAGGTTTATGAACCGGACCAACGCAACCACCGACTTTATGAAGCGCTCTACCATGACATCTACAAGAAGATGTACAAGCGTCTGAAACCATTATACAAGCGCATCAGGGAGATCACAGGATATCCGAAGTAATAAGGGAACTGTGGAAGGGTTACTAAAAAAAGATGTTCATCTTTTAAAACAACCTTGCAGGGCTTAAATGTAACCCGGGAATGTATGCAAAACAGCTTAGCGCAATTCCGACCCTGTCTCGCTCAGGAGGTTCGAATATGAATCGGCAGCCCATGGTTTTGTTGGTTTTTGCAATACTGATGCTACCTCAGCACCTTTTCGCAGGGGAAAAATTATTGACCATTATTCATTCAAATGACATGCACTCCCATTTTTTGGGGGCCTCGCCCAATATCGATTACTCTCCCTTGACTACCGGAGAGGATAAAACCAGCGGTGGTTGGGCGCGAATTGCTACAGTTATTAAAGACGTAAAAAAAGAGCGCTCCAATCCGGTGCTGGTGGTGGATGCCGGTGATTTTTTAATGGGATCGCTGTTTCATATGCTGACCCGGGAACAGGCCTTTGAACTCAGACTTTTAAGCAGGATGGGATATGATGCGGTTACCCTGGGCAATCACGAATTTGATCTGAAACCCGTCGGACTGGCGCGCATACTGACCAGCGCCAGAAACTCCGGGCAGATTCCCCCTGTGGTTTTCTCCAATGCCGTTTTCAGCCGGGAGAGCAGCAAAGATGATGCCCTTGAAAACCTTTTCAATCAGGGAGTTGTCAAACCGTACCTGGTGCTGGAGAGAGGAGGCCTTCGAATCGGCCTGTTCGGACTGCTGGGAAAAGACGCCGCCGAAGTTGCGCCCTTTGCCTCACCTATTTCTTTTGAAGATCCCATCACCACGGCCCAAAAGATGGTTAGGATTTTGCGGGAATCCGAGAAAGCTGATGTCGTGATCTGTTTATCTCACAGCGGTCTGTCGGAAAATGAGAAACGTTCGGAAGATGAAATACTGGCCCGGGAAGTAAACGGCATCGATGTCATCATCAGCGGCCATACCCACACCAAAATTGACCGGGCGTTAAAGATCAACGATACCGTCATTGTACAGGCCTGGGAGTACGGCAAACAACTGGGGGTGGCCGATGTGGCTTTTAATGACGGGCAGGTATCGTTGAAACAATATCGGCTGGTCGATATAGACGATACCATTCAGGGCGATGCCGAGATTTCAGACCAAATCAAGGCCTTCGAAGCTGAAATCGACCGGCAGGTGCTGGCGGAAGCAGAGCTCACCTTCAGAGAAATTATCGCCGAAACGGAGTTTGATCTTTTTCTGACAACCAATGAATCCAACCTGGGAAATCTAATTGCGGATTCCATGCGGTGGTACATCAATCAGAATGAAGCCGGGTCGGCCGATGCCGCCGGCCCAAACACTGTTGCCGTGATTTCTAACGGGGTTATCCGTGATCCCATTGTCAGGGGCGTAACCGGCCAAATCGCGGTGTGTGACGCGTTCAGGGCGATACCTCTGGGGATTGGTTTTGATGAGGCTGAAACCATGGGCTACCCGCTGATAACCCTATACATCTACCCCGCGGAGTTAAAGAAAACATTCGAGATCCTGACCAGCATTTTCCCGCTGAAAGGCAACGACTATTTTCTCCAGGTCTCCGGGGCACGCTTTACCTATAACCCCAACCGCATGTTGTTTGATCGGATTACCGAAATCCGGCTGGGAGATGAAGAAACGGGTTATAAACTTTTGGACTACTCGGAATCTAATCGCACCCTGGTAAGGATCGTCGCTGATATCTACAATGCAACCTTTTTAAAAGTCATCGGGGACTTTACCTGGCACATTCTGGACATTGTCCCCAAGGACCGTAACGGCAATTCCGTTGACGATCTGAATGCGATGCGATTGGATGCGGTTAAACACCAACCGGGAATTCAAGAACTCAAGGAATGGAAGGCGGTCCTGGAATATATAAAAAGTTTTGCGGACATCGATGGGGACGGGTTGCCGAATGTGCCCGACAAATACCAGGGCAAGCTGGGCCGGCATGTGATCGATGCCAGCTGGAACCCATACAAGCTGATCAAACGCGGGACTTACATCACCTGGTTGGCGGTCTCTGCTTTGCTGTTTGGCGTACTTATGGTAGCGGGAACCGGCTGGTTTGTTGTGAGAAAGATAATCTTTAAAAGGAGTTTCAAATGAGAATACCGTCAAAAGGGTTGCCGAAAGAAGAAATCCTTAAAATTTTAAAAAACTATAAAGGCCAGGATTTGGACTGGAAGTCCGGCAGGGTTTTTGGCTATATCTACGATCCCGGGCAAAAAGCCCATGACGTCATCGATGAGGCCTACACCCTGTATCTGACTGAAAACGCGCTTGACCCCTTGTCGTTTCCGAGTTTGTTGCGGCTGGAAAATGAAGTCGTGGCCATGACTGCCGGCCTGCTGGATTGCGACCAGGAGGTCGTCGGCAATTTTACGACCGGCGGCACCGAGAGCCTGATTCTCGCTGTAAAAACGGCTCGAGACTACGCGCGCGCCGTCAAACCGCACATTAAGGAGCCGGAACTGGTTTTGCCCATCAGCGCCCATGCTTCTCTTTTCAAAGCGTGTCACTACCTGGGTCTAAAACCTGTCGTGACACCGGTCCATGACGATACCTACCAGGCCGATGTCGTTGCCATGCGCGCCGCCGTCACCGACAACACGATATTGTTGGTCGGATCAGCACCGGGCTATGCCCATGGCGTCGTGGACCCGATTCCGCAAATTGCAGCCCTTGCGCAGGAAAAAGGATTGCTGTGCCATGTGGATGCCTGTGTCGGGGGTATCCATCTTTCTTACATGCGCAAACTGGGTCATGCTGTACCGGACTTTAATATGAACGTGCCCGGTGTGACTTCTTTATCGGTGGACCTTCACAAATACGGTTATGCCGCCAAAGGCGCTTCGATCATTTTATACAAAAATAAAGAGCTTCGAAAATATCAGTTCTGGGCCTGTTCCCGCTGGACCGGTTATACCGTAATTAATCCCGCGGTTACCAGCAGCAAGACCGGAGGCCCCATGGCCGCCGCCTGGGCGGTATTAAACTATATGGGAGATGAAGGTTATATGGAAATCGTAGCGGAAGTCACGGCCGCCACCAAAAAGCTGGTCGAGGGCGTAAACCGCATTGACGGGCTGCGGGTTTTAGGCCAACCGGACATGTGTATGTTTGCCTTGACGTCCACTACTGAAAGAATCAATGTTTACCGTCTGGCCGATGAAATGAAGAAAAAGGGATGGTATCTGCAGCCGCAGTTTGCGCGGGACAACTCCCCATCAAATTTACACATTTCGTTGACGCGTGCAACCGTGTCCCGGGCGGAAGGATTCTTAAAGGCTTTTGAAGAAACGGTTGAAGAAATAAAACGGCAGCCAATGGACCAAAAGACCCGTGATCTGCAGAATGAGCTCAAAAAACTCTCCCTTAATTATGATGATGAAACCTTTTTCAAACTGGCGGAAATGGCCGGTGTGACCGGCACCGAAGCGCCTGAGAGCATGGAAAAAGTTAATATGCTGCTCGAAGTTCTGCCTTATGATGTTTCCGAGTTTATGCTGACGGAATATCTTAATAATATGATGCTGCCGGATAGAGAAGAGCAGTAACCGTTTTGGGAGCCCCACAAGCGCAGAGAATTTTTTGCTTTTGGAGACTGTGAATGGGTCCCTAAAAGATGAGCATTGAACATCGAACGTCCAACATCGAAGGCTGAATATTGATGACGCTGCGCTTGATCGATTTAAAAGCGAACAAACCGCAAAATTTTCTAAAGTAGATTCGCTTTCAGCTGTCTTAGCCTTCAGTGGCTAAAGTGAAGCCGGATTGCTCAGATAAAAATATTTAAAGGAATCCATTCCTTAATTTCGGGAGATTATTATGAAAAAGATGAAGGCAAAGGGACAAAAATGGCTCAAAGGTCTGCACATATTTTTTGCGTGCATCTGGATCGGAGCCGGTTTCTGCCTGGTTTTAATGCAGATGGGACTGCAAGCGGACAGTGGTGGAACGCTGCACGGAATCGATGTGTCGATGAAATTTATCGACGACTTTGTAGTTATCCCGGGAGCATTCGGCAGCCTGATAACCGGTTTGATTTATGCCCTGTTTACCAACTGGGGCTTTTTTAAGCACCGCTGGATAACTGTCAAATGGATTATCAATGTCGGTGGGATCCTGTTCGGCACCTTTTACCTGGGCCCCTGGCTGAACAGCATGGCCCCCATCTCCGCCGAACTGGGTCTGGACGCCCTTTCAGACCCGGCGTATATGTATAACAAAACCATGAACTCCTGGTTTGGCCCCATTCAGGTGGCAACGCTTATTTTTGCTGCTTTTATCTCGGCGTTAAAGCCCTGGAAAAAGGCCGGGAAACAGGATAAATGAAGGGATTCTATGATTCACCGCCCGCTTCGGTCTTCGCTCTGCGAGCTACGCCCCGACACGTCGCTCGAGTCGCAGAGGAACTTTTCTTTCAACTTTCTGCTGCGAGGGCAGAAAGTTAAAAACACACGCCCTATAGGCAATAGTATCGCGTGCCATTTATACCCCGTCACGCATAAGTAATTTTTTGTGTTTGAGGTGGATTATCCTTAATAAAAGATGTCTAAATAATTATCGCCGCATTAGTAAGTGGAGGCCATAAAATGGAATTTGAACTACTCTACTGGTACTGGCTGGTATTTGGAATGGTCCTTATCATTGCCGAGATATTTATACCCAGCTTCACCATTTTTTGGTTCGGTTTGGCTGCAATTCTCGTTGCCGGTGTTCTTTTAATGCTGCCGGATCTGACAATAAGCTGGCAATTGTTTATCTGGGCCATT
>Ga0316193_10003088_pt1 | contig 11892 bp, 11 predicted proteins | sample MerIslsedime2_MG_FD_207735 | JGI IMG/M metagenome (GOLD analysis project Ga0316193, IMG submission 207735) | Coastal sediment microbial communities from Maine, United States - Merrow Island sediment 2 | ecosystem: Environmental > Aquatic > Marine > Coastal > Sediment | place: USA: Maine... | reverse complement strand
ATTTTCCTAAACAGCGGGAGACCCAACCCGGCCATTGAGCGTAAATATAAAACTACTGATGGAATCACCGAAGCAAAAGGGCAATACAAGATTGATATAAGTGCCGGGTTCTAATCGATAACGAGCATAGGTTTAATTCAAACATGCAACCTCCGTTACCTGGATTTCATCAGTAAGATGGAAACTGCCCTGGGCAGTATTCGCAGTTATTTCCGATTTAAAAACCCTACCCCGATACTTGGTTTTATGCCACGCCCTTCAGCTTCACTTCCAACCTCGATCGCGGCACACGTTTTCGGGACTGCAGCAGGAGTGAAGGCGAGGTCATGCATTCCGGTCGTTGAATCCCCATCAACTCGAGCACGGTGGGAGCCACGCTGGAAAGGCCGCCCTGGCAGGACAGTTTCCAGTTGTCCACGTCCATCACCATACAGGGCACCGGGTAGGTCGTGTGTTGTGTGTGAGGTTCGCCGGTTAATGGATCTACCATTTCCTCGCAGTTGCCATGATCCGCGGTCAGCAGGACCGAATAGCCGGCCGTTTCCGCGGCATCCAGTACCCGCCCGACTTCCTCGTCCAGGATCTTCATTGCAGTGAGCACGGCGTGCCGCTTGGCTGTATGTCCGACCATATCGCCATTGGCAAAATTCACCACGATAAAAGCATAGCGGCCCTGGCTGATGGCCTTGATCACGCTGTCTGCAACCGCGTGTGCACTCATCTGTGGCATGAGGTCATACGTCGCTACATTGGGAGAGGGAATCAGCAAGCGGGTTTCCCCGCTATAGGGTTCACAGCGGCCACCGTTGAAGAAATGCGTGACGTGGGCATATTTTTCGGTTTCTGCGCAATGAAACTGCGCCAGTCCCAGCGTGCTGATAACCTCCCCAAGCGTTGTGGCCGGACGCTGCGGGTCAAACAGGTAAGGCAGCCTGTCCTGTTTTCGGTACGGCATCATGCACGTGACCTGTGCCCGTGGCGCAGTGCCGCGGTCAAAACCGGTGAAATCCCGCATGGCCAGTGCCGCCACGATCTGGCGCGGACGGTCCTTGCGAAAATTAAAGCTGATGAGTTGATCGTTCGGCGCTATCGGACGGAAGGCCGGGAGCAGGATAGGGCGGATAAACTCATCGGTATCACCCGCCGCGTAAGCCGCCCGGATAGCCGTTTCAGCGGATAGCGCCGATTGTCCCTTGCCCAATGTCAGGGCACGCCAGGCCAGTTCGGTTCTCTCCCAGCGATTGTCCCGATCCATGGCGTAATAGCGGCCGATGATGCTTGCAATCCCGCCGCCCGCCTCGTGAATCCGCGCCTCCAGCCGTGGCAAATCGTCCAGCGCCGACTGTGGTGGCGTGTCACGACCATCGGTGATCATGTGCAACAATGGTTTCACGGTGTGGCGCCGACAGGCCTCGATCAGGGCATAGAGATGATCGATATGACTGTGTACCCCGCCTTCTGAAACCAGGCCCAGCAGGTGCACCGGGCGCCCGGTTTGCCGTGCCTTGTCGAACACGTAGGACAGGGCAGGAATGCGATAAAACTCCCCCGAGGTGATGGCATCATTAATTTGCACCATGTCCTGGCGAATGATTTCACCGGCGCCGAGCGCCAGGTGTCCGACCTCCGAGTTTCCCATCTGTCCGTCGGGCAGACCCACCGCGTGGCCGGAGGCATTGAGAACGGCATGCGGATAACGGGAAAAAAAGTCGTCCAGGCGTGGTGTTGGCGCCTCGTGTACGGCATTGTTCTGCTTGCTCGGGCTCATGCCAACGCCGTCGAGGATGACCAGCATCACCGGGCGCCGCGGAACTCCGGAAATCGTCGCCATGCTTTCTCCTGTCTGCCTGTGAGCACCCGGCTAACGGTGCCGTTCACATGCGTGTACACATTGATAGCCCACAGTTGATACAAGTTGTGTGCCAAATAGCGGGCAAGGCAATAGCGAGTGTAAACCTGTTGTTTTTGCTGAAAGTCTGTTGAGTCCGGGAATTCAAAGGGGTTTGGCTGATGCAATGTCATGCACTGTTAAAGTGCGGGTTGGCTGTTTCTTAACACGGCCATGCACCAATCTGGTGTGGTTATATGCTTGAAAGCGTCTACACTCAAACCTTATGACAAAAATCACCCGGACTCTTCGGGGGGAGGCAGTCATGAAATACCTGCGCTTCACATCGGTTCTCGGTCTTACCTTCATTTTTGGCAGCGTCTGGGCGGGCACCAGTACCCTCAACCATTACAAGACACTCACCTTGCTTGACGGTGACTGGATGTTGTCTCCAGCGACTGAACAGGAAGGCGGCGCGACGAAAAAAGAGCCAGCGGCAAATCTTGTTGATAGCGGTAATACCGCGATCAGCTTCATGGTGATCGGTAAGGGCAGCACCCTCCAGGAGAATCTCTTGCCCGGCACTGGCAAGGAGATGGCGACCATGTATCACTGCAATGACTTCAGTAATTGCTCGCAAGTTCAGGCGAAGCACTATTGTGCCAAACAGAATCAACCGGAGTTGCTACTGGATGAGTCTCAATCGAACGACAGTGTTATTGTCATGACATGCGATATGAATACCGCGCTATGCAATTCTGCGGCGGGCCATGTCCATATGATCAGACACGAACTGTCGCAAGGCAACAACCACCTCAGGACGACCTATACCATCTACAGTAATGGCAAGTATGAGAAGGACTCGATCTATCACTTCGATCGGAAATAATGTTTGCTTTAAGCAATGTCAGTAATTACTGAACTGCTTTTTTGAATAGCAGAAAGTAATTGCTCTGCAGTAGCGGTTTGTCATCGACAAGCCGGAAACCGGCTGCCTGTAGTTCCTGTATCACAAGGGACTTGTCGCCACGCACATGCCCCATGACCCAGGGGCTGCTCATGCGCGGATCACGGCGAAAATCGATAATGATCAGCCGGCCATCGCGATGCAGTGCACGGTGGATGGAAGCCAGCATGCTCGCTGGGTATTCGAAGTGATGGTAGGTAGCCGTGATGAAGGCAAGATCAATCGAGTCGGCCGGCAGGCCAGCGTCTCTGGGTGTATTGACGATACCCTGTACATTGGCAAGCCCCTGTTCACGACTGCTGCGCAGGATGTTCTCGATGAAGGGCTCTGAAATGTCGACAGCATAGACCGTGCCGGTGGGCGTGACTGCCTCGGCGAACAGCCTTGTGAACAGCCCGGTACCGGCACCGATGTCGGCGATGCTCATGCCGGGTAGAACCGCGCTGGCTGCCACGATGGCGTGGCGCCTGTCGTAGACTTCGCGGCCGCCTCGTTCGAAGGTATTGACCCATTGCTGCCAGTTCGGATTTTCGTACTGGCGGTTGACGCCCGGGCGAACGCTTTGCTCACCGGCCTGTACGATACTGAAAGACAGTAGCAGGAGCAGTGCGAAGCAGGAAGGACGCGGCATTGCAAACATGCTGCAATCATATCGCGGATGTTATAGTTTGTCGCTCGACAAGGGAGCGGACATGACAACTGACCAGGCCATTTTATTCACATTGCTGTTCTTCGTTTTCGCCTTGCTGATCTGGGGGCGCCTGCGCTATGACCTGGTCGCCTTCATGGCGCTGACGGCGGCCCTGGTTCTCGGTGTGGTGCCAAAAGAGCAGGCGTTTGCGGGATTTGGTCATCCGGCAACCATCATCATTGCGCTGGTGCTGATTGTCAGCAAGGGACTTTCCAATTCCGGTGTCGTCGAGCTGGTCGCCAAACAGGTCAGCCGCTTTTCGCAATCCCTGCAGACACACATTGCTGCCATGGCCGGGATTGCTGCCGCACTGTCCGCGATTATGAATAACGTGGCAGCGCTTGCGCTGTTGATGCCGGTGGATATACAGGCGGCCATCAAGGCGAAGCGCAGCCCGGCACTGACGCTGATGCCGCTGTCATTTGCCACCATACTGGGCGGGTTGATCACACTGATTGGTACGCCGCCCAATATCATCATTGCCGAGTTTCGCCAGCAGGCGCTGGGCGAGAGCTTCTCCATGTTTGATTTCGCACCGGTGGGACTCACCTGTGCTGTTGTCGGCGTGCTGTTTGTTGCCCTGGTTGGTTGGCGGCTGTTGCCGGCTGAGTGCTGCCAGCAGGACTCAACGAAGAAGCTGTTCGATGTCAGCGAATATGTTGCAGAGCTGCATGTACCGGAGGGATCTCCGGCTATCGATCAGCGGGTGCGTGATCTCGATGCGGTGGCGGAAGAACATGATGTGGCGATTGTGGGTTTGATCCGCCGCGGCAATCGCATGCCCGGCCAGGCGCGTTTGGTACAGGTCAGTGCCGGGGATATCCTGGTGGTGGAAGCGGTACCGGAAGCCATGGACAAGATCGTTGGCGCGTTGAAGCTGGAATTCCAGGCCAGGGGGCGGGACACCGGGCCGCTCAGCAGCGATGATATGTCGCTGCTCGAGGTCGTTGTGCCGGGCGGCGCGCGCATCGAGGGGCGGACTGCCGCTGCATTGAATCTGCAATATCGATACGGCGTCACGCTGCTGGGTGTGTCACGGCAGGGGCGGCAGTTTCGCGAGCGCGTGCGTCATCTTGAGATCAGTGCCGGTGATGTGCTGCTGCTGTTTGGTCCCGCTGACATGCTCAGCGAAATCAGCAGTTGGCTGGGAGCCTTGCCGTTAGCCGGTTCGGAAAGCCTGTCGCTGATCAAGCGCCAAAAGGCGTGGCTGGCGGCGGGTCTGTTTCTGGCGGCTATCACACTGGCGAGCGTCGGCGTTCTGTACCTGCCGGTTGCACTTGCCGTGGTGGTGGCGGCCTACATTCTGTTGAACATCCTGCCGGCCCGACAGGTGTATGAATCAGTCGAATGGCCGGTGATTGTCTTGCTGGGGTCCATGATTCCTCTTGGGGTCGCACTGGAAGCCAGTGGCGGCACGGCACTGATTGCAGAAGCCATTATCAATCTCGCTGCGGGTTACTCCCCGGTCGTGGTGCTGACCCTGTTGATGGTCGTGACCATGACGCTCTCCGATGTGATGAACAATACCGCTACCGCGGTGATTACCGCGCCGATTGCACTGGACATCGCTAACCGCCTGCAGGTGAGTCCTGACCCTTTCCTGATGGCGGTGGCGGTGGCCGCATCCTGTGCCTTTCTGACGCCTATAGGTCACAAGAACAACACGTTGATCATGGGACCCGGCGGTTACCGCTTCGGCGATTACTGGCGCATGGGGTTGCCGCTGGAGGTGTTGATTATTGTGGTATCGATTCCGATGATTATCTGGGTGTGGCCGCTTTAATTGATGATTGCGTCCGACATAGCTGCAAATTTCTGGGTTACGCGACCTCGATGACGATGATGTCGTGAGGGAAGGGCGGGGTCGGTGACAGACGAGAACCTTGTCGTTAAGTCGCCGACCCCTTCTATTTCTACCGGGCAATCCCGGGTGTCTCAGGAGCTGTATTTCAGCGCCTCGACACTCATGCACAACTGCACGTCGCTATTCACCAGAGCGGTGAGTTTCTCCATGCCGAAATCAGCACGGTTAATCGTCGTGGTCGCCTTGACGAGAATCTTCTGTGCATCCTTGACCGGATGATCGTCAAGCGCCGTCAGCGTGACATTGAAGATGACGGGTTTGGTGATGCCGCGCAATGTCAGGTTGCCCTTGAGCACCGCCGTATCCGGACCCGTCCACTGGAAACCGTTGCTGACAAACAGCACCTCGGGGTAGTGTTCCACGTCAAAGAAACTCTCGCTCTTGATCATGCGCTCAACCATGTCACCCTCGGTATCGAGGCTGTCGGCCTTGATCAGGACCATGGTCTGACCGGTGCCATTTTCCCCGGGATCGAGGGCCATTCCGCCCTTGAAGTCCCTGAAGATACCTTCGATGCGTGACAGCTTGCTGTCCACACAGAAGCCCATCTGGGAGCTCTCCTGCTGGATACGGAACAGGTGGCCGTGGTCAGCCGCTGACAACATGGTGGCCAGTAAGGACTCATCGACCATGCCACCCTTGAACGGCGAACAGATATCGACTTCTTCTGCCGGCGCCAGGCTGGTGCCCGTCAGTAGCGCCACTGTCAGCGCAATGCGCTTTAAAAGCTTAATAATGTTCATCAGTTAACCCTCTATACTGGATATGCGAATTAGTATATCACTAGATTATAATATTGTAATATGTGACATATCGACGCAGATTGAGTTCACATTAACGTGAACCAATATTCGAGACAATAATTATTGTCAATAAATACAGTAGCTAACGGGATATGTCGAAGTAGTAATGCTTCGCATTACGGCAGTCAGGGGTCTCTGTTATGGACCCAATAAGGGCTTCAAAGGGGTCGTCAGTGGGGCGTGGAGTGTGTTTTCCGAGGGTTAGGGGAGGGTTGGTCCAAGGATAAATTCGACTGTTTCGAAGCCGTGATCCTCAAGGATGGCCAGAATATCATCACTCTCACTGTCCGGATTCTGTTCCTCGAAGGCGGCGATCAGGCCAGTTACATGGCGGAACGCCTCGTGTGATTCGAAATCATCAGGTACGCGGACCAGGCGGATGCCCTTGGCATTGCTGGCTGGCAGGATCATCAGGGTGTCAGTCATGGTTGGCTCCGTTCAGCATTCGTTTCATGCCGGTGTCAGTTGTTCTCCGCGACAGTATACGCAATTCAGCCCCTTATTTATCCCCGTGAATAAGCGTCAGGTATTTCCGTACGCCGGAGCTGGCCGGAAACGTGCCTGTTCCGGAATTTCATGGTTATACTTCAGAGACACGTGTTAAACAATAAGATACCCATTATGAACCTGAATCACTGTATCGCTATTTTCATGACCAGCTTGCTGGCCTGCAGCGTCGTCTGCGCTGACACCACACCGGCCGACAATAACTGGTGGTGGGATGAGGCCTGGTGGAACGAAGGCCAGATCGAGGTGCCGGACAATTATCCTGTCGAGACTACCTGGGGCAGCTACCCGAGTGATGGTGTGGAGGTACCGGTACTGGTTGCGCGCCCGGCCGGCGAGGGCAAATACCCGGCCGTGTTGTTCGTACACGGACGTCGTGGACTGGATGACTTGATACAACGCCATGCACGTCGGGTCGCGGCACGCGGCTTTGTGGTGTTGGCGCCGGATATCTACGGGGCGCATTTTATCGGTACCCATCCCATCGAGCATGATTATGCGCTGGAAAAAGATGTTGATGCGGCGGTCGACGTGCTGCTGGCGCGTGATGACATCAGTTCGGACAAGGCCTGCCTGTACTCGCATACCCGCGGTGGCTATTACACCCTGAAGGTCGCGACCACGTTCAAGCGGCAGGAAAACGACATTGCCTGCTATGTATCCTACTATCCGCACCTGCAGGATCCGAATGCACCCGAGCCAATGCAGGTGTATGGCTATGCACCCGAAATCGAACAGCTCAGCTTGCCGACGCTGGTGTTCATCGGTGACGAGGAGCAGTACCAACGCCGCCGCGTGATCGAGACCAGCATCGGCGTGATGCAGGACCAGGGCCGGGACGCACGCCTGATCATCTATCCCGGGGTAGGGCGCGGCTTTGACTTTCGTACCGAAAACGTGCGCACCTTTGCCGACGATCTGGCCTCGAAAGACGCACTGCAACGGGCCGCGACATTCATGCGCAAGCACCTGGAAAAGCCGGCCGTGAGTGCACACAGCGGCGAGCCCTTGACCGGCGAGGCCCTCTATAACAGCGACAAGGCACCGCAGTCGGTACTCTATGATGTGCCGCAAGAGGTGGTGCCGGGGGTCTGGTCCGCGATCGGTGCAACAGCACCCGGGACCTATGCAAACTCGGGACACAACAACAACCTGTCATTCGTGATTACCGATGCGGGGGTACTGGTGGTCAACGCCGGTGACAATTACCAGCTGGCGAAGGCGCTGCATGACGAGATCAGGAAAATCACCGATCAGCCAGTGAAGTACGTGGTGCTGGAGAACGGTCAGGGTCATGCCATGCTCGGTTCGAGTTACTGGCAGGAGCAGGGTGTGCCGGTGATTGCGCATGTCGATGCGCTGCACGAGATCGAGGATCAATCCTTTGCGCTGCTGCAGGGCATGCAGCAGCGTGCCAAGGAGAAGGCCGAAGGGACAAAGGTCGTCATGCCGGATGAGACCTTTGATGACTCACTGGTCATCGAACTGGGTGGCGAGCGCATTGAATTGCTGAACCTCGGCCCGGCGCACAGTCCGGGCGATATTATTGTCTGGCTGCCAGGGAAGAAACTGGTGATCTCCGGTGACATGGCATTTCATCAGCGCATGCTGCCGTTGTTCGAACATACCGACACCAAGGCCTGGATCGAGACCTGGGACAAGTTTGAGGCACTGGGTGCGGAAGTAGTGATCCCCGGACATGGCGAGCCGACCGACATGGCGACGGTGAGAAAGTACACCCGGGATTACCTCGTGTACCTGCGCGAGAAGATCGGTGAGGTGATCGAGAATGGTGGTACTCTGCAGGAAGCCTACGAAATCGACCAGTCGCCGTATATGCATTTGCCAACGGCGGAGTTTCTTGCCAAACGCAATGCGGGACAGGTATATCAGAGTATGGAGTTTGAGTTCTAGCCCGGCTTCACCACCCTGATCCCACGGCCAGCGCAATGCGTCGTCACTTCATATGCCTCATTACGGTACTATCCGTACTTCAACCAGGAGGGTTTTAATGATGAAAACAGTCAATTTAGTAGTGGCCGGCTGTCTGATTTGGCTGGCAGGTAGTGCAGCGGTTGCGGCCGACTGGACAAAATACCTCGACTCCGTCAAGGGGGCCGCGGACACGGCGGGTGTATCCACGTCGGATGTGGACCTGACCAATACAGAAATGGTGGCGGGACTGAAGGAAGCGCTGGACAAGGGTACGCAGTTTGCAGTGGATAAACTTGGCCAGCCGGGCGGCTTTCTTGATAACGAGAAGGTCCGCATTCCCATGCCGGAAAGCCTTTCCTGGATAGAGTCGTCGTTGCGCGCCGTGGGTCAGGAGGAAATGGCCGATGAATTCATCGCCACCATGAACGCGGCGGCCGAGCAGGCCGTGCCCGAGGCCGCGGATATATTCGGTGAAGCGATCAAGAACATGAGTGTGAAAGATGCACAAGGCATATTGACTGGTCCGGATGACGCGGCGACAGAATATTTCCGTACCCACACAGAAGATACGCTGAGTGAAAGGATGCAGCCTATTGTTGAAACGGCAACAGCAAAGACTGGTGTTACAGCTGCCTATAAAAACATGATGTCAAAGGCCGGTGGCCTGACCAGTATGCTGCCGGGTAGCAGTACCGACATTGATGGCTACGTTACCAGCAAGACCCTCGATGGCCTGTTCCTGATGATCGCCGAAGAGGAGCGCAAGATTCGTACCGACCCGGTGGCGCGCAGCAGCGAGTTGATGCAGAAAGTCTTTGCTGCCTACAACTAACCTGGCGGCGCATGGTCGCGCACGCATTGCGCTACTGCAGGTGTGTCCATTGTCGTAGCAGCGCATCGCATGCATGAAAAATGACGGTGATCAAATCGCGCCTGCGATGCGCTCCTACGGTGCAGGATTGTGTCTGTTTTCAGCGGTGTAGTAATCCCGGCATTCGAGTTCGCGTCCCCTGACGACACGCTGTCCTGCCAGAGGACCGCGTGTCTCGGTGACCACCGTGCACTGCCCCTCCTGGTGATGGTCGTCATAAAAATACACCACCACCCAGTCGTGGGTGCGCTTCAGTTCGTGGGCACGCGCCGTATTGGAGTACAGCAGGGTGAAATGCCAGTCATCACGGTGGGTGTGCAGCACCGGCAACCACGCCGTGCCTTCCGGGTTGAAGCGCCTGGGCGCTATCAAGGGCAGGGACCCTTGCTCCGCCTGCTGGCGATAGTCCGCGTCGATTGCAACTAAGGTGCTGACCGACGGTTCTTTCCCTGGCACCCTTCGCGGCTGGCGGCGTGTTCTGCCCAGTAATACAGCCAGCGCATTTCGTATGCCGGCGATGCGTCGGCCACCCATGCCTCGCACCGTCTCCAGTCGCCCGTCCCATGCGGCGGCCTCCAGGGCCTCGAGTGTGTCGATATGCAGGGCTTCATGGATTTGCTCCGCTGTCTTCGGCCCGATGCCGGGCACGGTCTGGAACAGTTGCACCGGGTCGAGTGTGCCGCGTAAACGTTCCAGCTGCACCCAACCGCCGCTTGTCAGCAATTCCTGTATGGCGCTGGCAATACCCTTGCCGATATTCGGCAGTTTGATTAAACCCGCACTGCCTTCTGCCTCGGCAAGTTCACGGATATCCTGGGGAAGTCTGGAGACGGTTTCGCTTGCACGGCGATAGGCTGTTACGCGAAACGGACTGGCACCCTGTTGCTCCAGCAGCTCAGCTGCCTGCGCGAGCTTCATGGCGATCTGCTGGTTAGGCGTTGTTGGCATCCTGTATAGAAGTTTAGCAGCCAGGCAGAAATCGTGTACCAGGTGACAGTTACAGAGGCCTGTGCCGTGTTTCAACACCTGTCATTTCGTCAGCTCATCGATCAAGCGCAGTGCGCGCGCATGGTGACTGCCTTGCCAGTAGATTTGGCTGCAGTCGGGACAACGCATGAAGGAGTCGAAATATTTCCGCGTCTTCGGTTCCAGCCGCTCCTCGATGGTCTGCTTGTCAACGGCCTGCAGGACGCCATTACAGCGAATGCAGCGACTGAACGGTGCAATCAGGCGGTACAGGTCGAATCGGGCCAGCACCTCTTTCACCTGCAGTTTTGGCCGAACCTCGCGCACAAAATAGCCGCGCGTGATGATCCTGCGTTGCAGCAGGGCCCGGTCCCGCGTCAACACGGTGCGTTGTTCACTCTCCGAGATCGTGGCGACGGTGTCATCGTCATAATCATTTTGATAGAGACAATCAAAGCCCAGCAGCCGCAGGTGACGCGCCAGCCGGCCAAGGTTGGTGTCCAGCACAAAGGCGGGTGAGCGCAGCGGTGCCGGTCGCAGGCGTACTAGCGGGCTCACATCCAGGCTCTCGAACATCGGGTAGACGCTGATGCGATCACCGTCCTGCACGATGTAGGAAAAATCCACCGACTGGCCGTTGACCAGGATGATGTCCACTTCCGTGTGCGGTACGCCAAAGGACTCGATCACGTCCTTGACCGAGGCGCGCCGCTCATGGGTGTGTACGATATCGACCTTGCGCAGTGCGGGTGCCAGAAAATCATTCAGCTCTTCATAAAATCGCAGCTGCACCCGGGACATGGCTTACTCTACTGCGCGACAGCGCCGCGGACACAATACAATCATGATTTTGTTGGGTACATGGACGCTATTCGGGGCTAGACTATTAATATAGCAATGCTGACGAGGTAACTGATCATGTCCATGTACAGTCACAGTCCTGTGCGTGCGGGTGATCCGGAAATACCACCGGGCAATCCGCCGGAGGCGCCGCAACCGGATGTGCCGCCCGATGTTTCTCCTGATGTGCCGCCCGAGTCCACGCCGGAGCCGCCACTGGGCATCCCGCCCGGGCAACCTGTTGAAATACCGTCACAGATGCCAAACGAGGTCTGAGCGACTGGACAGCAGGGCCGTGCAGGCGGGATTCGATTGCGGCTATGGCGCTCGACGTTCGATCGACCAGCCGTCCTCATCGATGGTGTACACAAAGCGGTCGTGCAGACGGTTATCGCGGGCCTGCCAGAACTCGATTTCAAACGGCGTTACGCGGTAGCCACCCCAGAAGGAGGGCAGTGGCACCTCACCCCGGGCAAACTTGCGCTTGACCTCGTCGACCTTGGCGTCCAGCAGCGAGCGCGAGGAGATCACCTGGCTTTGCGGTGAGGCCCAGGCGCCTATCTGGCTGCCACGGGGACGTGAGGCGAAATATTTCATTGATTCCGCGGTCGGGATCTTTT
>Ga0316193_10003084_pt1 | contig 11907 bp, 10 predicted proteins | sample MerIslsedime2_MG_FD_207735 | JGI IMG/M metagenome (GOLD analysis project Ga0316193, IMG submission 207735) | Coastal sediment microbial communities from Maine, United States - Merrow Island sediment 2 | ecosystem: Environmental > Aquatic > Marine > Coastal > Sediment | place: USA: Maine... | reverse complement strand
GTGCCGATAGCGGAGTCAACATATAGTTTAAGGGGCTGTGACATATATGAGTCGTACCTTTTGAATGAGTGCCATCGTTACAAAAAATTTAAATTTCATCCGCCACCGACGCAGCCGGAAGCGCTCAGAGACAAGCCGGGCTAGTCATTTTTCAGCGCATTCCGTGCGGTTCTGTGGCCAAAAATTAAGGGATATCACTGTGAAAACTGTAATTTTGGCCGGTGGATTCGGAACGCGCATCAGTGAAGAAAGCAGTATAAAACCCAAGCCGATGGTTGAGGTCGGAGGTAAGCCGATCCTTTGGCATATTATGAAAATCTATTCCGCATATGGTATCAATGACTTTATCATCTGTTGCGGTTACAAATCACATCTAGTTAAGGAGTACTTCGCCAATTATTACCTGCATTGCGCAGACGTCACGTTCGACTTGAAGAACAACGGGATGGAGGTTCTCAATAGGCGTGCTGAACCCTGGCGGGTCACACTTGTGGAGACGGGAAACCATAGCATGACAGGGGGCAGACTGAAACGGGTAGCTGACTTTATCGGGGATGAAACCTTCTGTCTTACCTATGGGGACGGTGTTTCCAATGTAAATATCAGGGATCTCATAGAGTTTCACAAATCTCAGGGCGTACTTGCTACACTCACGGCGGCGCAGCCGCCAGGCCGCTTCGGCGCTTTCCAGCTTAGACAGGGTGATAACAACGTTTCGTCCTTCAAGGAGAAACCGGATGGCGACGGCGCCTGGGTCAACAGTGGCTTCTTTGTGCTTGAGCCTGGCGTGATGGATTACATTGATGGGGATTCAACCACTTGGGAGAGGGAGCCTATGGAAAGGCTTGCTGCCAGCGGAGAATTGGCAGCTTACAGGCATCACGGATTCTGGCAGTCCATGGACACCCTGCGTGACAAACATGTACTCGAAGATCTGTGGCAAAGTGGTGAGCCGCCCTGGAAAATCTGGTAACGAATAACAGGCATCTCAATGGCGTCTTCACAGCGCGAGTATTCAGGCGTACAGGTGAAAAAGAGCCAACTTTTAAGGGTACAATTATGAGCGCTAACAGCAAGAATGACCTGGTTACAATAATCGAACCGTCGAGGGGATGGGCGTTTCCGGATTTCAAAGAGCTGAAGGCCTACCGGGACTTGTTCTATTTTTTGATTTGGCGCGATATCAAGGTGCTTTATGCGCAGACAGTATTGGGGTTCTCATGGGCAATAGTAAATCCGCTCGTACAAATAATCATCTTCAGCGTTATTTTTGGAAAGGTGGCCAAGCTACCTACCGATGGAGTTCCCTATGTCTTGTTCGCTACTGTTGCTATTATTCCCTGGACCTATATGGCGGATTCGATGTCAAGCGCGAGTCAGAGCCTCGTCAGTGGACAAAATTTGCTTGGCAAAGTGTATTTCCCGAGAGTCATTTTTCCTTTAACACCAGTTCTTGCCAAGTTGATCGATTTTTCCATTTCACTAGTGTTGGTAGTAGCTGTGTTGTTTTATTACCGGGTTTCACCAACCTGGAATCTCGTCTATTTGCCATTTCTGGTGTTATTGATGATGGTTGTTCCAACTGGAGTAGGTCTCTGGCTTTCCGCACTTGCGATCAGATACAGGGACGTCAAGTTTGCGATGCCATATGTAATTAGAATGCTAATATATTCTGCGCCAGTTCTATATACGGCGTCTGCAATCCCTGAGCAGTTCCGATTTCTTTACTCATTAAATCCAATTGTATCTGTCATAGAGGGGTACCGGGCTTGCTTGTTGGGAACGCCAATGCCATGGGCATATATACTACCTGGGGCGGTGATCGCGATCTTTATTCTGATTTTCGGAGCGATTTATTTCAAGAGAATGGAACGCGTGTTTGTGGATGTAATATGAGAACAGGTGCCAAAATACTGGAATCGATAATTTGTAGAGATGTTGGCGGGTTACTACACATTCGCCCCACTAAATTCTGTTTCCCATGTTAATAGAGGACGTACGACTCCTTGTAATTCCTTCGGCCAGTCTCCGCGAGCCGTATCGCCTTCCATAGGGTCAATCACCTGGAAACTGACGACTTCCGGTTCATAAAACTGCGGAATCAGTCGTGGTTCCAAGGTGACCATTGCCGCATTAATTGAAAAAATTCCTTCTGCCAGGAGATTTCCAGGTACCCAGGCAGTTGCGGTATATGTGCCTTTTGGCCTTTTCTTTTTACGCCACGCGGGATCCACGTCAAAGGTTACAAATGCCAATTCGCCTTCGTCACTCTTTAATCGAAAGTGCGGCAATACAGTATACCCGTCCTGAATTACTTCAAACGTCATCTCAAAACCTACCGCCTTGCGAATGTCGATCGAAGTCGCTATCTGACCGCTTTCGTCTTTTATTCTTACGCGCCTCAAGCGCGCTATTTCACCGCCCGGGGATTTCTCGATATCGTGCCAGAATCGCTCGGACCCATTATTAGAAGTCGAAGATCCTTCGTGTAGATATCTTGCGACTATCTCGTGAGCGGGGCCATCTGCGTCAACTTGTCCATTCTTCAACATAATGGCGCGTTGGCATAGCTGTGTTACCGCGTGCATATTGTGCGAGACAAAAAACACAGTTCTGCCTTCACTTCCGACATCCTGCATTTTATTCAAACACTTTTGCTGAAATTCCGCGTCGCCAACTGCCAGCACCTCATCTACGATCAACGTTTCGGGTTCGAGGTGCGCCGCTACAGCGAAGGCGAGCCGCACACGCATTCCGCTGGAGTAACGTTTGACAGGAGTGTCCAGAAACTTCTCTACCCCCGAAAATTCCACGATTTCATCGAACTTTAGGTCTACTTCCTTTTTACGCATGCCCAGGATTGTGCCGTTAAGGTACACGTTTTCTCGACCGGTAAGTTCCTGATGAAAACCAGTACCGACTTCCAGAAGACTCGAGGTCCGCCCGTGTATTTCAACACGTCCGCGCGCAGGAGGGGTGATCTTTGAGAGGATCTTCAGTAATGTCGATTTTCCTGCGCCATTGCGACCAATGATGCCTACAATTTCACCCTGATTGACATCAAATGATACATTGCGTAGCGCCCAAAGAATGTTTGGACTCAAATTAGCGTCAGGGTCATCGAAGTCCAAGTCAGAAAAATTATAAAGAGACCGGTGTTTTTGATAGTTTTTAACCGGACTCTTGAGCATCCGAGTGAGTGATTTTACTAAAGAATCGTCGTTTTCCTCCTTTAGGCCAAGCCGGTAGACTTTGCTGACGTTTTCTATACTTATTGCGATATTGTTCGCGGACATTTTTTCCTCTGAATTATGAACAAGCGCTCAGGCTATATTAGCCTGACAGTACTCCTGCAAGCAATCGGCTGATCGTTACTATTCAGCGTCTATATCGGCTCCAGTCTTGCAAGCTATAGTTAAATCCGATGTATGGGGTGTTACGACGGTAGGGGGCGCATTGAGTTTCAGTGACTCAGGGTCTATTTCCTGAAGCATTCAAAAGAATATTTTTGACATGCCTATCCCAGGAATGTTTTGTAAGCCACAGTGAATTATCAAATGATGCGGCTTCTTTCTTTATTTCTATGACGCGTGCGCACATCTTGTCAAGTGCCCTTACTGCATCAGCGATATTTCCAGCATTGTATGTTTCATGGTTCCAACCCGACAGTGATGCATGAAAGCAACCTATGTCCGGACATACGACCGGTTTGCTGTATGTCGCAGCCAGTGATAATAATCCGGAATTCAAACCATGCTGTTGGCCAAGAAAAACAATATCAGAACTACAGAGAATGGCGGGTATTTCGTCTGTGGGGATTTGGCGGTAGATATATCGTTGTTTGGAGTATTCGAATTGCTTTCTGATCCTGTTGCGGGCTCGGAAATAAAGTCTCGACGAAGAATTCCCGCCTGGATTTTCGAACCGTCCTGCTACGAGCAAATATTTTGAGGTGCATTCCAGATCTTTAATCACAGTTTTAATAAAATTTTCGTTTTTATAGGGTCTTTGTTTCCCAAAGTTGAGTATTACTATCTTCTCTGATGGGATGTTGTACTGTTGCCGCGCATGAGATTGATCGATTATTTTATAATGGATAAGATAGTCGCCATGTGGGCACACAATATTTATTTTTTGAGATGCATCAGAGCACCTGTCAATAATGAAATTTATAGAATCATTGCAATGATGAACTAGTATATCCGCATATTCTATGATTAATTGATATATATCTTCCTCAAATGCATGGTTGCTGTCATGAGGATTTAAATTATGTATGGTATGGATTATCTTGGTGCCTTTTTCTTTGTACCATAATAGCCGTTCTTTTATTGTCTTGTAGATGTCTACTCCACCTATGCTTTCCAGTGAGTGCCATTTATAAAGACGTTCAGGCCAATGGATATGCAGGATATCCGGCATATAGCCCGAAAAATAGAAGTTGTTGACATCGCAGATGACTGTATGGCCAGCTCTTGTATAGGCGTTTATCAGTGACTCGATATATCCATTCTCAGAAGGACTTTCAGTGATTAGGATGTTCATGTCAATAATACTATAAGGGAATTAAGGTATTATGGCGTCAGTCCGATACGGATTTCATGAGTTCGGGTAAATTGTTAAGGGCATCAGATTCACGGCTGGATTGTAGCGAATTTTCATTACGACGGGAATCAACTGGAGTTCGATACGCCAGGGTGAATATAATATGATGAATCTCCCGAAAATATCAATAGTTACACCATCTTATAACCAGGGTAGATATATCGAAGATACTATACTGTCTGTATTAAATCAAAATTACCCTGATTTGGAATATATCATTATCGATGGTGGCAGCGATGACAACAGTATCGAGATTATTCGGAAGTATGAGAAGTACCTCGCATATTGGGTGAGTGAAAGAGATAACGGACAATCCAATGCGATAAATAAAGGGCTTAGTAAGGCATCCGGTGACATTTATGGTTGGTTAAATTCTGATGACCGTCTCGAGCTAGGAGCGTTAGCTACTGTTGCCGAATCGTCCTTACAATATCCGGAGGTGGCGGCATTCGTAGGCCATGGTAGAAAGGCCGATATATCCGGTAACACCGTTTATTACAAGGAACCGGATGAACTGAACTTCGAGAGGTTTTGCGCTTGGATGGATGGTGGTAACTTTATGCAACCTTCTTGCTTTTTCCGTCGCTGCGCCTGGGATGAGGCGGGGCCACTGGATGAGAGCATTGATATTGCCCTTGATGTGGATTTGTGGCTGAAGATGGTTCTGAAGTTTAAATTTCAGCCAATTGACAAACTTTTGTCTACCGCCCTGGTTCATGACGAAGCAAAGACTACAGCGCTAATTAATCGGATGAAAGTTGATTGCGCCTTGGTTGTGACGAGGGCAGGTGGAGAGAAATATGTCAGGAAACACCTGGAAAATATGGCGGATCGTCTTACAGCTTACGAAAGCTTGTTTGAGGCCCTGTCACAGAACCCCGTAATCAAATTAATAAAGCCGCTGCTGAGAGGCAAATATAAGCTACGCACGAAGTAATCATATTGACTCAGTGGCTACACGCGGCAAAATCTGGTACTACGTCTTTAGTAGGAAAGCCGAACAGAAATGTTTAATCTAGAAGGTTCAGATAAATCAAAGCTTGTTGCTATTGTTGTGGTGCTGTCAAATAGAAGCTATCTGACGCCAAGCGAGGAAATATCTCTAAAACACCTTCGGCACTATTTGGGGAAGTATGATAAATATATCGTGATACCAAAGGGTCTGGAATTTGATTTAACCGATTTTAGTGTTAAGAGATTTGATGATAACTATTTTGGTAGCATCGAAGCTCATACAAGGCTTCTGTTCAGTTCTGAATATTACGAAGCATATTCAGACTATAAATATATACTCATGTACCATCTCGATGCACTGGTTTTTTCTGATGTTCTGGAAAAGTGGTGTGAGACAGACTTCGATTTTATTGGTCCACCATGGTTGAAACATAAAGATGCACCTTATGCAGGTAATCCTGAGTATGAGGGTAAAGTCGGTAATGGTGGCTTTTCTTTGAGGAAAGTTAGTAGTTTCCTGAAAATATTAAACTCTTCTAAGTATGCAATAAATCCAAATGAATATTGGAAGAAATATCAAGCTCATAAAAGATTTCGGAAGCGTATATTGAATTTTCCGGAAATAATGCTCATGAAGAGTCACCGATACAATAATGTCAGGTGGGAGTTGGATCAGTGGAATAAAAGTGAGGAAAACTTTATAGCGAATAGAGCGGCCCATTATTATCCAGAATTTAAAATAGCACCTTTAGAGGTGGCGTTGCACTTCGGTTTTGAGTGTGTACCAAGATATGCTTATGAGTTAACTGGTCGCACACTTCCATTCGGATGTCATGCTTGGGAAAAATACGATCGCGCATTTTGGGAACAACATTTACTTGAATAATTTACAGGTATGGGATGGTATGTAAATGCTGGAAAAGTACCCGACATTTTTAGTGATAGGTGTCCAAAAAGGTGGTACAGGTTGGCTCTATACAATGATCAGACAGCATCCTGAAATTACTGTTGGTGATCCCAAAGAGCTGCAGTTCTTCGATAAGGCCTATTATTATGAAAAGGGCATAGATTGGTATAAAAGTCATTTCGAAGTATCAACATCTACAAAAGCGGTGGGGGAGCTTACACCAGGTTACTTTTGGACTTCGAGTGATGCAGATGAAATCGAAGAAAGTGGGCGGAATAAGGATGTCCCGAAACTGGTTTCTGAGAACTATCCTGATATTAAGCTGATTGTATCGTTGAGGGACCCCGTCGATCGCGCTGTTTCAGCATATTTTCATCATATCAGATCGGGAAGAATATCACCCAACCAGAATATATTAAGTGTGATGAATAATTTCGGCATAAAAACAATGGGCTATTATGACATCCACCTCAGAAAATGGTACGAGTACTTTCAAAAAAATAGATTGCTGGTATTGATCTATGAAAGTCATCTCACCGACAGTAACAAAGCAGAAACGCTTCGCCGGATTTTTCAACATATTGATGTTGATGATTCATTCAGACCTGAAAATCTTAAGGGACGTATTAATATTCGAATGTCTCACTTTGAATTGCGCTTGCTAAGATTGCCCAAAAATCTTAGAAAAATAATTTGTCGCGGTACGCCGAATCTGGTTAAGAACAATAACAGATGGGATATAGAAATAAGCGAAGAAGCGCGAAATACATTGAGGGAAATTTACAAGCCACATAACGAAAAGCTTGAGGACCTTCTAGGATTTAAACTGCCTTGGGGATAGTGATTAAAAAGGATGGGATGGTTCGTACCACACCCGAATCTGGATGGTCTAAACAAGGTGGGCAATTTAGCAAAAGAGCAAATCAGTATGAATATCAGAGCGCCTGGTCTTTGTTTGAAGGGTTAATATGTACCAACAGTTAAAGCAACGCATAAAAAGGCGGGTTCAGCGTGAGATGCTACAGGTGCCGCTGCTCCGTTCCTGGCAGATTAACAGGCAGTTTTGGTTAGAACGAGCGTTGTTAAACGGTCGTTCGCCCGCTGTCACGGATCACATAAGTGTCATACATTTTTCCATTAATAAAGCTGCCACTCAATACACGAAGCGTATCATGCTCCGCTGTGGGGTTGAAAATGAGTTGTTGGCCGTTCGCATGAACGATTATGCATGGAATAAAGACTTTCCTTTCCTTTTCACGTTATCGGAAGAGGAGCTTGAACGGTACGTGCATATTTTTCACCCGTGCGGCTATCTTTACACCGTCTTCGGCGGGTTAGTGGAAGGAATACCCAACATTCAGGATTATCGTACCGTTGTTATGATTCGGGACCCACGTGATATTCTGGTGTCTGAATATTACTCTTACAGTAAGAGCCATTCATCACCCCGTTCCGCGGCCAAACTGGCCGAGTTTGAAACTTTTCGGGCCAAGGTGAAAGACCAGACGGTGGATGAGTATACGATTGAAGCGAGCCATAGACTCAAGTTTCGTCTGCAGCAGTACTTGAATCTCCAGCAGGCAGCCCCAGCGATTTGTGTGTTGAAATACGAGGAAATGATTGCTGATTTTTCAACATGGTTGAATAAGTTGCTGGCCCATTGTCAGTGGCAAATTAGCGCGACCTTGCATGAACAGTTGTTGGAGGAAGCCGGTCGAGGGCGCCGCAAAAAGCATGAGGATCCAAACAGTCATCGCCGCCAGATAACACCGGGCGATCATAAACGCAAGCTCCAGCCGGAAACAATAAATTATTTAAATGAGTATATGGCAGAGGTACTGCTAGGGTTTGATTATCAGATTTAAATGAGCAAAGCGGGCTCGGCGGGGCGGTTCTCGCTCATGCTAACGGGGAATCCTGCCGATCCTTCCCCTGATGGATCGCTACCAATTTAGTATAATATTGTTTGCAGGGTTCCTTGGTCGAAGAATCAGGACGCCCGATCCAGATCCAAAGGTATAGCGCGCAAGAGATGTTATTTAACTCACTGAATTTTTTGTTATTTTTTATAATCGTTTATTCCGCCTATCGGGTCTTGCCGCATCGTGGGCAAAATTATCTCCTGCTGATAGCGAGCTACTACTTTTATGCGTGCTGGGATTGGCGATTTTTGGGTTTGATATGGTTGAGTACTTTGGTCGACTTCTTATGTGGGCTGAAGATTCACAATGCAGTATCCCAGTCGCAACGTAGGCTCTTCCTCACTATTAGCGTCGGTGTCAATCTCGGTGTGCTTGCCTTTTTCAAGTACTTCAACTTCTTTATGGAAAACCTGCAGGCGTTGGCGACGAGTGCGGGATGGCAGCTCGATGACGTAACACTCAACATTATTCTGCCGATGGGGATCTCATTTTATACCTTTCAGACCATGAGCTACACCATCGATATTTACCGAAAACGCTTGGAGCCAACGCGCCATTTTGGAGACTTTGCGTTGTTCGTGGCATTTTTCCCGCAGTTGGTGGCTGGCCCCATCGAGCGGGCGGCACGGCTACTTCCTCAAGTTGCCAAGGAAAGGGTTATCACCCGCAAGCAGCTTAGTGACGGACTATGGTTAGTGTTTTTTGGTTTTTTCCTGAAGGTGTTTGTCGCAGACAATCTCGCAGAAGTGGCCAATGCGGCATTTGATCCGAGTGCGCAGGTATCAGGGGATGTTGCCTTAATGGGGGTGTATGCCTTCGCGTTTCAGATATTCGGTGACTTTGCTGGTTATTCTGGCATTGCCATTGGTTTGTCGAAGTTAATGGGCTTTGAATTGATGACCAACTTTCGCTTTCCGTACCTCGTAACTAATCCCTCTGACTTTTGGAAACACTGGCACATTAGCCTCTCCTCGTGGTTGAGAGATTATCTGTATATTCCCCTGGGAGGAAGCCGGGGCGGAAATTTCTCTCTCTATCGAAACCTTATTCTCACCATGCTGCTGGGTGGGCTTTGGCACGGCGCAGCGTGGACTTTTGTCATTTGGGGGGCGTACCAGGGTGGAATTCTGATAGTGCATCGTATGCTCAAGCCCCACCTGGATAAGATTACGTTCTCCGGATTGGGCGGAAGCGCCTGGTGGTTGCTGCGTGTGATTTTCATGTTTCAGGTCATCTGTGTAGGTTGGTTGTTCTTCCGTGCGCAATCAGTTGAGCAGATTGGCTTGATGCTCAGCAGTATTCTGAGTATGAGCTCAATATCTTCGGTCGCCATTTTTTACGCCATGCAGATTGTATTTTTCACCTGGGTGCTTTTGCTGCTTCAAATCATGCAGATTCGTCGAGACGATTTACTGGCCACCCAGAAGCTGTCAGCGGGCCGGAAGGCGGTGCTGTTTGCGGGAATGTTTTTTCTGATGGCAACCTGGGGCGAATACGGTGGGCAGGAGTTCATCTATTTCCAGTTTTGATCTGATTATGGCGGCAAAGAATACGGGGTCGCAAGTTGACGAGAGAGCACGTTAGATGCGGTATTTGGCAAATTTGGCAACTCAACTACCCTGGTCATTCTACCTGCAGTTTTTCGCTTGGCTGGCCTTGCTGCTGGCTCTGTTCCTGATTGTAAGAAAAAAGAAAATCTCGGGGCGAAGTGTAATTTACGCGGTGATCGGCGTGTTAGTTCTTCGGCTATTTCTATTCGGGAACCCGTTTAGCTGGACTGTGTACAGTTATTTGCTAAATCTGGACGATGTGGGGTTGTGGAATAGGGCGATCCTCTATAGGGAACGATTCCGCTATATGGAGCGCCCTGAAAACGTCCAATATCTTGCTGTGGGCTCCAGTCAGGTGGAGGCCATGTTTGGAGAATATGATAGGATGGATGAAGGGAATCGCCTTGTTGTGTTCAGTCTACCTGGAATGAAGCCGATGAGTTATGTTCTCTACAGAGAGCATATCGCGAGCTATAAACCGAAAACGGTGATTCTTTATTTGTCCGAATTCGGGTTCGGCCGGGCCCCAAAATACGGACAATGGAAGATGGCGCCTGCGCAAGGATTATACACGTGGAGACTTTATTCGTTAGTGAAAGACGGGCTGGGAGACGAATCATTTGGGTCCGAGTTTTCACAAATGGTAGTGGGTAACTGGTTTCCCGAGTATAAGTACAAGTTCGTATTTCGTAGTCTTCTAGATAAGGTTCTGGGTAAGCAAGAGGCTGTTAATGCGCGGAAGTTATCTGATATTCCAGAATCAGAGTGGTTTGACATGAGCCTTGAAAACTTTAAGAACCTGACAGACAAATACATCGGCTTCCATCTGCGATTTTTGGAAGAGTTTATTCGTTTTTGCCAGGATGAGAAGATTGATGTTGTTATCGTAGAGGGTGATTACCATCCCTCGGGTTACAGCGAGGAGAATCTCGAGCTGAATAAAGTGGTTCGGCAAGAGCTGATGACGCTGGCCAATGATTACGGTCATGTAAAATTCGTACCACGCAAAGCCGCTTATGAGGTGAAGGCGGAACATTTTCGGGATGGGACCCACGTTAAGGCGGCCGCTGGCCTGGAGTTCACAAGAAAGTTACTTGGTTATATGGAAAGAAGCGGGAGCCAAGGGCAGGATCAAGAAATGGTACACAGCTTGAGATGACGGAAAGGCTATCCTTGGGAAAATGGTACCTAAAGCTACACATTATCGTTGATAGATGATTTCTTTGAGAACCTCATCATACGTTTTATTAGATATTGACCACGTCTTGCACGCAACGTGCATTCTCTAAATCAATCGTGGCGATACCCCCATACCTAACTCAGAAATAGGGGATTCTTTTCTTAGGTCGTCTACAGGAATGTATGGCTGGAGCTCGGATAAGATTGGAGAACAAGTAGCCTGCATTTTACAGGAGACCTGTGGATATGAGTGAAAGATTAGTAATTAACAGAATGCGCCGTTATATCGGAAGCCGTCGCAATGTATTTAAACAGCGCTGGGCATGCTTTTGGCTGAAGCGATCCGGTCTGGATATTTACGGACGATTAGCTACGAGACTTGCTCTCTGGTATGAGCCGCCTTATAAAGCCCGATGCTATCTTGCGAGGTATAGCCCCAATGGCATTGTTTCACCATCTGCAGTAATCGACCACTCGAAGTTGCAGCTGTCACGTGACGTTTATCTGGGAGATAGGGTTACCATTTACGAAGCTAACAATAGTGGTCCTGTTATTCTTAACGAAGGCGTTCGTCTTTATAGTGACATCATTATTGAAACTGGGGAGGGTGGAGCACTGACAATTGGTGAAGGCACTCATATACAGCCAAGGTGTAGTCTTTCTGCGTACAAGGGATCCATCAGAATCGGCAAACGTGTTGAGATTGCGCCAAATTGTGGGTTTTATCCCTATAATCATGCAGTTGAGCCTAATCAATCCATACAAACTCAAGCACTCGTCAGTAAAGGCG
>Ga0316193_10003081_pt1 | contig 11914 bp, 12 predicted proteins | sample MerIslsedime2_MG_FD_207735 | JGI IMG/M metagenome (GOLD analysis project Ga0316193, IMG submission 207735) | Coastal sediment microbial communities from Maine, United States - Merrow Island sediment 2 | ecosystem: Environmental > Aquatic > Marine > Coastal > Sediment | place: USA: Maine... | reverse complement strand
AAAGATGGCAGTGTGTTTACGGCCACCCAGATTTCCAGCAGTTTGCAAGGTGCGGGAATCTGCCTGAGAACATCCGGCAACAAGCAGGTGGCCAATGTGGCCGGAGGCTACTATGGCGCGTGGCTTAGCACCCAGCCTGTAACGGCGGTAACAGAGCTGCTGTTGGACAATCGGGGCCAGACGGCTGAAGTCGTATTGCGCGATTCACTGGGGGGTCGAGACTATGCGCTGGATGCCAATTTTATGCTGGTGCTGGCCTCCGGTCAGATAGAAACCCGCGATGCAGACGGTGCAGTATCACCTGATGGACGGGTTCTCTTTCTAGTGCAAACAGATCCGAACAGATTTCCCACACTCATCGTGTATGTTCGCAAAACCTGATTTCATTCCCTGTCTTTACAGCGGCACAAAAGAAACCAGCAGAGCCGTGGTCAGGAAAAGGTAGAGAAATGGGATCACCAGGTAACCCATAACGTCTCTTGCTTGTATTCGTACTCCCGCACCCATTACCGGCAAAACAAGCAACAGGAAGAAGGGTTGCATGAGGTTTGTGGAAGTTTCTCCATAGGCTGCAGCCATCGCAATTCTCGCGATATAGCCGGTCTGCTGCTCCGGCGGTAGATCTGCCGCCAGGCTGACCGCGGCATCGGTCAGCGCCGGCCCAATCACTGCCCATTCCCCGCCCGCCGAGGGAATCGCAAAATTAGCCACAGCACCCGCCAGTTGCGCAAAAAAAGGCAGCGTCTCCAGCGACGCCCCGCTGGCAATTTCAATGGCCAATTGGTTGCCAAGGCCGCTGAACATCATGATTCCCATAATCCCTGCGTAAAAAGGGTACTGAAATACGATGCCAGAAACATTGCTACAGGCGCGTTTCATAGCAATGACAAAGCACAGCGGAGTGCGGTGCGCCAACATTCCCAGCCCAATGAAAAGAAAGATCATTATGTTCAGGTTGAGATCGAAGCCATTGCTGTGAAAGTGGCTTAATACATAGAACAGTGCGGGTATGGCCACAAGCAATTGTAGGATGACGCTGTTGTTCAGGCGGTCAGAAGGACTATTGCCATCACCTGTGTGGGCAGCTGCCTCCTCCGCCACGGTTTTCTGCTCCAGTGTCTCGGAGTCCGCCATATCTTTCAGGGAAAGTACTGCCGTATCGTGGGGGCGCATCATCCACATCAGTAGGGGTACCGTGACAAAGTACACACCCAGGTAAAGCCAGTTGAGCAAACTTCCCAGCGTAGCAGGGATCGCGATTTTTGCTGGCAGCACACCCGTTGTAATGAGGAAATTGCCCTCGGTATTGAGTAGCAGCGCAATAGAGCTGGAAAGACCGCCTGCCCAGGGCAAAATGGAGAGGTATACCAGGGCCACGAGATAGGCGTAGTCAACACCCTTCACGCGACGCGCCATCTCCCTTGCAAGTATGGCGGTCAATACGACCCAGCTCCAGCTGACCAGGGAAAATGCTCCGCCAACCAGTATTACCAGAATGTACACCGCGCCCGGAGTGCGAGCCAGGGCAGTGAGCTTCCCGATCAGACGGGCGATGGGTGGGGACAGTGCAATGGCAAATCCGGTAACCATTATCAGAACCATCTGCATCCCGAATTCGAGCAGCAGCCAGAAACCTCTGAACCAGTGATCCAGTACCTCCTCCGGCCCGCTATCGGTGAATATCAGGCATGACGTTGCCGTGAGCAGGGTGAGCAGCATCGCAATGACAAAAGGCTCGGGAATCCAGCGTTGCAATCGCTGGGAAAAGACTCCACCGAGAGTTCTCAGCATCTGTTGTTCTCCTTACAGGACGACTGCCATTTTTCTGCTGACTATTCTTTGGATAGTATCAGCCTTCCGGTAAATCCGGCAGGCCGGCACAAGACAACGGAGGTTTGTTCAGTTAGCTCTGTTCTGGGAAACCCATGCTTCGGTCTAGCTGCCTTTCTCACATGTCCAGATACTCGAAATTGAACCTCGGATAACTGCCAAGCTGGTAGCTGACCCGGTAGCGTGTACCTTCGGTCAATGTCGCTAGCCCGTGGCATTTCAGGGGAAGCGTGATCTCGGATTCATAGTCGACCAGACGATAGCCTTCAAAGACGATAATGCGGGTGAATAGAGCCGCGTCCAGCCGGTCTGTGTTGGCGGCGGGAGGCATTGTCACCGTGATGGGTCGCAACTCTATCGCTCCGGTGTCTGCACAGTGCCGGGCTGTGTCTATTTGACTTGCTGCGTTTTCCGGAGTCAATGTGCAAACGGTCGCTATCGAATGACGCAGGCTATCAAAGTCCGGGACCGATTGGTCCAACCGGGTTGATTGTTTGAATAATTCCCTTTCGTAGTTAAGGTCAGCGAGGCACATCGCAACGTCAATCCGCTGCGGAATAAATATGCCTCCAGGGCATAGCTGCGGTGCCAGATTGGCGGTGACGGCAAACTGGGGTTCCTGCTCCAGTGATTTCTGCATGGTTTCAGCGACTACCAGATGCAGTTGCTGGCCATGGTTATAGTGACAGGCGTCTTCCCTTATGGTGCGGACAACATGTGATTCAAGCCCGAAATGGGTCAGCAGCAACTCCACGCTATCAATAGAACGCTGGTGAATGTCCAGTAGATTCAGGCGTAGTTCGCCTGCAGAGAATTTTCCGAGTATTGGCAGCAGCAAGGTGGCGAAGGGGCCGCAGCCGGCGTAGAGAACCTCCAGCGGGGCCTTGGGAAAACGTAACTTGAGAGTTTCTATAGCTGCGTATGTGCCACGGATAAAGGTCGCACTGCGTTGATAGTCAATGGCACAGTGTGCCGCCGCGCTGGAGTTGATTGCGACACCGTTGCCAAGGAGCGTGTCCCCGGCCCAGGCGTCAAAACTGGGGTCCGGCAGAATACCTGTAATTTCACTGCACAGCTCTACAAAAGATGACAGCGCTTCCTGTAGTGCAACAGGAGAGCTGGTTTTATCCAGAATGACATTGCTTATAGAAGAGATATTCATCGTTGGGGCGAGTTGGGAGCCGGGCGGGATGATTCTATTTATACCATAGGCCGGCAAGTGGCATGTCGACTTTCATCGGATGTGACATTGGGACAGTGAGATTTTGATGCCCTGGATGGTGGTAATATTCGTGTTCTGACTGAGGAGGACTTTGATGAGCAACCCCTTTTTCGAGCCTGTGACCGATACCGGTATCCCGGCATTCGACAAGATACAGTTCCAACACTATCGGGAGGCGATGGATCGCGGGTTTGCCGTGCATGACGGGGAAATAGCGGCGATCATTTCCAATCCGGCGGCGCCCACCTTTGCCAATACCGTTGAAGCCCTGGAGCGAAGTGGCGGGCTAGTCCGCGATGTTTTCCATGTTTTCTGGAATATGGCCTCGTCAGATACGACGCAGGAGATGCAGGCCCTGGAGCGAGAGGTAGAGCCTGAGTATGCCGTACACCAGGGTCGTATTACCTCTAATCCTCAGCTTTTCGAACGTATCAAGGCAGTGATGGAGGGGCGCGAGGCGCTCGATGCTGAGCAGCAGCAGTTGCTCAAGAAAATCTATAAAGATTTTGTGCGTGCCGGCGCCGAACTTTCCGATGTTGACCGGGCGCGTGTCAATGCCATCAACGAGCAGCTGGCTTTGAAGACCACGGAATTTGAACAGAATGTGCTGCGCGATACCAATGATTTCGCGCTGGTGTTGGAAGAGGGGGACGATCTGTCTGGTCTGCCGGATTTCGTTCTCGCCATGGGCAGCGCAGAGGCGGCGCAGCGCGATTTGACTGGCAAATTTGTTTTTACGATATCTCGCTCTTCTATTACGCCTTTTCTGCAGTATGCACGCAGGCGCGATCTGCGAGAGAAAATATACCGGGCCTATACGCAGTGCGGTACCTCGGGGATAGACAATCGTTCGATCATCAAGGACATCGTATCGTTGAGGGCAGAGCGGGCGAGGCTTCTCGGCTTTGCGACGCATGCCCATTACATGCTGGATGACCGAATGGCAAAGACCCCGGAAGCGGTAAGAAAGTTGCTGGACCAGGTGTGGGCCCCATGCCAGAAGCGAGTAGCGGAAGAAGCCGCAGATCTCCAGGCCAGCATCGAGGCTGAGGGTGACAATTTTTCCCTGGAGCCCTGGGACTGGTGGTATTACACCGAGAAAGTGCGGCAGCAGCGTTTTGATCTGGCGGAAGAGGATGTTAAACCGTATTTTAAGCTTCAGAATGTACGCGATGGTGTGTTTGAGGTAGCGCAGAAACTGTATGGCATCATCTTCAAGCGCCGCACAGACGTGCCAGTCTATCACCCACAAGTTGAGGCGTATGAAGTGACCGAAGCGGATGGAACGCTTATCGGTTATTTTCTTTTTGATTTCTACATGCGCCCCTCCAAGCGAGGTGGGGCATGGATGTCTGTCTTTCGGGCGCAGTCCAACCTGGACAGGCAAGTGCACCCGGTTATTGTCAATTGTTGTAACTTCCCGAAGTCGGAGCCGTGTTTTCTGGGTATGGACGAAGTGACCACGCTGTTTCACGAGTTTGGTCACGGGTTACACGGATTGCTGAGCAAGGTGCGTCATGAAAGTCTTGGTGGTACTAACGTCAAACAGGATTTTGTAGAACTGCCGTCCCAGATTATGGAGCATTGGGCCACAGAGCCGGAGGTGCTCAAGTCATACGCGCTTCACGTTACCAGCGGTGAGCCCATTCCCGATGACCTGATAGCGAAATTGAGAGCTTCGGAACACTTCAATCAGGGGTTTGCCACAACGGAGTACCTGGCTGCCTGTTACCTGGACCTGGCCTGGCATGAAGCCGCTGGCGACGTAGCTGCGGATGTTGATGCCTTTGAACAGCAGGCGATGCAGCAGATAGCAAAGCCTGAAGTGATAGATCCCCGATATAAGTCTTCCTATTTTCAGCATATCTTTGCAGGTGACGACTACTCTGCCGGTTACTACGTGTACCTGTGGGCCGAGGTTCTGGACGCTGATGGTTTTGAGGCGTTCAAGGAGAATGGTTTGTTTGATCCTGCAACGGCTGCGTCCTTCCGAAAAACCATTCTGGAGAAAGGCGGCTCGGATGATCCGATGGCCTTGTATACGTCATTCCGTGGACGGGAGCCGGACGTTCTGCCGCTGTTACGTAACAGGGGTCTTGCAGACGGATAGCTTTTTAAAGGTATCGACGTTGTTGTGGTGTTCGCTGAGGCGCGGTCAAGAGATGGGGGCGAACCAGTAGGCGGTGATCACTGCGGTACATGCAGTGATTACCCAGGCCTCACAGCACCACCTGAGCGCCGTTGGCGCACCTCTTACCTCCATGAAAATCATCAGCACCAGGCGCGCCTTGAAGAAGGCGACCAGCAGAAGGGCTGTGCCAACCCATGCACCGTCGACTGGGACATCAAGCGACCAGGACAGTATTGTGGCCAGTGTCAGAACCATCCAGGTAATGAATAAGGGATTGGTCACGGTCGGCTCAACGCAGAAGGTAGAGTAGTGGAAAGAGAATGATCCACAGCAGGTCCAGCATGTGCCAGAAGCAACTCGCAAACCCCACCAGCGGCTCGCTGACAACACCGTTTGTCGCGATCACACTGCGCAGGTGCAGGGTTGTCGCAGTGAGCAATCCCATGCCAACAAGCAGGTGCAGCAGGTGGATGCCGGTCAACATGAAGTAGAACATGAAAAACTCGTCGGTGAGAACGTTGATGCCGGCGTTTATCGCGCCGCTGTATTCAAAACCTTTCACAATCACAAAGGCCGTGCCGCACCCCAGCGCACCCAGTAGTAGCGGCAGCGCACGTGAACGCTGTTTTGGAACATTCAATGCTTTTACCGCAGCAGCAACGCACCAGGAGCTGGTGAGCAGGATGATTGTGTTCAGAGCGCCCAGGTCACGGCTGAGTAAAGTGCGGGATTCCTCGAACAGCTCGGGCGAGAACGCCCGATAGTAAAGAAAAGTAATGAAGAAGAGCGTGAATACGCAAAGCTCACCAAGCACTACCACCCACACTCCCGCCTCAACCGGTAACGGCTCCGGCTCGTTCGCGGCGGCAATCATGCGACGCTCGCAGCAGCCTCCCCACTGATGGCTTTCAGCAGAAACACCGTCAGCGTGATCCACCAAACGAGAAAGATGACAAGGGGAATCCACAAGGCCAGCAACCCGTTCCAGGCGAAGGGGCCGCTGTGGAAAAGTATGGCGGCGAAGCCGGGTGCAGAAAGCAGCGCGGCCCAGATACTCAAATAACCCACCCACCGCGGCATAACCGGCGAATCGCCGCGATCCGAAAGAATGGCTGCACCCACAGCCGTCATCCACAGCACGATCATCGACACGGGTGTAATAAACGTCAACCACCCCAGGTCGTGCAGCAGGAGAATCAATTGAGGGTCGCGGTCCGCGCGAAATGCAGCGGCAGCGAAGAAAACCAGTGCGGCCGACAACAGCCATACGACGAGAGTGGCACAGGCAAACTGTGTCTGCGCCCAGACCGGCCTGGCACCCTCCATACGCCGCATCTGATCGCCGAGCACTGCTGACATCGGCAGCAGGCCGCCGGCGCACGCCAGCGCTATCATCAGCCCGAACTTCTGCAGCACTCCACCTTCAGCGAGGAAGCCGGCGATATCCTGAGGTGTAGCCGATGGGGAAAGTGGCGGTGTGAGAAATGATCCGAGAATACCCCAGCCCAGCGGTATGCCAAGGAATAACATGCCACACCAGACCGCGATGCGGTGGTTGCGACTTGCGCGCGCGTCCAGGGGTGGGCGGGTATATGTTGTATTCACGGTGACTCTCCTTTGGTGGTGGCGCTCCAAATCTGACCCGCCGCTGTGGTAGTGTATTGATCTTCTACATACGACGCCACTGACGGAGGTCCTCCTATGGAAAATGGTCATGAGCAAACAGTAAAGCGTCTGGCAGGTGTCTGGAGCCTGGTCTCATCCGAGTTCAGGACGTCTGGCGGGGAGGTGATGTATCCGCTGGGGGAGGATGCGCAGGGGCAGGCGATCTTCACCGAGACAGGATATATGTCGGGGCAGCTGATGCGACAGGGTCGGCCAGAGTTTGCATCCGGCAGCCAGGCGTCCGGTACGCCTGAGGAAATGGCGGCTGCGTTGCAAGGCTACGTTGCCTACTACGGAACTTGCGAGATAGACGTTGGGAAGCAGACGCTCACCACTCATGTCGAGGGCAGTTTGTATCCAAACTGGGTAGGTGGATTCCAGATGCGTTTTTACCAGATCAACGACAGGCAACTTACATTAAAGACGCCGCCTATCGCAATGGGCGAAGAAGAGGTCACGGGAGTACTTGTCTGGGAGCGCCGGTGAGCGAACTTGACCGCGAAAAATGGGAACAGCGCTATCGAGAAGGTGCATACGCCGGGCGCGTTCACCCTTCTGCGTTCCTCGAATCGCGGATTGATGAAATTCCGGTCGGGCGAGCTATTGATATCGCCTGTGGCGCTGGACGAAATGCCCTCTATCTTGCGGCACGCGGATTTGAAGTTGAAGCGGTAGATATATCCGGTGAGGCGCTTGACCGGGCCCGGGGAGCTGCTCAGCAGAGGGGCTTGGCTGTGAACTGGCTGCAGCGCGACCTGGACGAGGGACTGGAGCTTGACTCCAGTTACCAGTTGATCCTGGTTGTCCGCTACGTCAATCTTCCACTCATTCGGCAATTGGCCAGTAGTCTGGCGCCAGGCGGTTTCCTGGTATGCGAACAACATCTGGTCACCGGGGAGGACGTTGTTGGCCCTACGAATCCGGCTTTCCGGGTGAAGTGCGGTGATTTGCTTGCAGCTGCGCAGGGGCTTCAGGTCCGGTATCTGGAAGAGACCCTGGTGCCCGAGCCGGATGGTCAGACAGCTGCGTTGGCTCGACTGGTGGCACAAAATGTATAGTTTTCGGATATTTCTACTCGCCCTTTCTCTTTTTCTCACCGCCGGTTGTGCCGTCAACCCCGTCACCGGAGAGCAAGAACTGTCATTGGTTTCAACACAGCAGGAAATAGCTATAGGGGAGCAACAGTACGAGCCCTCACAGCAGTCCCAGGGAGGACAATACTACATCGATCCTCAACTGCAGGCCTACGTAGCAAGTGTCGGCAAAAAGCTCGCATCTGTGAGCGATAGCCCGGACCTGCCTTATGAATTCGTTGTCCTCAACAACAGCGTACCTAACGCCTGGGCGTTACCAGGCGGGAAGATCGCGATCAATCGCGGCCTCCTGATTGAGCTGGATGATGAGGCTGAACTCGCCGCCGTTCTCGGTCACGAGGTAGTGCATGCCGCCGCTCGTCACACTGCAGCACAGATGACGCGCGGGACCCTCGTGGGCATCACCGCGCAGCTGGCGACCATCGCTTCGGCCAGCTATGGATATGGTGACCTTGGGAATTTGACTTCCCAGATGGGGGGCGCCGCGGTTATGGCCAAGTACGGCCGGGACGACGAACTGGAATCTGATTTTTACGGTATGCAATATATGGTGCTGGCAGGTTATGACCCGGAAGCAGCGGTAGATCTGCAGGAGACATTTGTACGCCTTAGTAATAACCGTCAGCAGGACTTCATCAGTGGGTTGTTTGCCAGCCATCCTCCGTCTCAGGCGCGAGTGGACGCCAATCGAGAGCATGCCAGAGAATTGCCGACCGGGGAGCGATATAGGGAACGGTATCAGCTTAAAATCGCACAGCTGAAAAAAGATGCACCGGCCTATGAGGCACAAGACAAAGCGATGGAAGCACTGCAGGAGAAGGATGCACGTACTGCATTGAAGTACCTGGACAAGGCCGTCAAGCTGCAACCTGCTGAAGCCCAGTTCTGGGAGATGCGTGGCCATGCATGGGTTATGCTGGAAGACAATCAGAGGGCAGAGAAGGCCTATACTACCGCCATCAGAAACAACCCGAACCTCTTCAGCCCGCGGCTATATCGCGGGATTACGCGTTACCAGCAAGACGAGTTGGTAGGTGCGCGCGAAGATCTCGTAGCCAGCTACCGTTTGCTGCCTACCGCCCCTACCGCCTATTACCTCGGGGACATTTATCTGCAATTGGGCGGCGAAGAGGAGGCGGCAAAATATCTGCAGCAGGCTATGCAAAGCAAGGACCGTGAATTAGCGCTTGCAGCCTACAACAAGTTGGCCCTGATTGAACTGGGCGAGGCGCCGCATAAATACATTGTCAGCCAGCCGTTTATTGGCCGGAATGGCTACCTGCTTATAGCGGTAAAGAATAACACCAGCTTTTCAGTGAAGGCCGTACGGGTGCAGCTGTTCGAAATGGTAAATGCCAATACGGTAGGTAAAAGTAAGCTGATCAAGCAACGCTTTTCTTTGGAACCTAACCAGCAGATTGAAATAAACACCGGCATTGGCCCTTTTGGGGATAGCCGTGCAGCGCAAAAATTTCGCAGCAAGGTGGTTGTCGCACAATCGATAAACCAGCAGAATTAGTAAGACTCTCCGGGCTTTGCGCAGAATATGTTATTGAGTGATTTGAATTGGGATTATCCAGAGCCGCACCTCATAGAGCATACCGCGACTGAGGATGAAGCAGATGGATATGGGCATATCAATAACAGTGTGTATCTGCAGTGGCTGGATCAGTGTGTCTGGTCTCATTGCAATGCGGTAAACATGTCGCCAGAATTTTGCCGCGGTCTCAATCGCGGTTTTGCAGCCATTCGCCATGAAATAGATTACGTAACATCGGCCTATCCCGGCGACCATGTGGCGATTGCCAATTGGGTCACGCTAAATGATAAAAGGCTGCGGGCAGAGCGAAGATTCCAGGTTATCCGAATCGATGATGGGCGGACGCTTTTGAGAGCGCGAAGCTTTTATGTCTGCACTGATCTCACGACAGGAAAACCCACACGTATGCCGGCGGAGTTCAAAAACGGATTTCAATTGCTGCCAGCCGTGGCTGAGGCTTTGAAGCAGTCTGTGGACTGAATACTACTCGTCCAGCAAGGCCTGCATATTGCGGTGAAAGTGCCCGATGAGCTTTTCGTAACGACCAAAAGTAAAAAACTCGTTGGCACCGCTATGGAGGCTTGCCTGAATGGATTTCGCCAAGGCAATATCCTCGGTCTGGCCGGTGTCACTGACAAATGTCGCGTCATGTTTTGCTTTCGCCACTGCCTCTTCACCCTCCAGTGCTCTGTTGGTAAGAGAGTATGTGATCACCTGGGTTTTGTTTGCCGACACGGGCTCCAGAATTAGCATGGTTGTGTGGTGCGATAGCACTGCAATTGTGACGTTTGGAAACAGGTGATATACGTAGGTTAACAAGCCGTCCACCTTGCGCTGCACTGGCTCGATGTCCTGCAACTTCTTAATGCGTTGAAACGGAAAGGTGATGCGAGCGTTTCTTCCTGCGGTTTCAACCAGGTTCAGGTTGTCAAAGCCAAAGGGAAAAAATGTTTCCTTGTGCGCTGGCTTGATGTGATAGCCCTCAAGAAAGCTTTCAAGAAATATTTTCCAGTTCAGGTCGAGGGTGTATTCGCTGCTTTTAAACAATTGCTGTTTGTCGCTGAGTAACTCAGGCAGTTGCTCAAGATTGGCTGCGATTGCATCGTCCTGCTGAGTCACGAAGATCAGGCCTGCCTGTTCTCGCACCTGCACCGGCGCCAGCCCGTGCTGCTCTTTTTGCAGATCGGGGAATCCTTGTTCATGGGGGACGTGTTGCAGGGCGCCATCCAGTCGATAAGTCCAGCCGTGATAATTGCAGCGGAATGCCTTGGCGCAGCCACTGCCCTCGGCAACCTGTACACCGCGATGGCGGCAGGCGTTGCGAAAACCCCTGACAACACCGTCGTCACCGCGCACCACCACCAGCGGAACGCCTGCGGCGGTTCGAGCAACGTAAGAACCGGCTTCGGGCAGGGCGGCGGAGGGGCAGAATGGCATAGGGTAGCGGCGCAGGACGGTGTGCATTTCGTCCTCGAATCGCCTGGGACAGAGATAGTTGTGCACGGGCTCGCGCCATACCTCATCGCCTTTGTCGGTTGTTTTGTTGGCGATGTGTTCTAACACGCGCTGCGCTACGTCCTGATCACTCAAAAAAGCGGTCATGGTGTCTCTCCGACTCGACATTGGTAATAAATGAACCCGGTTCATGTTATGGCGGTATCGCGTTTTGTCAAGAAATGAAGTAAGTTCACTTTTTAATGTTTAATCAGTGTTGCTCATGGCTGCAATTCAAATACCCTCTACCACAAAAGGCAAAGCCACCCGCGAAAGGTTGCTCGCGGTGGCGAGTGAGCTGGCTATTTCTTCGCAGGGTCATATTGAGTTGGCCGAGGTGGCCCGGCAGGCGGGAGTAGTGCAAGGCCTGGTGCACCGCTACTTTGGTTCCAAGTCTGGTTTGATCAGCGCCATGGTAGATGATTACTACGACAGGTTTCATAAGCAGGTATTGGAGCTTTACCTGAATGACACCGGCGACTGGTCAGTCCACGAACGATTGCGCTTACGCATGGGGATACAATTCCACTACGATGAACCCCTGTCGGCAGTGCTACACACCACCTTTGTGCGGGACCCGGTGGTGGCACGAAAGGAAGCCGAGCGAATCGATGGGGTTATCGATCTGACTGCCAGGGGTATTGTTCGTGCCCAAAGCCGCGGCGAGCTTCCTGAGCATATTGACCCGGAGCTTGCCGGCGCGGCCATCTTCGGCGCTATGCAGGCGGTATTGTCCAAGGCCCTCAATCGGCGCACTCGGCCTTCACCGGAGCAACTGGAAACCATTTTGTGGCATCAGGTAGCTGCGTCCGTGGGGCTTGAGGCTTAAGCGGAGTTGATTGCCGCGCAGTTCGAGGCGCTGGCTTATTACGAAGAGGCCAATTCCAGCTTTCTCAGTAACCTGATCAAATAACTTTCACGCTGTCTGATTTTCTTTG
>Ga0316193_10003077_pt1 | contig 11919 bp, 9 predicted proteins | sample MerIslsedime2_MG_FD_207735 | JGI IMG/M metagenome (GOLD analysis project Ga0316193, IMG submission 207735) | Coastal sediment microbial communities from Maine, United States - Merrow Island sediment 2 | ecosystem: Environmental > Aquatic > Marine > Coastal > Sediment | place: USA: Maine... | reverse complement strand
CTCGGAGAACCGCTTCGCCTCGTCGTAGACGCTGCGTTCCCCGATGGGGTTCACATGGCCCCAGTACGACTCCGGTTGCGGGTGGACGAGCGGGTCGCCGTAGACCTCGCTCGTGGACGCCATGAAGAACCGGGCGTCGTGCCGGCGGGCGAGTTCGAGGAGGTTGCGGGTGCCGATGCTGCCGACGTCGAGGGTCTCGATCGGCATGTCCAGGTAGTCCTTCGGGGACGCCGGACTCGCCAGGTTCATCACCGCGTCGATCGGCCCCTCGTCGAGCGCATCGATGAGCGCATCGATCGGGAGCGTGACGTCATGGTCGACGAGGGCGAACCCGTCCCGATCCGCGAGGTGGGCGACGTTCTCGGCGCTCCCGGTCACGAAGTTGTCGACGACGATGACCTCGTCGCCGCGATCGAGGAGGGCGTCGGTCAGATGCGATCCGAGGAAGCCGGCGCCGCCGGCCACGAGTACCCGCATCAACGGCGACCGACCCCGTCGTAGTCGAAGCCGGCCGCGCGTACTTCGGCGGGGTCGAGCAGGTTGCGGGTGTCGACGATCGTGACACCGGGGCGCGATCGGCTCGCGAGCTGCTCCAGTTCGAGCTTGGCGAACTCGGGCCACTCGGTGAACACGGTGATGACGTCGGCGCCGTCGGCGACAGCGAGCGGCTCGTCCAGCAGGTCGATCCCGGCGAGCACGTCGAACTGGTGTGGCGTGAGTTCGCCCGTCGTGGTCGGGTCGTAGGCTCGAACCGACGCACCGTTGCGACGCAGGTGGCCGATGATCGCCAGGGCCGGCGACTCACGGAGATCGTCGGTCCCGGCCTTGAAGGTCAGCCCGAGCGCGCCGATGGTGACACCAGACAGATCGGCATCGAGCCGGCCGGCCGCTCGGGCGATCTTGTCGACCATCCGGTCGAGCTGCTCGTCGTTGACATCGATGACGCCGCGCATCATCGTGAAGTTGTAGCCGTGGTCCTCGGCGATCTTGACCAGCGCGCGAGAGTCCTTCGGGAAGCAGCTCCCGCCCCAGCCCGGGCCGGGCCGGAGGAACTGCATGCCGATTCGCTGATCGGAACCGATGCCCTCGACGACGGCGGCCACGTCCGCGCCGACGGCCTCGCACATCGCGGCCACGGCATTGACGAAGCTGATCTTCATCGCCAGGAAGCCGTTGGCGGCGTACTTGATCGTCTCTGCCGACGCCGGGTCCGTGATGTGGATCGACGCATCGACACCGGCATACAGCTCGGCGACGCGTTCGGCGGCTGCCCGGTCGGCGCTCCCGATGACCACTCGGTCGGGGTGGAGGAAGTCGTGGACCGCGGTGCCCTCACGGAGGAACTCCGGGTTCGACACGACGAAGACGTCGTCACGCTGCAGGACCCGCTCGACCGCGATGGTGGAGCCGACCGGGACCGTCGACTTGTTCACGACGACGGCACCGGGAGCGAGGATCGGGGCAATCTGAGCGGCGGCCCGTTGGATGTAGCTGAGATCGGCGCTGCCGTCGTCGCCCTGCGGCGTCGGTACACACAGGAAGACGATGTCGGCGCCGGCCGCAGCCGCCTCGGCACCGAGCACGAACTCCAGCCGTCCGGCAGCCCTGGCGGTGTTGACGATCGATTCGAGGCCCTCCTCGACGATCGGGATGTGGCCGTTGTTGAGCAGATCGACCTTGCGCTCGTCGATGTCACCGCACACGACATGGTGTCCGAGATGAGCGAAACATGCGCCCGTGGTGAGGCCGACATAGCCCGTTCCCACCACGGCGAGTCGAATTGGTCGATCGTTCATCTGAAGTTCCTTCGGTCATCGACGGTCGCGTCGCTCGGAGTTGCCCTGCGACAGGTTGCCCAAGGGTATCGGCACGACGCCGGCCGACATTGAGGTCTCGTCCGCCGGCGTTCATGACGTCCACCACGTCCACCACGACATGCAGGAGGATCCCCGGTTGGGGTGGGCGTGACTGGGTACGTTCGATGGCGTGATTGTGCGACAAACGGATCTCGACTCGGTGTGTGGGTCGACGCCGAGTTGGCTCTGCGAGACCGTCTACGACCTGACCGACGGCAACCGCGTCGTGCCCGGCGTCGTCGACTCGATCCTGAACCTGGGCATCGTGATGCTGGTCGCCTGGGTGGCGTCCGCGCTCGCCCGGCGCTACCTCGGTCGCGCCGTCGCACGATTCGTTGCTCCCGACCGAACGGCTGCCTCTCGAACGATCGCCAAGCTCGGCGATCGGGCGACCTCGCTCGTGTCCGACCCGATCGGGATCACCGACGAACCCGACCCTCGCCGAACTGCGCGAATCGACTCGATCTCCGTCGTTGTGGAGAGCACCGCGACGGTCATCATCTGGTCGATCGCACTGCTCATCGCTCTGGGCGAACTCGGTGTCGACCTCGCGCCGCTGATCGCCGGCGCCGGTATCGCCGGCGTCGCACTCGGTTTCGGCGCCCAGAGCCTCGTCAAGGACTGCATCGCCGGGCTGTTCATGCTGCTCGAAGACCAGTACGGCATCGGTGACTTCGTCGACCTCGACGAGGCGACCGGCGTGGTCGAGAAGATCTCGCTGCGCACCACGGTGCTCCGGGGTGTCGACGGCACGGTGTGGCACGTCCCGAACGGCGAGGTCACGAGGGTCGGCAACAACTCCCAACTGTGGTCGGTTGCCCTGGTCGACGTCGACGTCGCCTACGACTGTGATCTCGCCGCCGCTCGTCAGACGATCATCGACTGTGTCACCCATCTGTGCGAGCAGGACGAGTGGTCGCCGGCAGTGCTCGACGAGCCCCAACTCCTCGGTGTCGAGGCGCTCGGCGCCGACGGGATCACGATCAGAGTCACGGTCAGAACGCAGCCCGGAACCCAGTGGGCACTGCAGCGAGCGCTTCGCGAGGCGATCAAGACGGCGCTGGACGATGCCGGTATCGAGATTCCGTTCCCGCAGCGCACCGTGTGGGTTCGGCGCGAGGCCCCGAATGACGTCGTGACCAACGATCCCTTCGTCGATGCTCGGTAGTGGCACACTGACGCCATGAGGCATGCGGTGGTGGGGCTGACGACACCTGCGTTCGACGTCGGCTGGCTCGTCTTCACCTTGCTCTTCGTCGTTGCCGGCTTCGTCGCCTTCGACTGGCAACGACGACGAGTGGCTCCGCCGCGCCCGGAGCCGGCGCCACAGGTCGACGGCCTCCGCCGCGAGACCCCTGCGGTCGTCAACATGCTGACCAACGACTCGACCGTCACCGCTGCGGGCCTGCGCGCCACCGTGATCGACCTGGCAGCCCGTGGATGGCTGCGGATCCTTCCACCCGGCGACGACGACGACCTGGCACGGGTCCGCCCGGCCGCCGAGGCCTACGACGGCGACGCATTGCGCCCCCACGAACGACTCGTGCTGCAACACGTCATCGCTCGCTTCACGACTGACCGCGCGATCCCCGCGCGCTACCTGGCGGTCGATGTCCGCGGCTCGTGGTGGAAGCGGTTCTCGAAGCTGGTCGCCGAGGCCGCTCGGACCGACGGCCTCGTGACACGCCGATGGCAGGTCGGCGACGTCGCACTCCCCGTCGCGTTCGCCGGCGCGGCTGCGGCGTGCTGGGCCTTCGGGATGCGCGGCGGCGCCGATGTCGCCGTGATCGACTCGGTCGAGCGTCGTCTCGTGTCCATCTGCCTGTTGGTCGCCGTCATCGTGCTGTTCCTTCGGATCTGCCGAGTCATCGTGCGACCGACATCGACGCTCACCAACGAAGGGGTCGTCGCCACACAGCAGTGGCTCGCCGTTCGGCAGCGGCTCGTGCGTTCCGGGTTCGGCGACCTGGCCCCGAGCGCACAGGAGGTCGGGGATCGACGGCTCGCATACGCGACCGCGATGTGCCTCGCCGAAGGCGCGGCCGTGGAACTCCCGCTCGCCCGTGAAGATCCGTACCGGGCGTGGAGTTCGGTGGGCGGGACGGCTCGCCTCGTCCGCGTGCGGTACCCGGCTCGAATCGGGTACGGACTCGCCCCGTACCTCGCGATCGGTCTCGGCATCGTGGTCTGGCTCCTCGGCCTGCGCCTGCGGGCCTGGTCGGATTCGGTGGCGCGGGGCGAAGGCTTCGACTGGATCTACGAACAACTGCCCGAGCAGGACTGGCTGATCGCCGATGTTGCCACCGGCCTCGCGTTCATCTCGTTCGTGCCGATCCTCGTCGGCCTCTGGCTGGTCGTCGCCGGGTTCGCCGACCTGTTTGCCACGGTGGAGCGCACCGGTGTGGTCCTCCGTGCACGGCGACCTGTCGAGGTCTCGCCGCTGCCGCGCCAGATGCGCCGACGTCTCGACGGTGACCGCTACCGGGCGTTCCTGGCTGTCGACGACGGGTCGAACGACACCGTGGTCGCGTGGCGGGCCACCGAGCGCACCGCGGTTCCTCAGGGTGCCCGAGCGACCGTCAAGGCATCAGCGGTGCTCGGCCGGGTCCGGAGTGCCACCCCGGTCGGTCACCGGCTGAGCGACTGACCGGCTGTCAGCCTCGGCCCGGCCCCACCTTCCAGAAGCCGGCTTTGAGGTATTGACCTTCCTTGAAGCCGACGGGGTGGTCGGAGTCGTGGCCGGTCCGGACGATCTCACGCAACGGTCGGCCGGCCGCCTCCGCCGCCTCGAGGACCGACGTGAAGAACTGGTCGGCGGTGACCCGGCTCGAACACGACGCCTGCATCAGCACGCCCCCGGGCCGGACGAGGCGAAGGGCGAGGTGGGTCAGACGGGTGTAGGCCCGCAGCGCGCCTTCGACGTTGGCCTGGCGCTGAGCGAACGACGGTGGGTCCACGACGACGATGTCGTAGACGTGACCGGCTCTGGCCAGTTGCACCATCACCTCGAAGGCATCGCCGACCTCGGTGGTGAACGCGCACTGCGCAACCGCGTCGAGCTCTGCGTTCAGCGCCATGTTGTGTTCAGCGGCGGCGAGTGTGGGCGCGGAGAGGTCGACCGCGTGAACACTCGATGCCCCTCCGGCCGCAGCGTGCACGCTGAACCCTCCCGTCGATGCGAACACGTCGAGCACATCGCAACCAGCCGCGATCTCGCCGACCCGGAGGCGGTTCGCGCGCTGGTCGAGGAAGTGACCGGTCTTCTGGCCGGAGCGGACATCGGCATCGAACTGCAGGCCGCCTTCGAAGAATCGGATCGGCCCGCCGGGCACGGTCCCGGCGATGACGTCGCCGTCGGCGAGTCCGAACGTCTCACCACGTTCGGTGTTTCGCGCGAAGCGCACCACGACGCCCCCGCAACCGGTGACATCGAGCAGCGCTCGGGTGACGGCCACCAGGTGCGGAAACCACACTGCGGAGTACAGCTTGATGACGAGCACATCGGCGTAGCGGTCGACGACCAGGCCGGGGACATGGTCATTCTCACCATTGAGCACCCGATAGCCGAGCCGGTCCGCGTCGGGGTCGGAGGTGAACGCGCGCCGCGCATCGAGGGCGGTTCGAATGGTGGTGCGCCAGAAGTCGTCGTCGACCGGTGTCGGCCGGCCGACGTGGATGACGCGGAAACGGATCGGTGAGTCGGGGTCGTGGAGCGCGAGTGCGACGAACTTGCGGTCGTTGTCGAAGATGACGCCGAGGTCACCTGCCCCGGCTTCGTGACTGACCGAGGTGACCGACTCCTCGAAGACCCAAGGGTGACCGGCTCGGACATGTCGGAGCGCATCCGGTGTCACCCGGACGGCGAGGCGTTTCTCGTTCGGTCGGGGGATCCGCAGCAGCCGCCGATGGAGGTCGGGGCGGCTCATGTATCGCGGTACGACGCGACGATGCCGACCGCCGGTGGCACGTTGCCGGCGTAGATGTCGGCCCACGCGGACACCACGCCGTCGGGGCCCGTGCGGCGTTCGATGCGCATCCAGCTCCGGCTGCCCTCGATGAACTCGGTCAGCGCCTCCGCAGTCCGCCGCTGGTACTCCTGACGGCCCCAGATGCCGATGCGCCGCTCGACGTCCACCGGCGCGAAGAAGAACTGGGGCGCCGGGCCGGCGAGAGCGGCGGCGCCGCTCGCGACAGCGTCGTGGTGGCTGCGCCCGACCATCATCGAGTAACGCAGGTGGTCGCCGAGGTGCGCGTGCACCGCAGCGATCACGTTCGGATTGCCGGCCATGTCGATCACGACGCTGTCGATCTGCTCGACGGTGTCGATCTCGTCGTAGGTGACGACCGCGTCGTAGTAGCCGAGCGACCGTACGAAGTCGGCGTTGCCGGCGGAGGTGAGGCCGACGACGCGCAGCCCGTCGCGTTTGGCCGCCCGCTGGGCGAAGCCGATGGCGGTCTTCGACGATGCCGACAACACGATGACCTGCTCGGCACCGAAGTAGGCGGGCCCGTCTGCCCCACCGTTGTCGGCGAAGAACTCATCCGCGAGGAACCCGGTGAGGAACAGCACGCGAAGCACGGCATGACGGTCCTCGCCCTCCGGGGCGTCGTCCGGCGCACCTGGGTAGAACGGGTCGCGGTCGGTGGCCTCGTAGGCGCGATAGATCGGTGCGTGGGCCGCGCGGTGGTCGCCGTCGTCGCGGAAGCCGTCTTCGGTGGCGGTGGCCGTGAACACGACGCTCGACGCCATCGGGAACCAGCCGTAGAAGCGACTTCCGACCGGGAGATCGGGGTTCGTGGTTTCGACGATCTCGGCCCAGCCCATCGCGGGCACCCGACCCCATGTGGTCGGGTCGTCGGCGGGGAAGAAGTCCCAGTATCCGAGCATGTCGCCGGCGCCGGCGTAGCTGACGTTGTTCGCCGTCACCGCGAAGCTGTCGATGCGCAGCCGGATCTGCCCCGGTGACAAATCGACGGGCGCGAGACCGCGCAACGCCGTCTCGCCGAACGCCGTGCGCCGCACTTCGAGGACCTGATCGTCGTGAGCCATACTCAGCAGCATGCCCGATTCCACGTCCCCCCTCGCACTCGGCAACCTGTTCGGCCTGGACGGCAAGGTCGCCGTCGTCACCGGCGGCTCCCGCGGAATCGGGTTCATGATCGCTTCAGGGCTGGCCGCAAACGGCGTGCGTACCTACATCACCGCTCGCAAGGCGGAGGCGTGCAACGAGGCCGCCGCAGAATTGTCACGACATGGCGAGTGCATCTCGATCCCCGCCGATCTGTCGACGGCTGACGGGCTCGCATCCTTCGTCTCGGCGCTGACCGAACGCGAGCAGCAGATCGACATCTTGGTGAACAACGCGGGAGCGGCGTGGGGCGCCCCCCTCGGCGAGTTCCCCGAGATCGGCTTCGACAAAGTGATGGACATCAACGTCAAAGCGCCGTTCATGCTCACCCAGGCGCTGTTGCCTCAGCTGAAGGCCGGGGCGACGGCCGAGGACCCGGCTCGCGTGATCATGATCGGCTCGATCGACGGGATTCGCGTGCCGATCGGCGACAACTACTCGTACTCGGCATCGAAGGCCGGGATCCACATGATGGCCCGCCACATGGCGAGCCATCTCGTGAAGGAGAACATCACGATCAACTCGATCGCGCCAGGCCCGTTCGAGTCCAAGATGATGGCCTACCGCCTCGCTGATCCCGAGAGCCGCAGGATGGTCGAAGCGTCCGTGCCCCGCAAGCGGATCGGGTCGGCCGAGGACGTGGCCGGCACGGTGATCTTCCTCGCCAGCCGCGCCGGCGCCTTCACGACGGGCGCCGTGGTGCCGGTCGACGGCGGCATCTCCACCCTCTGACCGTTCCTCATGGTGTCGGACACCATGAGGAACAGTTCATCCGAAGGCGTTGGTGCCGGTCAGATCGGCGGAGAGCTCCCAGAGGCGGGCGGCCTGGCTCGGGTCGATGGCGTGGGCGTCGACTCCGATGTAGCGGGCGAACGGACTCGATGGGTCGGTCGGGGCGGCGATGTCGCAGTCCTCGCAGTAGACGCCGCCCATCCCGTCGAGCTGAGGTGACGTCGCTGCCCAGACCGACGTCGATGCGCCCTGCTCGGGAGACTTGAAGAGCTCGTTGACGTTGCCGTCGGCGTCGACCCAGCCCATGTTGATCATCTCTTCCTGTGGCAGGTGACGCTGGAGTTCGGTCATGATGCCGCCGGGGTGGACGGCGAATGCTCGCACTCCCGCAGGTTCGCCCAGCGCATCGAGGTGGACGGCGAAGAGTGCGTTGGCGGTCTTCGCCTGGCCGTACGCCACCCACTTGTCGTAGCCGGTCTCGAACTGGAGGTCGTCCCAGCGGATCGGCGACAGTTTGTGCCCGGTCGACGACAGCGACACGACCCGCGCTCCCCCGTCGACCGCCAGCGCCGGCCACAGGAGGTTGACCATTGCGTAGTGGCCGAGGTGGTTGGTGGCGAACTGGGCCTCCCAACCCGGTCCGACACGCGTCTCCGGACACGCCATGATCGCGGCGTTGTCGATCACGACGTCGAGCGACACCCCGGTCGACACGACGGCGTCGGCGAACCGGCGGACGCTGCCCAGGTCGGCGAGATCGAGTTCATCGACGACGATCGTTCCTGGCGCTGCGCCAGCGATGCCGTCGTCGGTCACGGCGCCGATCTCCGCGAGAACAGCGCGGGCGTGATCGGGACGACGGGCCGGAACGAGCACGGCCGCACCTGCACCCGCAAGGGCTCGGGTGGTCTCGAGCCCGAGCCCCGAAGAGCCCCCGGTGACCAACGCCACCTGTCCCGTGAGGTCGGCGCCGGCGAGGACATCGGTCGGGTTCGACCCTGCGCCGAAGCCGGTGGTGAGCGGTTGCTGGGGTGAGGGTGACGACATCGTCGCACGGTACCCGATGTGTCGGGCGTCACGTCGATCTGCTCGGATCTGCGAGGATCGGCCGATGGCCGACGCACTCATTTCCGCCAGCTTCCTCCCCGATGGGTCGCTCACCGCGGCTGCACCGAACGGCGGGATCGCTCGCGTCGAGATGATCGAACACACCGCCCGATTCGAGCGCCGGCTGTGGCCGGTCACCGACACCGTGTGGTGCATGGTCGGCAATGGCCTGTCGAATCAGACCTTCGTCGAGGGGCCAGGTGGGCTGATCGTGATCGATACCGGCGAATCGGTGCAGGAGATGTCGGCGGCGCTCGACGCCGTTCGTGAGCACACCGATGCGCCGGTCGTCGCTGTCGTCTACTCCCACTTCCACTACGTCGGCGGCACTCAGGCCCTCTTCGACGCTGGTGCTCGCGCCGACATTCCCATTTGGTCGCACGCGGGGGTCGTCTCCAACCGGCGGCGCCAGGGGGGCGAAGTCGGACCGATCTCGCGGAGCGGTCTCGTCCATCAGTTCGGAATGCTGCTCCCGAGCGACGGGCCCGACGCGCTGGTCGGGTGCGGGATCGGCCGAGCCTTCCGCAACGAGGAGCACGCGCCGTTCACCGAGGGTTTCATCCCACCGACCGACACGTTCGAGCAACCGATCTCGGCGACGCTCGCCGGGCTCACGATCGAGATGACGCCGGCGCCGTCGGATGCCGACGATTCGATCACGATGTGGTTCCCCGATCTCGGGTTGTGCGTCAACAACATCGTCTGGCCGGCGCTGTTCAACGTCTTTGCCATCCGCGGCGAGGAGTATCGGGATCCTCGCACGCTGCTGAGCGGGCTGGACCATGTGATCTCACTCGGGGCCGAACACCTCATCGGGACCCACGGCCCCCCGATCGGTGGCGCCGACAGGATTCGGACCGAAGTCGTCCGCAGCCGGGACGCCATCCAGTTCATGTGGGACCAGACGGTCCGCGGCATCAACCGTGGCATGAACCACGGCGAGCTCACTGCGTTCGTCCAACTGCCCGATCTCTACGCCGATTCGTATCTGCAGACGCAGCACTACGGTCTCGTCGAACATCATGTGCGCCAGATCCACACCGGGCTGCGCGGCTGGTTCGACGGCGACGCGGCCCAGCTCTTCCCCGTGCCTCCCGTCGAGCGGGCGCAGCGTCTCGTGGACGGCTTCGGCGGCGCCGACCGTGTCCGCTCCGAGGTCGACGCGGCGATCGCCGCGGACGACATGCGGTGGGCACTCGAGTTGGCGACGTGGCTGGACCGCATCGATGAAGGGAACGCCGCCGATCGGGGCCGGCTGGCCACGGTGCTGCGAACGATCGCGCAGCGGACGACGTCTGCGAACGTCCGGAACTGGTGCCTGACCCGCGTACTCCACCTCGACGGCAGCCTCGACATCACGAGATTCCGAGCCCATCGTTTCACGCGCGACCAGATCGCCACCGCCGAGCCAGCCGACCTGATCCACGTGCTGCGAGTGATGCTCGACCCCACCCGGTCCGCCGGTGCCGACCGTCACCTCCGTGTGGAGTTCCCCGATGGGTCTGCCGGGCTCCACGTCCGCAACTGTGTCGCCGTACCGACCGACGGCGCCGCCGCCGATGTCGTGGTGACGATCGACCGGGCCACGTGGGGTGACGTGCTCAACGGACGACGCACACTCGCCGATGTGCTGGACGCCGGCGACGCAACGACCACCGATCGGGCCGGCGCGATCGAGGTGCTGTCCTGGTTCGACCTCGACGAGAAGCCAGCTGCCCCGACCTGACCAACCGACAAGGAGCATCGACGTCGATGCCGCGCGCCGCGGTGGTGGATCCGCGGCTCCTGTCACGGTGGTGACCACCAGACTCCGGGTTCGCGTTCACTGTGTCGGGGCTTCGAGGTCGGTCGGGCGACTCTACTTGCCGCCCTTCTTCCCCTTGCCGTTGTTGCCGTTGTTGCCGTTGTTGCCGTTGTTGCCGTTGTTGCCACCGTTGCCGCGCTGGTTGCCGGCGTCGGCCTTCGTCGAACCGTTCGATTTCTCCGGCCGATCCCGGGCGCCGGCGTCATCGGCGTCCACGTCGTCATCGGCGGGGCTCTCGTGGGCTTCGACTTCCTCGGGACCTTCCTCGCCCTCGTCGCTCTCGGCCTCGCCCTCCTCGTGCTGCTTGCCGCAGTCGGAGTGTGCAGCATCACGCACCTCGACCGCCTCGAACGGCGCCTCGCCCCTGGCGACGGCCGACACGGTCTGACCGTGGTTCAGCTCGTTGCCTTCGTCGTCGGTGACGCAGTACGCCTCGTTGAACTCGGTGTCGGGATTCGGGTCCTCGAGCTCGCCGTAGACCAGCTCGTCGGTTTCCTCCGCCTCGCCGGGCTCCAGGATCTCGGGCGCCTCCTCCACCTCGGCCGCCTCCTCGCCCTCCTCGGCGGACTCGGACACCTCCTCGCCGCCGACCTCCTCGCCGCCGACCTCCTCGCCGCCGTCCTCCTCGCTGCGATTCTCAGCCTGGGCGATCTCCGGATCCTCCGATGCCGGTTCGGGCTCACCGGCGGTCGTCGTGGTGACCTCGGTCTCGCCAAGGTCGACCGACGACAGGTCGATGCTTCCGGGGCTGGCGGCGGCGACACCGCCGAAACCGATCACACCGGCGGCGATCAGGGCCGCGACACGGGTACGACGAGAAACGGAATGCATGGACTTTCCCCTGACTGCGAGATGGGTGTTCACCATGAGTTCCACGGCGTCCGATTCGCCCGAGAGCTCGTCGGCCGTCGCAGGGCCGCGGAGCACGTCGAAGACATCGTCGGAATCCTGGAAATCGCTCATGACACCCCCCTCATCGTCGGAGAACGCTCATCCGTTACAAACAATCTCCGGCGCAGGCGCAAGATGCCCCGGTGCACCAGCACGCGCACGTTGCCTTCGGTCGTGTCCAGGATGACCGCCACGTCGGCGACGGGCAACTCGTTCACCACGCGCAACATCACCGCTGCGCCCATCTGGTCGGGCAGCGATGCGATCAGCGCGATCGCTCGGTCGACCGCCTCGACGCGGTCATGTTCCACGTCGGCAGCATCGGCGTGCGTGACGGTGTCGACAGCGCGGACGGCCAGCTGGTCATCGCGCACCGCACGCCGGATCGAGTCGACCCCGC
>Ga0316193_10003073_pt1 | contig 11927 bp, 12 predicted proteins | sample MerIslsedime2_MG_FD_207735 | JGI IMG/M metagenome (GOLD analysis project Ga0316193, IMG submission 207735) | Coastal sediment microbial communities from Maine, United States - Merrow Island sediment 2 | ecosystem: Environmental > Aquatic > Marine > Coastal > Sediment | place: USA: Maine... | reverse complement strand
AAGACGCGCCACGAAGCGCAGGCACAGGGCAGGCACCTGCTCGCCCTGGCAGAGATCGCCGATTCCCGCGAGGCACTGTTGCACCTATCAGAGCAGGAACTCGGCGAGTTGCTCGAGACCCTCCGGACATTCGAGCACCAGGAGGGAATGGTCTGGCTGCAGGCGATGGAGGCCCAGGCAATCAACCGGCTTTTACCCGGCCTCGATACCTCTCCGGTAGCGGTTCGCGAAAAACGGCCCTTTGCCCAGGCCCTGTTCTGTATCGACACCCGTTCCGAGCGCATCCGGCGACAACTCGAAGATGTCGGCGACTACCAGACTTTCGGGATAGCCGGTTTCTTCGGTGTTCCGGTCAGTTTCATGGAACTGGGCAAGGGCAGCGAGACACACCTGTGCCCGGTGATTCTCACGCCCAAGAACCTGGTCCCGGAAATCACCGCAGCGACCCGTCAGGACGATGCCGCGGTAACCGCGCTGGAAAAGGCGATGCACGAGCTCAAGGAGTCGGTACTGACACCTTTCGTGACCGTCGAGGCGATCGGGCTGCTGTTCGGTTTTGACATGATCGGCAAGACCATCGCGCCGCAGACCTACAACCGCTGGCGCAAAAGTCTGCACCCGGAAAAACCCTTCAGCCGACTGCTGGTGGACAAGCTGAGCCGGGAACAGGCGGATTCGATCATTCGCGCCGTGCAACGGACGGTCATCGTCAAGGCCTTGGAACAGGAGTTCGGGCTGTCACCCGAACAGGTGACCGACGATATAATCCGCTCCCTACGCGAGTCGGCACTCGGTCACCAGCCCACACCGGCCAACTGCGCGGATACCATCGGCCTGAATGCCGAGCAGGCCGAGGCCTTCATCGAGCGTCTGCGCACCGCCTATCGCATCGACGATTCTTTCGCCCACCATCAGCTGGAACGCCTTGGGCGTATCGGTTTCACGGTAGACGAGCAGGTGAATTACGTGACCCAGGCCCTGAATTCGATCGGCCTCACCGAGCAATTCTCGCGCTTCGTGCTGCTCGTGGGACACGGCAGCTCCTCGGAGAACAACCCCTACGAATCGGCGCTGGACTGTGGCGCCTGCGGCGGCAACCACGGCCTGGTCAGCGCCAAGGTGCTGGCGCAGATGGCGAACAAGCGACCGGTCCGACGAATCCTGCTCGCCCACGGGATCGACATCCCGGATGACACCTGGTTCCTTCCCGCTTATCACGATACAACCACCGACGAGATCCAGCTGCACAATCTCGAGCTGATCCCCCCGTCTCATCTGGTCTACATCGACCGTTTGAGAAACGGCCTGACCGCGGCGTCACGGCTGTGCGCCGCCGAACGTGTGCCAACCCTGGAGCCCAATCCGGCCAGGACTCTCGAACCGTCGGTCGCCTTCAGCCGCGCCCGTCGCAATTCGATGGACTGGTCACAGGTACGCCCTGAATGGGGGCTGTCGCAGAACCTGTATTTTGTGATCGGCCGGCGTCACCTGACTGAACAGACCAAGCTGAATGGCCGGGCCTTCCTGCACTCCTACGACTACCGGATCGATCCCAAGCGGCGACTGCTGGAGAACATTCTCACCGGACCACTGGTGGTGGGCCAATGGATCAACATGGAGCACTACTTCTCCGCGGTCGATAACGAACGTTTCGGCAGTGGCAGCAAGGTCAACCACAATGTCGCCGGCCGCTTTGGCGTCATGACCGGCAACCTCAGTGATCTCCGTACCGGCCTGCCGTCACAGACGGTGCTCAAAGACGGCCAGCCCTACCACGAGCCAATGCGCCTGATCACCGTCATCGAGGCGCCGTTCGAACATGCCTGGAAGGCCGTCGACGGCGTAGTCCCCGTGAAAAATCTGGTGCAGAACGCCTGGATACGCCTGATGATCGTCGATCCGGAGTCCGGTGAAGTTTCCGTATATGAAGACGGCGAATGGCAGAAACGACCGCTGCATGCCGCCGAACCCGCTATCGCGCAGGAGTCCGTCCCACTATGAAAGATCTCAACTTCAGCCAGCTGAAAAAGCTGGAAATCATCCTCGAGGGCGAGCACAAGGAGTTCGCCACGGACCTGCTGGACCACGCCGGGGTCAAGGGCTACACGATCATCAACAACCTCTCGGGCAAGGGCAGCCACGGCTTCCACGAAGGCCACCTGATGTTCAACGAGGACGATGTGCTGATCATGATCATCGCCGCGGTGCCGCCGGCGTTGGTCGAACCCATCCTGGAGGGGTTTGCACCCTTCTACAACAAGCACTCCGGCGTCATGTTCATCTCCGATATTCAGGTCACCCGCCTGGTCAAGTTCACCAACTGAGTACACCCTCCTGCGCACGGCGGGACTCGGAACATTCGACCCTGCACCTACCGGGGCCGCTCCCAACGGCATCTGCCCACCCGGCGCGGCGCCAAACCCGGTTCGATCCCCGGTACCTTCCGGATACTGGCCGATGTTGATTCATAGATAATTCTCGATCATTCCAATCGAAACTATCTGTTTCTTCTGCGGCACCACAACCCTTATAACTGCGACGTACGAATAAGCCCGGACGTCAATAATTGGCCATCCTCAACGAGATTCGATTCGACAATCTACGTGGCGACCTGTTTGGTGGCGTGACTGCGGCGGTCATCGCGTTGCCGATGGCGCTCGCCTTCGGTGTCGCCTCCGGTGCCGGTCCCGCTGCGGGCCTCTACGGCGCCGTGCTCGTTGGCCTGTTCGCCGCCCTGTTCGGCTCGACCCCTACGCTGATCTCTGAACCGACCGGTCCGATGACGGTGATCATGACGGCCGTCATTGCCCAGTTGCTGGCGGCCAACCCGGAACAGGGTATGGCAATGGCATTCACCGTGGTGATGCTGGCAGGCGTATTTCAGATGCTGTTCGGCGCACTCAAGCTGGGCCACTACGTGACAATGATGCCCTATACGGTGATTTCGGGCTTCATGACCGGCATCGGCATCATATTGATCGTGCTGCAGCTGGGGCCGTTTCTGGGGCAGGCACCGCCGCCCGGTGGCGTGATGGGGACCTTGTCATCCCTACCGCAGATGATCAGGGATATCCGTGCAGAGGAGACCGCGCTGGCGCTGCTGAGCTTCAGCCTGCTGATTCTGTTCCCCAAAAGGCTCAGCCGCATGGTTCCGCCGCAACTCCTCGCCCTGGTGCTTGGCACGCTGGTTTCGGTGATCCTGCTGTCCGAGGCCGAGATCCGACGTATCGGCGAGATACCGACCGGGCTCCCGGAACTGCAGCTGCCCGTATTCACCGCGGCACAATGGCAGTTGATGGTCGTGGAGGCGGCCGTCCTGGCGGTGTTGGGCAGCATCGATGCTTTGCTGACCTCCGTCATCGCGGAGAATCTGACCCGGAAGGAAAGCGATTCCAACAAGGAACTGTTCGGCCAGGGGATGGGCAACCTTGCCTCCGGCCTGTTTGGCGGCATACCGGGTGCCGGCGCCACGATGGGTACAGTGGTCAACATCCAGACCGGTGGACGCTCCGCATTGTCGGGCCTGACACGGGCCGTGCTGTTGCTCATCGTCGTGCTGTGGGCTGCGGACCTGACCGAGCAGATCCCCCTAGCCGTGCTCGCCGGCATCGCGCTGAAGGTCGGAATCGACATCATCGACTGGTCGTTTCTCAAGCGCGCGCACCGGGTTTCCTTCAAGGCTGCTTCGATCATGTACGGTGTCATCGCGCTCACGGTGTTCGTCGACCTCATCACGGCCGTGGCGATCGGCGTGTTCATCGCCAACGTGCTGACCATTGCACGCATGGAGAAACTGCAAAGCAACGCGGTGAAGGCGATCCATGACGCCAATCCGGAACACAATCTCACGCGCGACGAACAGACCCTCCTCGAGCAGGCCAATGGCAAGATCCTGATCTTCGCCTTGGGTGGCCCGCTCCTGTTCGGGGTGGCCAAGGCGATCTCGAGGAAGTACGCGGTACTCAGTAGCCACGAGATTTTGATTGTCGATTTCACCGAGGTGCCGATCCTGGGCGTGTCGTCCTCCTTGGCGGTGGAAAACATCATCCTGGAAGACCTGCAGCAGCAGCGCCCTGTCTTCATCGTGGGGGCGGTCGGCGATGTTGCGCACCGATTGGCCAAGCTCGGCCTGCTGCAACGTCTACCGGCCGCACATGTACTCGGCACGCGTCAGGAGGCACTGACCCAGGCAACCGCGCTGCTGGCGGCCAAGAGGCCGGAAACCGGCAGAGACACCCGGGCGACGGCGAACTGATTAGAGTATACTTATGCAGCTACTCGGTTTAATTAGCGCTGTCTTTCCCGCGGCTGATCCACTTCCATGAACATCCCGAACCCACGGATTTCGCTTCGGACATACGTCTACATCGACTCGCTGCAACCGCAGCTGGCCGAGTACATGGCGACCGTGTCCCAGGGCTTCCTGCCGGTGCCCGGTGATGCCTGCCTGTGGGTCGAGGTCTCCCCGGGGATGGCCGTTCACCGGCTGACCGATACGGCACTCAAGGCGACACGCGTGCACCTTGCCCAGCAGGTTGTCGAACGCGCCTACGGCTCGATGGTCATCCACCAGCGCGACCAGAGCGATGTGCTCGAGGCCGGCCGGATCCTGTTGCAGAAAATGAACGCCCGCCAGGACGATCGCGAGACCTGTCGCATTGCCTGGCGTGAAATCATCCGCGGCATGACGCCCGATCACACCGTGCTGATAAATCGCCAGGATCGCCGCGGTTCGATGATCCTGCCCGGGCAGAGCATGTTCATCCTCGAGACGGAACCTGCCGGGTATATTGTCTATGCCGCCAATCAGGCCGAAAAGGCCGCCAATATCACGCTGATCGACGTGCGTGCGGTTGGTGCCTTCGGCCGCCTCACGCTCGCCGGCAGCGAGGGCGACGTCGACGAGGCGGCAGCCGCGGCAATTGCCGCGATCGCCAATCCATCAGGGACCTGACGGAAGCCGGCAGCAGACATGCATCGCGAAGAACTTATACGCCTGTTGGACGACCACCACCCGCAATCTGTTGCCGAGGCCGGAAATGTGGCGCGTGCACGGCACTTCGTCGCACAACATCCGGACTGTTTTCATCGCGAACTCCTGCACGGGCATGTCACCGGCTCAGCCTGGGTGGTGAATCCGACCCGCGACAAGGTGCTGCTGATGCACCATCGCAAGCACAATGAGTGGTTCCAGCCGGGCGGACACGCCGATGGCAATGCGGATATTCTGCGCGTCGCGCTACGTGAAACGCACGAGGAAACGGGCATTTCCGCCGAGCACATCAAGCTGGTCGACGGCACGGTGTTCGATGTCGATATCCACACCATCCCCGCGATAGGGGCAGAACCGCGCCATACGCACTTCGATATCCGCTTCCTGCTCGAAATCGATGACCGCCTGCCGGTACCCGGCAACGACGAGTCTCACGAGGTGTTATGGGTACCGGTGTACGAGGCCTCGCGCTTCAACAACAACCTGTCGACCTATCGCATGGTCGACAAGACGCGGCGCCTGCGAAGCCTCTGAGCACGACACGCGCCTGGCACCTTCGGTCAGACCGCTTTCGATCACGCGACGGCCTGCTGGTCCAGCGACTCCTTCATATCGGGCCATTGCTCCTGCAGCTGCAAGCGTATCTGCGGCTCGATCCCCTGAACGAACTCCAGGAATGCCTGGGCGACCAGTGAAAGCTGTTTGCCCTTGGGATGGACGATGTACCACTTGCGCATGATCGGAAAGCCCTCGACATCCAACAGCGCCACCGGTCCATCAGGTCCCTCCAACGCCAGTGCATGCAATGACAGTACTGAAAGACCGAGACCGGCTACGATCGCGTGTTTGATCGCCTCGTTGCTGCCCAGTTCCATCCGCACCTTGAGGCTCAAATCCTGCTGATTGAACAGACGCAGCATGGCGTCACGAATCCCCGATCCGGGCTCGCGCAGAATCAGTGGCTCCTCTGCAATGCGTGACAGCGGGATATTGGTTTGCCCAACCAGGGGATGGTCGCGTGGCGCCAGGAGAACCAGCGGGTTCGGCGCGAAAGGGAACGCCTCGATATCGTCCGTCTGCTCGACCGGGGCCTGGCCCATGATGTACAGATCGTCTTCATTGTTCTTGATGCGATCGATGATCTGGTCGCGATTGAACACATTCAACGCCACCTCGATACCCTGGTAGCGCTGACAAAACTCTCCCAGCACCTCTGGCGCAAAACAATTCGCCGTGGTGATGACACCCAGCGTCAGGCGCCCCATCCTGATCCCTTTCAGATCGGCCATCTTCATCTCCAAATTGGAGAGCGTGGCAAAGATCTCGCGGCACGATTTGTGCAGTTCGGTTCCCGCTTCGGTCGGCCGCAACTTCCTGCCCACCTGCTCGAACAGCGGCAGTCCCACCGTGTCGGCAAGCTTCTTGATCTGCATGGATACAGTCGGCTGGGTGAGAAACAGCGCCTCAGCCGCCCGGGTGAAGCTGCCAAAACGGACACTGGCTTCGAAGATCTGAAGCTGGCGCAGTGTCGTATGCCGGATCAGGTGATCCGACATCATGGCCGGCGGGGTATCGTGCAAACTCTCGGGAAAGGTCACGTCCCTACCTCACGTTCGTTCGATACCTGCACGGCAAACAGTTGTCGGACAGGTGTGGAGAATCAGTCCATCGCGTATCCCAGGGCATCCACCCCAAACACCGCGACATTGGATTTTCCATTCTGGCCGAAAATTGTCAGTCCGGCCAGACTCTCTTGGACGATTGATATGACGCGCCGGTCGAACCCGAGGCAGCCTGCGTCGCCCTGGGTTTGGCAGCAGCCTTATTTGTTGTCGTGCGCGGTCGGGCCGCCGCCGGTTTTGCCTTGGTTGCGACCTTTTTTCTGACCGCCGGGGCGGCTGCCGCCGGTGTGGCTGCCCTAGCCGTACCCGCTTCTTTCGCCTCGGGCGCCGTGCCCTCGCTCTTGGTCTTGCGGATTGAGGCCATCAGCTGATCGCCAGTCTTGTCTTTGGTTGTCACAGTAGTTTCACCATTTCGTCGACGAGTTGCCTGATTTCATCCGCAGCCGCTGCGCCCTGACTGCCAACGTCCAGCACGCTACGCCCCTGGATAATCGATTTTCTGTAGATCATGCGGCGGCGAACCGCACTCTGCGCGGCGGGCAGGCTGAGTTCCGCCAGCGCATCGCGCATAACCTGGGAGAGCCGCGTCCGCGGCTCGAGTTGATTGATCACCAGCAATGCACCCAGACCGTCATTCGACTCCCGGGCGCGCTGCACTTCGGCTTCGATCTGTACGCTCGCCCAAAGATCCAGAGGAGACGGCTGGACCGGGATCAGCGCCAGATCGGCGCCCGACAGGGCATCGCTGGTCTGTTGGGAATGTACCGACGGCGGACAATCAATCAGGACGTAGCGGACCGAATCAGCGTGCTCTGCCGCGGCCTTCGCGACATCCTCGGTCGCAGGAATGACCTCAAAGGCACTGTTTCCGTCGGCTATCGCATGCCAATTGTGAGACGACTGCTGCGGATCTGCATCCAGCAAGACCGTCGAATCACGCTCGGCAAACGCGCGCGCCAGATTGATACACAGTGTGGTCTTGCCTGCGCCACCCTTGTTGCCTACAAGTGCGATTACCGGCATGGGATGATCAGGAGCTTGCCTGTTCCGAGAAGAGATCGTCTAGCATAGCAGCGAACTGGCGCTGTTTGTCGGTCAATGCCGCGCTCCCGTCGTCCGGGTAAATCGTGACATTTACATAGTCGGTCCCGAAACCCATATCGGGGTACAGGGATTCTCGCTCTGACAGCTCCGCGGCCTGGTCGAGGAAATCACGCAATTCAGTGTAACTGCCGAATTCGTATCGCTGCTCAAGGCACAACGGCCGTTTGCGCTCCCGCCATTCCGAACTCATTGGACACCCCGCAGGTCGGGATCATGCCCGCAGCTTGGTACTGACGAGTTGCTCAATCGCCGATCTCGCCATCCGAAAGCTCCGCTTGCCACGCCAGCAGCTCTTTGTGATGCCTCCGCTCTTCGTCAAACAGCGCATGGAAAAACAGCCGACTGTCGTGATCGCCGATTCGGGCACTGTAAGTTGCCGCAGCATGATACAGATCGATCAGCTCCTGCTCGAAATGCTGATTGATCTTCAGCATGTCGACCAGGTTCTCACCCAGCTTGACGGGCCTGAGCTGCGAGGCGTTGGGCGCAACGCCCAGCGCCAGCATCCGCTCGATGATCCGATCGGTATGCTGCAACTCTTCTTCGGCCTCGTGCCGGAGTCGCTCGGCAGCACTCGCCAGCCCCCAGTACGCCACGAGGCGCGACTGGGTACTGTAGAGCTGCACAGCCGAGAACTCGAGGCTCAGCGCCCGACCGAGATATCCCAGCACACGCGGATCGACCCGGGTTTTCAGCATCTGCCTGCCGACACCTTACCGCGGATACCGATTACTCGGCTGCAGCACCACCCGTAGGCAGTACAGGCTCAACTTCTTTGTGCGGACGCGCGATGATGTGCGCGGCAACGAGGCCGTCACCCACACGTTCGCAGGCATCAGCGCCAGCACGCACAGCGGCGTTGACCGCACCGGTCTCACCACGCACCAGAACGGTGACATAGCCGCCGCCGACGAACTCACGTCCGATCAGACGAACTTCTGCCGCCTTGGTCATAGCGTCAGCCGCCTCGATGGCCGGGACCAGACCGCGGGTTTCAATCATACCCAGTGCAATACCGTAGTTTTCGTGTGCCATTGTCACTTCTCCGTCAGAATAAGGAATAATCAGGTCGGCGGCCGCGCCGGCAAGACGCAGCTTCCATCATTTATTTGGTTTCGAGAACCGGTTCAACTTCTTTGTGCGGACGCGCGATGATGTGCGCGGCAACGAGGCCGTCACCCACACGCTCGCAAGCATCAGCGCCAGCACGAACGGCGGCGTTGACCGCACCGGTCTCACCACGCACCAGAACGGTGACATAGCCGCCACCAACGAACTCGCGACCGATGAGTCGAACCTCAGCAGCCTTCGTCATTGCGTCTGCAGCTTCGATGGCGGGCACCAGCCCGCGCGTCTCGATCATGCCCAGTGCGATGCCATAGTTTTCAGTTGCCATCTTCAGTGTCTCCTGTTGCCCTTAATTGAAGGTTTGTAAAAACGTAAAAAAATACTTTGTCCGTGCGGGATCGCTCGCCTCAGGACGCCGCCCCGTTCGTATCTTCCGGGGGCCATTCATCAATGATCCCGGCAATCGTCAAATCGGTGAGGATCTCAAAATCCCCAGCCGCAAAGCGCGCGGCAGAACCGCTCGCCAAAAAAACCCAGTTGCCCGGTTTTGCACCGACAGGATCGGTCGCCACCTGGCGTTTGCCGTTCGCGTCGCGCACGATGCGAAACACCGAATGTTTCATGCCCTCGATCCGCGAGGTGCAGACCAGCGACCCTTCAACCTGCAGGATCTGCATCGGTGTCCTCCGGCGGCCACTTGTCGATGATGCCGACAATCGTCAAATCGCTGGGGTAACCTTTGCTGCCCGCCGCCTCGCGTGCCGCGGAACTGCCGACGCAGATCACCCAGTCACCAGGCTTGGCACCAACCGCGTCCACGGCGACCGCAAGGGAACTGCCATCACGCACTACCTGCAGATGCTTGTGCTCCATTTCGGAGATGCGATTGGTCGAAACCAACGGCCGCTCAACCTGACAAATCTTCATTCAGTGTGCCCCCGCTTGGCCACCGGCGTTGACAGTGCAAGCCAGCACCTCGACAGCCGAGTCGGCAGTGCAATCTCTAACCAGTTGCAGAATATGCAGCAGCCCTTTTTCAGCAAGTTCCGCATAGCGCGCAGTCAATGCCCCGGCGACGCGGGCGCAGCGTTTTACGGCTCGATCCCGAGCTCCCGGTACCTTACTGTGATAATCGAAGCGAACCACGATGGGTACCGGCAGGCCATGCGCCACATTCAGCCCCCTGAAAATCTTGATGCCGACGTCGGTGTCCGGCGTCGCTTCCTCAACCGTGTTGAGATACGCGAAATACATCAGGTTGCGCAGCTGGATTTCTTCAAAACCGACGCCTGCACCGATGAACCGCTCGGCATGCCCAATATCGGGATAATGCTCGCCATGCGCGTTCTTCACGTAGACGATCTGCGATATATTGTTCGCAAGCAGCCTGGCGACCAGTTGCTGCATACCCTCGGCCGACTCCGGCGCAGCACCTTGCAGCGCAGCGGTGACGGTCGCGATTGCCTCTCCAGCACTCATGCTGCGCGTGTCGCGGTACAGCTCAAGCGCGTCGACATAGCGATCCAGCGAGAGATCGCCCTCGCCATCCGGTAGATGCACACGGATGGCATCGGTGTCCGTGTCCAGGCCAACCAGCAACAAATCGATCGAGGCGCCGCAGCAGAAACTGTTCTCGACCGCTTCTCGAAATCCGTTCAAACGATCCAGTCCGGCCTGTGCCGCCTTCTGGGTATCGGAACCATGGGCCGCACACCCTTCGTGTTCCGGGTCAACTGAGCTGTAGTGGTACACCACCGCCTTGAGATAGCGCGTCGGGGCATCGGCAAGGTTCGGCCGGCCCTCGCGGTAACGCAGCATCTCTGTCTCGACCCATTTCTCGATACTGTTTTCAATATCGAAAAGCGCCCCGGCGTAAGACTTACGTCGCACCGATCGGTGCGGCAGGCGGAGCACATAGCGCACGACGTGGGCCAGACGTCCATCGGCACACGGCGAGATATCGAAGGTATGGAACCCGCACGCCTGCAAAAACGCATCGAACCCAGTGGCATCCGCGCTCGCCAGCGGATCATTGGCAAAAAAGTCGTCGCAGAAGCGCCGGTAGGTCTGAAACACACACCAGGCGAACAGGCGACGCATATCCAACTGCTCCACCCAGGCGCCCTCGAGGATCTCTCCGGGTAGTTCGAATCCCAGCTTCTGCCGTGCGATGCGCTGCGCCTGACCAACAAAGTCTGCCTCGTGCTGCAGCGCCGAAATCTCCTTCAGGATCGGCACGATGCCGTCGAATGCGTCTTTGACCGTGCGCTCATAGGCATGCAGCTGCGCGTTCTCGTCGACCCGACAAAGCGGGTGCGAGCCGACACCACCACCGCCCGCAGACCCCACCGCGCCAGGGCGGCGCAAAGGCGCCCTGCCGGTCGTGCGGCGCGAAGCGAACGCGGATTGTCGGGATGAACGCAACATGAGCTACTCGATCTTCAGTCCGCGTTAGCCGCGCGCACCACCGGAGTAGGTGATCAGCGAACCGGTTTCTGTATTCCCGCTGCTGCCGGTGACACGACTGACCGGGATCGGAGCCTCGGCCGGCGCGCTGGCGCGGGCGCCCATTGCACCCAGCGGCGCGCCGCGCCGCGACTGATTGCGCGCGGTTGCAGAAGCACCCTCGGTGCCGGTCACGTGATCGCCACGATCCCAATCGTCGCCGGTGATCTTCGATCCCGCATCCTGACCTTCGCCGGTGATACGGGATTTGATACGACCATCGGCATGCTCCTGGGCGGCGGCCGGCACCTCGTCAGCGCGGCTCGGACCGCGTCCGAATCGGGCCTGCTCGGTCCCGGTCACTTTGCCGTCGGCCATGCCGAACGGGCCCGTGATACGACCTTGTTCGTACTGCGAACCGGTTACCGCCGATGGTCCTGCGGTACGATCGGAGGCATGCGCCGGGGCTTCGACACTGAAGTCGTCCCACGCAGCACCACCGATCGCCTGCGGGAAGTCCGGTGCGCCGGGCTCCGCTGGGACGGCGGGACAGGCCTCTGCGGCCTGGTCACTGCCGACATAGGGCGTACCGCTGACGGTTTCACAGGCGCCCTTCTCGGCACCGGTCATCTTGCCACCGACACCCGGCTGCTGGCCGGTCATTGCCGAACCGAAATTACGTTTGCTGGGAGCCA
>Ga0316193_10003070_pt1 | contig 11934 bp, 9 predicted proteins | sample MerIslsedime2_MG_FD_207735 | JGI IMG/M metagenome (GOLD analysis project Ga0316193, IMG submission 207735) | Coastal sediment microbial communities from Maine, United States - Merrow Island sediment 2 | ecosystem: Environmental > Aquatic > Marine > Coastal > Sediment | place: USA: Maine... | reverse complement strand
AAAGGGGCTATTTTGTGCTTTTCTTAATGCAAATAATTATCATTCCACTTTACAAATGATTCTCATTCAAATAATATCCGATTTGATTAAGTGCACAGAGCCGTTCCTATATGTCGAATAATCCAAACCTGCTTTGGGGATGGCCCATCACCTTGGCCGTACTGCTAGCAAGCGGGTTGATTTCCGCGTTGGTATCTGAGAGTTGGGGGGATGTTTGGTCCTGGTTGGCGCTTGGTTTCCCGGTAGGTGTGATGGCGTGGTTTGCCTGTCGTCGATCTTCTCAGTCTTCATGAACTAACACTAAAGAAATAGCAATGACAAAAACTCAAATTTTTACCGGTTCGCCATTGGCTGTGGCCATCATTCTGGCCTTCCCAGCGGCCACTATCACCCAATCTGCGTTGGCAGAAACAGCTCTTCTGGAGCCCATCACCGTGGAAGCCAGTGCTGACGCCTCGGCAGAAGGCCTGTCACCAGCCTATCCGGGCGGTCAGGTTGCAAGGGGCGGGCGCGCCGGCATACTTGGTACGCGTGACAATGCAGATACACCATTCTCAATTACCAGCTATACCAACGAACTAATCCAGGACAAACAGGCGCGCAGCGTTGGTGATGTGTTGCAGAACGATCCATCGGTGCGAGTCGCCCGTGGCTTTGGCAACTTTCAGGAGTCTTACTTCATCCGCGGCTTTATATTGAACTCTGATGACACTGCCTTCAATGGTTTGTACGGTTTATTGCCCAGGCAATATATCGCTACCGAGTTATTCGAGCGCGTCGAAGTGCTTCGCGGGGCGTCAAGCTTTCTGAGTGGCGCGACGCCAGGTGGTGGCGGACTCGGCGGCGCCATCAATCTGGTACCTAAACGCGCACCGAACGAACCACTCACGCGCGTAACAGCTGGATTGAGTAGCGGCAGCCATAAGAATATAGCCGCCGATGTAGCGCGCCGCTTTGGCCCCAATCAGAGTACAGGTGTACGAGTGAATGCCGCACTGCGTGACGGTGGAACGGCCGTAGACGGTGAAAATGCCGAGTTAGGCCTGCTGAGCGTTGGCATGGATTGGCGTGGAACCAATGCACGATTGTCAGCCGACCTTGGCTGGCAGGACAACCGCCTGAAGCAAACCCGAACCAATGTGAGTTTATCCGGCGTAACCGCCGTGCCGAGTGCACCCAATCCGGAGACCAATTGGGCCCAGCCCTGGTCCTATTCAAACGAGCGCGATTTGTTCGGCACCATTCGCGGAGAGTACGACTTCAGTTCGACGGTCACCGCCTGGGGTGCATGGGGGTTTCGCAAGAGTGATGAGTCCAATTCACTGGCCAATCTTACGGTTACCGATTCCGCAACCGGAGACGGCAGTTTCTATCGCTTCGATAACGCCCGTGAGGACACTATCAGCACCGGCGAATTGGGCCTTCGAGGCACCTTACTTACTGGCTCCGTAGGCCATGATTGGGTGGTGTCGGCCAGTTACTTTGAGGACGAGCGCAAGAATGCTTACGGATTCGATTCTTCCAATTCGTTCGCGAGTAATCTCTATGCGCCGCAATACGTGGCACAGCCAGCTTTCTCGGGCGGCGCGTTTTTTGGCAACGACCTTAATGCGCCGGCACTGACCAATCGTATTGGTCTGACGAGCATTGCCGCAGGCGATACGCTGTCACTGCTCGATGATTCCCTGTCGGTAACCCTGGGGGCACGCCATCAGGCATTCAAACTGGAAAACTTTGCTTACAACACGGGTCTGGCTGGCTCAGTCTATGACAAGAGCCGAGTCAGTCCAATGTTGGGTGTCGTGTATAAGCCAACTCAACAATTATCTGTCTATGGCAACTACATCGAGGGCTTGACCCAAGGCGATACCGCAAGTGGCACACCCACGCCGGTCAACAATGGGGAAATACTCGAGCCCTACGTGACGAAACAAAAAGAAATCGGTTTGAAGTATGACGGGGGCCGGTTCGCCGTCAGCGGCGCACTATTTTCTACCAGCAAACCCCGATCACTCATCACAGCCGACAATGTCTTCACATCGGAAGGGGAAGACCGCCATCGTGGACTGGAGACCAATTTTCAAGGAGAGGCGTCCCGCAACATTCGCGTCTTGGGTGGTGCCACCTGGCTGCAGGCAAAGCAGGAATCCACAGGGTCTGCCACGACTGACGGCAAAAACGTTATTGGCGTTCCGCGCTTCATGGCCAATGTGGGTGTCGAATGGGATCTCTCTAGCATACCAGGGTTAACCTTAGATGGCCGCGTCGTCCATACGGGCGAAAGCTACGCCGATGCGACCAATACGCTGGAGGTTGCGGGCTGGACGCGTACTGACCTTGGGGTGCGCTATTTGCTGGATGTTGGAGACGAACTGTTGACGATACGCGCACGGGTAGACAATGTTAGCGATCGCGCCTACTGGGCTTCTTCGGGTGGATTTCCCGGCTCTGGCTACCTGGTGGCCGGTTCGCCTCGCACCTTCAGCTTGAGTGCCGCGATCGATTTTTAGGCACACCGTGTTGACGCCCCAAACTCTTCGGTCTTGGTCCTGGGTACACAAATGGAGTAGCCTGGTATGTACAGTGTTCATGCTGTTACTGTGCATCACCGGGTTGCCTTTGATTTTTCACCACGAGATTGATCACCTAACCGGGGCTGAAATTGAGGCCCCGCCCATGCCGGCAGCGACACCGCATGCCAGCCTGGACGAAATTCTCAAGGTTGCAAATGCGCGCTACCCGGAACGGATCGTACAATTCGCTTCGCAGAGCGATGACAGCACCGATATATGGTTTGTAACCCTAACGCGGAGTCCGGCCCCAACCGATGACTTTAAGTCTATCGCCGTCGATGCCCGCACGGCCAAGGTTCTCGGCGAGCCAAATGCTTCCGAGGGTTTTATGTATGTGATGTTCAAATTGCATGTGGATTTGTTCGCGGGCCTGCCCGGCAAATTATTTCTTGGTTTCATGGGGCTATTGCTGCTGATTGCCATCGTATCGGGCGTAGTGCTGTATGCGCCCTTCATGCGCAAGCTACATTTCGGAGAGGTGCGACGATCGCGCTCGCCGCGATTAAAGTGGTTGGACCTGCATAACCTGTTGGGTATCACCACCCTCATGTGGGTATTAGTCGTCGGCACGACAGGAGTGATTAATACCTGGGCTGATCTGCTAATCAAGTACTGGCAGACTGATCAGATGAGCGCACTCATCGATCCCTATAAGGGACAGTCCATCGTACCAGCCACCGAGCGGGATTCGATGCAGCGATCGCTGGAAGCGGCATTCGCGTATGCGCCAGGGACCAGAGTCCGATTCATTGCGTTTCCCGGTACAGCGTTTTCCACGCCACATCACAACACATTTTTTCTACGCGGCAATGAACCGCTGACTTCACGGTTGTATCAGCCGGTGCTGGTCGATGCCAAGACCAGCAACGTAACCGCCGCGCCGGGCTTGCCCTGGTACCTGACCGCGCTACTTGTTTCTCAACCACTGCATTTTGGGGACTATGGTGGCATGCTCATGAAGATTCTCTGGGCACTTCTGGATATCGCCACCATTATCGTTTTGGGTAGCGGCTTGTACTTATGGTTAAAGCGCAATGAACCAAAATCAAAAACTGACATTTTGCTACCGCATGTTGTGGGAAGGTATTTAGGGTCAGAGTAGAAATCCAATCTTCACACAGATTTATTGTATTAGTTTTCACTCTGACCCAAAATATTTTTTTTACAGATTTATTTACACCAGCAATATTAGCGCAATAACCGGCATAACAAGAAAAGCGATTAATGTTTGAAAAGTAATGATGGAAACCATCGTTTCGGCATCACCCCCCAATTGTCGGGCAAGAATGAAGGAAGACGACGCAGTTGGCGTCATAAATGCAATAACCAGTACCCCAGCAGGAATGCCGGTAAGACCGGTGACAAAAATTAGCAGCGCAGCCATCAGGGGTTTTAGTCCAAACTGTACCAGCGAAGAAAGTGTGATCGCTTTGACATGGCCACGAATCATTTCCGGTCTTAGCGCCGAGCCCACTGCCAGAAGCCCGAAGGGTAACGCCGCCCGACCCAGGATTTCAAAAATATCTTCCGTGACGCCGGGTAGCCCCAAACCACTAAGGCTAAGAAACCAGCCTATCGCACAGCCGATGATGAGCGGGTTGCCGGCCACGGCACGAATAAAAGGCCTTACCCCTCTGACCGAGGCCTTGCCCCATACCACGAATACCGAAATGCAAAATAAATTGATCAATACGATCATAAATCCCGCCGCCACCGAACCCAATGCCAGCCCTTCGGCACCAAACAATCCCAGCGCAACCGATAGCGCGATATAGGTATTAAAACGTACACCACCCTGGAATATCGAGGTAAAGGTAGCCGGGCTTACCGATGCGCGAATTCTGAAATAAAGGATCAGCACTAACGCGGAGGCTGTCAACGCGCCGCTGATAACCAGCAACATAGACGGCCACGGGGTACCGGCAAGGGTTTGATTAGCTAATGTGTGAATGAGTAGGGCAGGTAACAGAACGAAGTAAGTGAGTTTCTCCATTCCCGACCAGGTTTCATCGGATAAAAACCTGACGCGTTTTAAGCCATAGCCAACAAGGATGAGTACCAAAATGGGAATAAGCGCGGTTGAGAAAGTACTCACAGATTAAAGTTTCCGGAACAGGTTGGCGAATACAGAATAATAGTAGGGGCGGGCTGATAAAGCGAGGTGCGAATACTGTACACGGGGTCAGGCCTTACAATTGACACGTGAAGGGGTAATGTAAAAAGAATACGAAGGCCTGATCCCACTATTGGAATTGTAAAATGTAAGGCCTGACCCCGTCATTCCTATAATACCGCCCAACTTGACCAAGGTCACCTACAAAATACGATGGTAGACCCCGTCATTCTTTAGTTTTTACTCTGACCTTAAATATTTTGGCGTCCGACTGGGGCGTTTTGTTAGAAGTCTATTCATTTATCGAAGGTATAAAGTTTTCATGCTCTAGCATTTGAATTAAACTTCGCATTAAGTAGTTATTATTAAATAAGACAATATACTCTCTTCCATTTTCTTTTAATGGCTTGATTAAACCATTTGCTTTTAATCTAGTAATTAAATGAGTTCTTTGTCTTGATGTTAGTTTAGGTAAGATATTTGTAATATCAGAAGCTTTAAATAATTGCCTTTCAACGCCCATTTTTAACACGCTTTCTTCTTGTTTGTTAATTAGTCCGCGCTCACGACCAATAGCAATCGCCGGTTTAAGAACGCTGTCTGATAAATATGAATGATCTAATAGTTTATTAACTTTAGATATTTCAGCGCATATTCCAGTTAATACATATTCACACCAATCCAATATAGATTTATCAGTCCCAGTATCAGCGACTGCTAACATTTCATAATATTTTTCACGATCATTACAAAAAACGGCTGTAGGATTAATTAATTGCCCATCCTTTACTCTAAAACCATATTTTATCAATAGTGCATATGTTAGTAGCCTAACTACACGACCGTTACCGTTACCAAATGGATGAATCCATGCAAATCTATGATGGGCGACAGCAATTTTAATTAGATCATATTTCTTCTCATCATTATGATTTATAAAATCAACTAGTTCGTCCATGTACCCTTGTACTAGATGGGCTTCTGGTGGCAAGTGGTGTGATTTTGCTATTTCAACTGACCACGTTCTATATGCACCTGGGGTTCTATCACCTTCCTCAACTAGGTTATCAACTGATAAATGATGTAACTCACGTATAAATTGATGGGAAATGCCAGATCCCACATCAATATTTTCTTCGATATAAGACATAGCTTGTTCTACATTGGCGATTTCAGAAAATCGTTCTGATGCTCGTTCTTTTTTTTCAAGTTTTTGCTCTATATATTCTGATACTGTAGTTCGATTTCCCTCTATTCTTGCAGAACCAACACTTTCTAAAAGATGAAATATTTCCTTAAGTTGGAAAAATAGCCATGGAGATGTGGACCCAGATAACCTTAACCTTTTTAGGTGATTTAGCTCCATAAGAGCATCTATCAGCTTTGAGTCAAAGTCTGGGCTAACTAATTTCAGATCAATATGTGCAAAAGTTGCTGTCATAAGTACAAAACACAGGTTTTATTATCTACATATATTCTTTGTAACTCATTGTTATTATTTAATAATAACAGATTTTTAAGAATTAAATAACTACATGATGATAGCAAATAAATTACAGAAGTGTAAGGGACTAAGTGTACTAATGCTTGATGGGGACTTCTAACGACATAAATAACCGGCGCCGCTTCTCGGCGTCCGGCGTGTGGAACACGCGAAGTTGATTGTCTTGTTATGCATTTTATACATTAGACTCTGCATCGAGTGTAGCTTGAAGCATTTGACCACAAATTCTCCATACAATTGGTGCTAGAGCACCAACTTGTGCCTCTGGATATTTATTGATAATGTTTTTGTAATCCTTTCCTAGTGTTCTTCCCAAGCTTTCAACTTCATTTTCCGATATTTGGTGACCAAAAACATGAGCACAGTTGTTTCTTATGGAATTGAGCTTTGACATGGAATCTAGTAATTGTGGATTGAACCCACCTAAGCCTTTAACCAGTTTTATTTTATTAGCGAAAGAGAGACCATGTTCCCCAAACAATTTAGGTTCATTTGGTACTTTTACTATTAGGTATCTATCTAGTAAATGTTCAATATAAAGATGAGCTATTAGAGTCCCATAAATAGAATCAGAAGCTTTATTGATTTCAGCCTCAAATACTGCGAGATCACTTTTTGGAATATCTTTTATTTTCATGTTTTTCTTATGCATAACTATAAGTCGATGTCCTAAATGAGTACTTTAAAGTACTCATTTAGGACCAAATAATATTTTGATTTCAATCTTTTCAATAGGTTAATATTTTTTAGTGGGCTTAACCACTTATTGGGAATGACCATCTTGGGTATATTATCATCCAATGGCTGCTCAGGGTCGGAACCGGTCTTGCAACCTGGCACAGCCGGTCAGATCAAGTCTGAGCTATTACTGTTTTTTAGTCGCCCCCTGTTTCGAGTACTCCTGCATCCTTTTTTGTTTCGGTGAGTGACGGCATATCTGAATTTTGTCTGAAGTCGGTCAGATAACGGGAGCCCTTGACCAGTTGTTCGATCATCCGACGCATGCGGCTCAACTATTCGAGTAGTTCGTTCATGTCCGGGATGTCGATCCGGATATTTAGGGTCAGAGTAGAAACCCAATCTTCACACAGGTTTATTGTATTAGTTTTTACTCTGACCCCAAATATTTAGAGATTGGCTTGAAATTCACCTCTCTGGCCGAATTTCTCTTTATTTATGACCGAATGGATTTAGATAGCAGAACTTTGAGATAAGACGCATAGGTCAATACCGCACCTTGACTGATGCCCAGATCGTTGTAAGCATCCATTACCTTCTGAAAGGCCGCTTCGTTTTGAGGTTCCGTTTTGAGTGTTTCAAGAGAATCGATCAGTGGCTTGATATCATCTTCATCCAGATAGGTTTTCAGCATGGTAATATCCTCTTCCACTCTTTCGGCCTTGACAGGCTGAAAGCTAATTTTATCTCGCGCCTCGTTAGATTCCCCGAACTCCGGTGGTTCCTCATACACATTCCAACCAGGGGCTTCAGGCAGTGAAGTTTCAGGGGATACTGCCTCAACTCCTGCAAAGGCCTTGTCCTCCCGCAATGCCCTTTGCTTCAGCACATCGACAAAGGCGTTAAATTCTTCAGCATTGGGTTTATTTAAAAACAGAGACAGCATAGGCCCGTTCCTGGAACGGCTATGAAACTCCAGTTCTGATCCGTTCACCACCGGTTCAGGATTTAATATGGACAGGCCCACAGTCAATTTTTCTTCTTTTAACAGCCCTTTTATCCGCACATATACGGTATCTTCGATAATTTCGAATTCCCTGGTACCTTTAAGAAAGCGTTTTTGTATAAGCTTAATAGTCATAGTATTGTAATGATTGTCCAACGCAGACTTTTCTGTATTTTTAATAAGTCAGGATTGTAACTCAGCTCAGGTTTGAGTTATTACTATTTTCGCTGCCTCCCGCTTCGATCAGAGCTTCTTCCTTCTTTGTCTCCGCGAGTGACAGCATAGTTGAATTTTGTCTAAGGTCGGTTAGATAACGGGCGCCCTTGACCAGTTGCTCGACCATGCGCCGTATGCAGCTCAACTGTTCGAGCAACTCGTTCATGTCCGGGATGGTGATCCGTAGCTTGGCCCCGGCTTGCAGCAGGTCGGCCTTTAAGCTTTGGTAACTGGTTTGCAGGGCCTGCAACTGTGTCTCACTCGTGTCGATGGAAAATTCGGCCCGTTGCGGGTCAAGCCCGTTTAACAGCATCACGGCATCGGATTTCAAGAGCGAGAGCTTGTCAGCCAGTTCCTTGTCCATCACGGGCGTCAGCATCGTCTGCACACGATTGATGCTGCCGGCCAGTTCCGCGGCCGTGGAAAGATATTGTGCACAGCGTAATACCTTTGGCAAACGTTCAGCGATTTCCGCTGGCACGGTGGCACGACCCAGCCGGGTGATGAAGTCACTTATAGCAAGAGCAAGATTGTCCACCGCGGCATGATCACGTTTGAGGTGTTTATCCGGTGCCAGCTCCGCACTTAACACCGCAAGTGCCATACGCCGTGCGATGACCTCGATACGCTCCGATTCCATGACCAGGGCATTAAGGGCCAGGGCCGGGGTTTCGGCAATCGACTTGTCCAGATATTGCGGCCGACTCTCGATCTCTTCCGCGGTACGAAACCGCCGTTCGAGGAAGGTGGCCAGCCTGCCCGTCAGGGGCCAAAGCAGTACCACACCGAGGATATTAAAGACCGTATGAAATATGGCCAGGGTTACCGCCGGTACATCTGCAAGGCCAAGCACCTGTCCGGTCACGCGGATAAGCCAGAACAAGGCCGGCAACAGCAACAATGCCGCCATGGCCGTCACCAGGTTGAAGAAGATATGCGCCGCAGCCACCCGTTTGGCATTCGGGGTGGCACCGATGACGGTCAGGGCGGCAGTGGAGGTGGTGCCCATATTTGCCCCGATGACCATCGCCGCCGCCCCTGACAAGGACAAGACGCCACCGGTTGCCGCGGTGAGGATAATGGCAAGGGCGGCGCTGGAGGATTGGGTCAGCATGGTCATTAAAAAACCAATACCTACCAACAGAAAGATCGTACCGAGGTCACCATCGTCCACCGTCGGCAGCTGCACACTGGCCGCAGCCACCTCGAAGGCGTCTTTCAATACATCAACGCCGATAAAAAACAGGCCAAACCCCGCCAGGGCCCCACCCACAGCACCGCGCCGTTGCCCCGGCCCGGTCAGGCGCAAGACCATACCCAGGCCGATCATCGGTAGGGCAAACAGTTCCACCTTGATCTGGAAGCCGATCGCTGCGACCAGCCAACCGGTGACGGTGGTGCCGATATTGGCGCCATACACCACACCCAGTGACTGGTACAGGCTCAGCAGGCCGGCATTGACAAAACCGATGGTCGCGACGGTGACGGCACTGGAAGACTGCACCAGGGAGGTGACCAGGATCCCCGTGGTAATGCCGCGGGCCGGGGTATTGGTCCAGCGGCTGAGCATGCCATGCAGTGCCCGGCCGGCGGCGAATTTCAGGCCGTCGGTGATCATGCCGACGGCCAGCAGGAACAGGCCAAGGCCGCCGAGCAGACTTCCAATGGTGAGTAGGGTCTGTGTCATCGTTGCTGCCTATTGCTTGCTCCCTGTTACCTATTGTTAATCGCTTCCATCCCTCCTTGCAATAACTCCATGGACATACCGGGCAAAATATTTAACTATCATCAGCCGCCATATTTTGCGATACAATAATCGCCAGCGTGCTTCGACAATACCGCAATCGACTACAAGGCAGTGAAGTTCCAGGAAGCATCAGATTCTATACACCCTACTGCAACCAGCCGAATTCATCACGGGATAAGGGACCTTATACTCCGGATATTGATGCTTATTGCCATGGCACCCGTTTGTGTCCAGGCAGCGGGTGGTATTACCGTCTCCATTGAGGGTGCGGAGGCGGAATTGAAGTCAAAACTCATGGCCTCTCTCTCCATCGCCCGCCAAAAAGAGGATGGTCTGACCGAGGCACGTGTCCGGCAACTCAATCGGCGCGCGCAAAAGGAAATCCGGCAAATACTGCAGGCCCATGGCTATTATCGACCGCATGTCGAGGCGGAACTGCTGCGTGAGGAGCAAGGCTGGCAGGCGCGTTATCGCCTGATACCGGGTATCCCGGTGAAGGTGCACAAGCTGGATATTCAGATCAGTGGTCCGGGCGGGGACGATCCGCTGCTCATGGACTATAGCCACGACCTGCCCCTCAAGGAAGACGACGTCATCGTGCATGGCGCGTATGAAAAGATCAAACGCGGCCTGCTGGAACGGGCACTCGATTCGGGTTATCTGGATGCCCAATTGACCCGGCATGAGCTGCGTATCGATGTGGATGTCAATCAGGCCGTGGTCGTTTTGTACCTCAGCAGCGGTCCGGCTTATTCCTTTGGCCCGATCAAGCTGATGCAGCAGATCCTGGAGCCCGGCTTTATCAAGCGTTTTATCCACGTCAAGCCGGGTGATCGCTTTACCACCGGCCGTCTGCTGGCCCTGGAAAACGGCCTCAGGGACAGTGATTATTTCAGCCGTATCCAGGTGGAACCCCGGCGGGAACAAACGGTGGACCATGCCATTCCGGTCGATGTGACGCTCATGCCACAGCCACGCAACAAATACACCTTTGGTATCGGTTACGGCACCGACACCGGTGCCCGCGGCAGCCTGGGCTGGGAGCAACGCTGGGCCAACCAACGGGGTCATCGCATGGGCGTGGACCTGAAGGTGGCCGAGCGGCGTGACAGCCTGGCGGGACGATATATCATCCCCATTCGCGACCCGCGCACCGATCGCTATACCATCACCGCCAGCTATACCCATGACCGGCCGGAGCTGAGCGACAGCCGCATCGGCCTGCTGGGTGTCGCCCGCAGCATCGCCCGCGGCCGTTGGCAGGAGACCCTATTTCTTAATTATCATCGTGAGTCCTTCACCATCGCCGACCAGGATGATACCAGCCGGGTCCTCTATCCCGGGGTGAGCTGGGAATGGGTGAGGGCCGATGACCGGGTGTATGCGGAACACGGCAGCCGCATCAACTTTGAACTGCGCGGCGCGAATGAGGCCGTGGTATCGGACGTCACCTTTCTACAGGCCCGGATCAGGGCCAAACATATCCAGCCCTTGTGGGAATCGGCAAGACTGATTACCCGCGGCGAGGTCGGCGACACCAATATCAAGAACATCCGTGACCTGCCCGCCTCCATGCGTTTCTTCGCCGGTGGTGATCAGAGTGTGCGCGGTTATGCCTACAACTCACTGGGAACGGTCAATGACAGCGGCCAGGTGATCGGCAGTCGACGCCTGCTGGTCGGTAGTCTCGAGCTGGAACAGAGCATGGGCGGCAACTGGAGTGTCGCGGCATTTTTTGATGCCGGCAACGCCGTGGAGAAATTTTCCGACACCTTGATGCGCGGTGCCGGTGTCGGCATCCGTTGGAAGTCCCCCATCGGACAGATTCGCTTTGATGTCGCCTCGGCCTTGAGCAAGCCCGACAACCCTCTGCGCCTGCACATCGTCATCGGGCCCGACCTATGAAATACAAACGGCTGTTGATCGCAGGGCTGATCGTGTTCGCACTGGGTGCCGGGCTCACCGCCCTGCTGCGCTCCGAGACCGTGTTCGTCTGGCTGTTTCACCAGGCCGTGAAACTGGCCCCGGGTGAGGTGACGGTGGAGGCGGTGGGCGGCCGTCTGGCCGGTCCCATGTACTTGCGCGGCCTGCGTTACC
>Ga0316193_10003068_pt1 | contig 11935 bp, 7 predicted proteins | sample MerIslsedime2_MG_FD_207735 | JGI IMG/M metagenome (GOLD analysis project Ga0316193, IMG submission 207735) | Coastal sediment microbial communities from Maine, United States - Merrow Island sediment 2 | ecosystem: Environmental > Aquatic > Marine > Coastal > Sediment | place: USA: Maine... | reverse complement strand
AACGGGCCGACGGACACAACCTTTTTTAACTATAGCTCACTTCAAACTCTTGCAGCGATTCTTCAGGCAGAGCCGGAGAACTCTGACTCCCGCAATGTGGGACAGGCAAGGCCCATCGAAGATTCCGCCTTGGCGGGGAAGGACCAGTTTTTTCAAGACTAAATAAAATTAAAATATGTATCGATCTCATTACAGTCTTAATAAAAAACCTTTCCAGTTAAGCACAGATCCAAAATTTCTTTGGCTCGGCGAGAAGCACAAGGAAGCGCTGGCAACTTTAAAATATGGCGTCGTCGATCAAAAGGGATTTCTGCTTGTTTCCGGAGACGTGGGCACGGGCAAGACAACATTGATCAATGCATTGTTGGAAGGTATCGAAGAAGATACGCTGGTGGCAAACATAACAGACCCAGCGTTGGATCTCGTTGAATTCTTTAATTTTGTTGCATTATCATTCAATATTCCCAAAAAATTTGACAGTAAAATAGATTTTATTGTTTATTTCAGTCAATTTTTAAAAAAAGTATATTCGGAAAATAAAAATGTTCTGCTTATCATAGACGAAGCTCACCGCTTATCAAAAGAAGTTCTTGAACATATTCGGCTTTTATCCAACATAGAGCTCCCGGAAGAAAAACTCATCAACATATTCTTTGTGGGCCAAAATGAAATAAATCAAACCCTGGCGTTGCCTGAATGTCGCGCCCTTCGGCAAAGAATCAGTTTGGTTTATCAGATTGAGCCCTTGTCAGAAAATGAAACTTTGGCATACATCAAACACCGATTGAAAGTCGCCGGGACTGAAAAAAACATTTTCACTCAAAATGCCGTTCGAGAGATATATCATTTTTCCAAGGGTTACCCGCGTCTTATAAACACCATTTGCGATCATGCTCTATTAACAGGGTATGCCCGGGATTTGAAAAAAATCACCCCGGACGTTATCCAAGAATGTGCTCAACAATTCAATTCCATAGGCGAAACTCGGAACAACAACCATTCAATGTCCCATGAGCAACATCATCCAGAATGCCGATCCCATTCTGTAACGTGTCCGTTTTTAAAAGATATAGCCGAGGAAGCAGCATCGTCTGAAAACACAGGAACTCGGATTTTCATATTACCTCAAACCGAAAGCAGCCGGAAATACGTAAACGATAGAGAAGAACCTCAGAATAATACCGCTGATGGTTCTAAAGTGTCTATTGTAACAGGATTGCGAAAAAGAAAGTTTTCCTGGACGCCAGTTGTATCTTTTGCAACACGGATGCGAAAAGGACTGTTTTCCCTGGCATCTGCTGCCGTGCCTTTCATAAAACGCATGCAAAAAAAACTGTCTTCCTGGGTTTCTGCTGCCGTGCCTTTTACAAAGCGTATGCAAAAAAAACTGTTTACCCAGGTTTCTGCTGCCGTGCCTTTTATAAAACGTATGCAAAAAAAACTGTCTTCCCGAGCTTCTGCTGTATCTTTACCAACACTTCTTCGAAAAAAACGGTTTTTCTGGACGTCTGCTGTATCTTTAACGGTTTTGATCCTGGTCATTACAGGTCTTTATCAGAAAGCGTTGACAACGAAAAACAATCCACCCAAACCGACAGCACTTGCTCTCAAAACAACGGCATCATCTCCAGACAAACCCGAAGGTCATTTAACCTCACATAACGTCCAAATAAAAGCACCCAAAATCACACCGGATCACCCAGTAAAAACACCATCACCCCAAAAAACCAAAATATCGAAACCCAATGAATTTGAACAGGCTAAAACAGCACTGCACAATAAGAATTTTAACCGAGCAATTGAATTGTTTGAGCAGGTCATCGCACAAAATCCAACAAATGAGCCAACAATTAAGATGTACTACTCAAAGGCGTTGCTAGGACAGGCGGACAGTGTCTTTACAAAAAACCCTGGCAAAGCCGAGATATTACTGTCCAAGGCGCTTGAGGCTGATCCTGAAAATGCTGAAGCCTACTTTGATTTAGGAAAGCTTTACACAAAATCAAAAGATTACCCAAAAGCCATAAAAGCCTATCAAAAAGCTGCAAATCTAAACTACCGTCCTTCGGATGCATTTTATAATCTTGGCTTTATCTATGCATCAACCAAAGATCTTGCAAATGCCGAAAAGATGTTTCTTCATGTCGTAGATTTAAAACCGCCCTATCTCGACAAAGTGCTATTTAATCTTGCTGTGGTCCAACAAAAACAGGGGAAAAAACAGCAATGCATCGAAAATCTTGAAAAAGCTATGATAAACAACCCCAAGAATCAAAGGGCACAACAATACCTGAATCAGCTAAAAAAGTATAAGGGAGTGTCATAATTGTGTTTGTGGAGAAGCGTAAAACAGCCCGGGTCTTGTTGGTATTATCCTTTATCTGGATCCTAAACTGTTGTGCATACCAACACCCTCCACTCCAGCCGGCACCCGAAGTGCCGCCTGCCCCTACTGAAGTCAAGCCTGAAACTCCTGTTGCAGCGCCCGATACGTCTGCTTTAGAGATACCTGCACCAGCGACGCCGGAACCCCGTTTCTATTTACACAAGGTACGCTGGCCGGAAGAAACACTCTCTCACATCGCAAAATGGTACACCGGTTCCGTTAAAAATTGGAAAGCCATTGCCAAAGTAAATCCCGAACTGGATCCTAAAAAAATCGACACCGGCGACACCATTTCCATCCCCGAAGATCTATTGACCTCTCGCAAACCAATGCCCCTTTCCTTCATGCATTCTTCGGTCCGTAAAAAAGGCACCCCACTTTCCTCATCCAAGAAGAAATCAACACAATCCGAACCACCGAAACTGTTCGGACCCATAGAATCCGAACCGTCAATAATAGAAACAGATTCAGCAAAACTGTTTGGGCCTGTAGAAACCCAACAGCCATCAATAGAACCTGATGCAGCAAAATTGTTTGGTCCCATAGAGTGAAGAATTCTGGCCCAAAGGACCAGGCTTTGGTTTGCCCCTGAAAGGGGCTGTTTTACTCAAAACCGTAGAAGTTAAAAGTGTCTATCTCTGGTTAGCCGGTTAACCGGTTAGCCAGTTGGCCGGTATTAAATTACTGGAAAACCGGCATAACGGGCCGACGGGCACAACCTTTTTTAACTATAGCTCACTTCAAACTCTTGCAGCGATTCTTCAGGCAGAGCCGGAGAACTCTGACCTGACCCAGAGGATATAGGCTTGTGTATTCTAAGAGAGGATTTGATTTGTGTTTATTCGTGTTCATCCCCTGCCCGCCATCGCTCTCGTTCAGGCGAGGCGTACGGGGTAGTTTCCCTTATCCTCTTTCCTCTTTCCTCTTTCTGGCTTATGGGTTCTGTTTTCAATTCGGTAAAAGATCATAAAAATAGAGCATGGTGTCAGACCGTGTCAGGATTCCGAGTATGTTCTCATTTTCAACCACGGGAAGCCGGCCAATGTCGTGTTTGACCATAAGTCGGGCTGCTTCTGTGGGACTTTTTCCGGGAGCAATCGACGTAACATCTGTTTTCATAAATGCTTTTACCGGCGACTTTAACTGGGATTCTTTTTTTAATTTCTTGAAGTCTCTTCTTGAAATCATGCCCACAAGCTTTCCATCTTCTACAACCGGAAAACCGGTACAACCCTTTTCTCTTAACATGGAAGCCACCTTTTTCATGCTGGTGTCCGGTGGCACCGTATAAACAGGAAAAGACATCAGATCACTGACCTGAACGGATGCCTGTTGATTTCCTTGGATCAGTTCACGAATCATATCTTCCACGGCATCCGGGTTAACCGATTTGAGCACAGCGGAGCCGGCGGCCGGATGCCCGCCACCGCCCATGCTCCGCATGATCGCGCCGATATCAAGACCGTCGACATTGCTCCTGCCGATGATCATGCACCGGTTGCGGTCCTCGTCCATAAATATGCCAAAGGCGGCATTTACATTAAGAATTTCTCTGTACATATGGACAACAACGGCAAGATTATCCACATAATCTTTTAAGTTCAGTTTGTTAAAACTGACACTATATCCGTTGACCTTGTCTCTTTTTGCAGATTGCAGCATCTCAAACAGGACATTTTTTTGTTTTTCTCCGTAGGCCGGACGCAAAAAAGAACTGATGATGCTCAGGTCGGCTTTACGTTCAAGCAGGTACGCCGCGGCATAGGCATCTTCGGCAGTCGAAGCGGGAAAGGTAAGATTGCCGGTATCTTCATACAGACCTGCCAAAAAAAGCGTGGCCTGTATCGGGGTTAAAATTTTATTTTCCTGCTTTAACTGTCGAATCATGAGGGTAATGTTTGCCCCCACCGGCTCCTGGCATTTCCATGTCGGAGTTATATCTCCTTCATTCGAATGGTGATCCCACAAAAAGATCTCTAAATTTTTATTCTTCTTCAACCCTCGGATCCTGCCGAGCCGTCCCCAGCTGTTGATGTCAACAACGATCAATCGCGTTACATCGTCAAGAGGAATATCGTCAAAGGAGGAGATTTTCAATATATCCTTGTGAATGGATAAGAAGGCTTTAACATTTGGATTTACCTGTCTCGGAAGGACAGGGACGGCTTCCGGATACAAAATTGAAGCCGCTATGGTCGAGGCCAGTCCATCAAAATCGGTGTTTTTATGTGTGGTTATAACTTGCATGTAATACTCCTCTACTATCGACGATATGCGGTGGTTCCCTGACGACAGCGTTTTTAGGTCCCAACACGGTCATGGGAAGGTATGATCCGGTTCAGCCGGTTCGCTGTTATTTTCGGAAATTAACAGAAAAACTTTAAAACATTTGCCAAAGGCCCGCTCGGGAGAAATCATCCCTCGGTCAACATTGTTGACATAAGCAGGTTCATTGTATTAATCAAACCTGATGAATTCGTAAAAAGTTTCTTATCAGATTTTTTTGACGGCATCAAACTTCTTTACAAGGCATGTTACAACGATTTAGGAATTGCGTTTTCTTTACGCGGGACCCTTGGGAAATCAAATGCAATCATCGAAACGAAAAAATATTCCCGGATGGTGGCTGCCGGGAAATAGTGAACCTGAACCGGGGGAGCAAGCTGTCCAATCGGCAATTTTAAAGGTGACACAGCCGGTTTATCTTTTAGATCTCAACGGCCTTCCAGCCATCGGAAGGGGTGGCACCATCACCATCGGCAGCGATACCCCTTTGGCGTCCGCTGCTGTTCCGCTGCGTGCATATACACCGCCGCTGCATCCAGAAAATCTTGGGGATCCGCAGTTTAAGGACAAGCATAATCTTCGCTATCCTTACATTGTGGGTGCAATGGCCAACGGCATTACATCGGTTAAGATGGTCGAAAACGCCGGAAACGCCGGATTGGTAGGCTTTTTTGGCGCTGCCGGCCTTGGCCTCGATCAAATCGAATCCGCCATCGATCGGTTGCAGCAAAACTTAAAAAACATCCCCTTTGGCTTTAATCTGATACACAGCCCCAACGACCCTGAGCTTGAAGCAGCCGTGGTTCGATTGTATCTACAACGAGGCATAAAGTTGGTCAGCGCTTCGGCATATCTGGATCTCACCCTTCCCTTGGTATACTATCGCGTAAAAGGAATTCATCGTAATGCGAGCGGTGAGATAATTTGTCCCAACAAGGTGATTGCAAAAGTCTCCAGGGTTGAAGTGGCCGCAAAATATTTTTCACCGCCACCGCAAAAGTTTCTGGCACAGCTAATAGACAAAAACATGATCACCCGGGCGGAAGCAGAACTGTCCGGGATGATCCCTATGGCCGATGACCTGACCGCAGAAGCGGATTCCGGCGGCCATACCGACAACCGGCCGGCGATTTCGTTATTACCTACCATGATCGCCCTGCGCGATGAATTGGCCGAAAAATACAAGTACAAAAACCCGCCCTGTGTGGGACTCGGTGGCGGAATATCCACCCCCCACTCCGCCGCCGCGGCATTTGCCATGGGCGCAGCCTATATTCTCACGGGTTCCGTCAATCAATCCTGCGTGGAAGCCGGCACATCCGAAGTTGTCCGCCATATGCTGGCGGACGCCGGCCAGGCTGATGTGACCATGGCCCCGGCAGCGGATATGTTTGAAATGGGCGTTAAGGTCCAAGTGCTCAAACGGGGTACCATGTTTCCGCTTAGGGCTGCAAAACTCTACGACCTCTATTCCACCCACGACCGTTTTGAGAGTATTTCCGAAAAACAAAGAAACATGCTGGAGAGAGATTTTTTTCGGTGCAGCTTTCAGGAAGAATGGGAGCAAACCAAAGCCTATTTTACACGCCATGATCCCAAACAGATTGAACGGGCCGAAAAAGACCCCAAACACAAAATGGCTCTTGTGTTTCGATCCTACCTCGGCCAATCTTCCAACTGGGCCAACTTTGGCGACCCATCACGAAAAATTGATTACCAGATATGGTGCGGCCCGGCTATGGGCGCTTTCAACCAGTGGGTTAAGGGCTCATTCCTCCAACCACCTGAAAACCGTAACACTGTTACCGTTGCCATGAACCTCCTTTATGGTGCTGCTGTGGTGACCCGAGTCAGCGGTTTGAAGAATCAAGGGGCCTTATTGCCTGCCGGCATGGATAATTTTTCTCCCATGCCTCTTGAAAAGATACAGGAGTTGCTGGAGCATTGAGACCTTTGCAAAATATTCATTTTTGTTCAAGTTCAAGCCTCCGTCCCGTGGGGCCTACGCCCCGGAGGGGAAGACGAAAATTTTAACCACCCCAGTACGATCTGCCGGACCTACGGGGCAGGCAGGAATACATTGAGTATTTCAAGGATTAAAATTTGAGCCTGTCGAAGCGGAGCGTAGATCCCGCCCATCGGGGACGTAGAAATTGGGCAAGAAGGGAGGTTTTGCAAAAGTCTCACATTGACATTCGGCAAAATAATCCCATATCGCTTAAAACCACCTGAGATTGCTTCCTTTCTGTAAAATTTGTGCATTTTTTTATGATCGCCACCAAGACCCCAAGGTATAAAGAGGATGGTGCGTACAGATATTCATATATAAAAATTGAAATTGATCCTGCACTTTATTATTTATGTCAATAATTTGACATAAAGCCTTCCATTCCATTCTGCACACTTACTTCTATCTCTATACTCTAAAGTCTGGCTTCATTATCGGTACAGGCTGTATGCTATTGATATCATATGTGTTTGGCTTTTTTCATTGCAGCCCATGCAAATCATTTTCAAACGGCACAAATGTTGCAGAACAGTAAAATTGAAGTGCTAATTTTGCGCCTTAAAGGAGGCTAAAAGATGAGAGGCACGATATACTTTCTAAAATTATTGATAATTAGTTTGTCTGCGGGATTATTATTATTTAGCTCAACCGGCTGTAGCGAAAATGGGCAAAGTAATTTGGAGATAGCGACCAATAAAAGCAAAGTAAAAACTGAAAGAACTGGATTTTCAAAAGAGTTGGAACAATTGCTTGGCAAGAAGATAGAGCTTTTAAAAAATCTTTCGACAAATCCACAAATCATCGAGATAATCAAAAGGTTTAACGAAAAAAATCAAGACATATCCATTTCTGACATTCTTAAGGATGATAAAAAGTGGAAAGAAACTAAAGGGATCGATGACTTTATTAAACCCTTTATTATTAATGAATGCGCACAATTTCTTATCGAGTTTCAAGAACAATATGATGAATTTCCCGAAATTTTTATTACGGACGAAAATGGATTGATTGTTGGTGAAACTAACAAAACATCTGATTATTATCAGGCTGATGAGCAATGGTGGATAAAAGCATATAACAACGGAATCGGCAGAATTTACTTTGGAGAAATCGAATATGATGAAAGTGCCCATGCAGAGGCTATTTCCATATATATCCCTGTTATGGATTCCCAATACAACAAGGCTATCGGTGTTATTAAGGCAGTATGCGATATCACCGCTATTAAAATGGAGCTATAAATGGCTGTTAATACTCTGAGGTCCAAGATCCTGATAGTTCTGATGAGTGTTTCGTTATTAACATTTATCCTAGCGATATTTGGCATTATTGGGGTTAATTACGTTGCAGAAACCGCAAACGAGACAATTGATGCACGAATGCCATTAATGGAGTGTAGCAAACAGGCACAAATAGCAGTTCTTTCAGAGTCGTCGAGCATATATCAAATCCTTTTAATAAAAACGTATGATGAAATTGATAAAATAAGGACGTTTGAAGGGCGTTTGCGGGAGAGTTTAATAACATTTGATATGTATATCAAAGCAATAACTTTTGGAAGTGAAAGCGAGGCATTCCAAAGCTCCTCGGGCGGGCTTACATATGGCCAATGGGAAAGGAAAGGTTTACTAGGATTAATTATAGTTAAGGAAGCCCCCCTTAAAGTTAAGAAATTTGCAGAAGAAGCAAATGTACATCACAACCAGTATATTAAATATGCAAAAGAAATTATCAAGGCGCAAAAGAAAATTCTTAGATTGAATCTATTAGAAAAATTTGAAGACATCAAAAAAATTAAGGCTGATCAGATATATTATGCTGAGATGGCAAACACTTATAAAATTATGACATATGAAATATTGGAACAATTATCTTCTGTTGTTACTCGTCATTTTTACAATGTCACAGAAGATATTAGCCAGACGCAAAATTTTGTATTTATAATGTTAATAACAATTTCTTTTATAATCTTTTGTTTATGTTTAATAGTCGGATTATTCATTTCAAAATCAATTTCAAATCCGATTGTTAAATTAACTAAAGTAACCGAAGCTATAGCTGATGGCGATTTGTCACAGCAAATAGACATTAAATCAAAAGATGAGATTGGCCATTTGGCCAGTTCATTCAACAAGATGGTAAAAGAGATAAAACGAAATAGGATTGATTTGGGAAAACAGAACAAAAAATTAAAATCATCCTACAAAAAACTTGCACAGACTATGGCCAAGGCTAAAGAGATGGCTATAAAAGCGGACGCGGCCAACAAGACCAAGAGCGAGTTCCTGGCCAACATGAGCCACGAGATCCGTACACCCATGAACGGGGTGATCGGCATGGCGAGTCTTCTTTTAGGTTCTGAATTAAGCGCCGAACAACGAGAGTACACTGAAATCATCCGCAACAGTGGAGATTCATTGCTGTCAATAATCAACGACATTTTAGATTACTCTAAAATCGAAGCAGGTAAATTAGACTTGGAAAATATCGATTTTGATTTAAGAGTAGCTTTAGACGAAGTGACCGATTTCGTAACCATCAAGGCTCATGAGAAGGGTTTAGAGTACGTAGTCATGATTTCCCCTGATGTCCCATCGCTTTTATTTGGAGATCCTGGTCGGCTACGCCAGATATTGAGCAATCTTGTGAGTAACGCAATCAAGTTTACTGAAAAAGGCGAAGTGGTTGTTAAGGCTACGCTCGAGGATGAAAATACAACCCATGCCACCATCCTATTTAACGTTGTCGACACTGGGATAGGTATTCCCGAAGACCGAATTGACCGGCTCTTTAAGTCTTTTTCCCAGGTGGATAGTTCCACAACCCGCAAGTTTGGTGGAACAGGTTTGGGGCTGACTATTTCCAAGCAGCTTGCGGAGTTGATGGGCGGTCAGATCGGAGTGAAAAGTAAGGAAGGTAAAGGCTCTACATTTTGGTTCACAGCAATTCTTGAAAAACAGCCTGAAGGTAAGAAAGAAATTGTTATTGTTCCCAAAGATATCAGGGGAAAACATATTCTGATTGTTGATGACAATGCAACGAGTCGGTTTGTTTTAAGAGAGCAGTTGAAGTTGTGGGGGTGTACGTATGGAGAGGCTTCAAGTGGAACACAGGCATTGGAAGAACTCAGGCTGGCTATGGTTGGTAATGATCCTTTTGAGATAGCCATTATTGATATGCAGATGCCTGAAATGGATGGAGAGACTTTGGGACGAAAAATCAAACAAGATCCAGATTTGAAAAACACAATACTCGTCTTGTTGACTTCAATGGGCAAGCGTGGTGATGCCAAGCGGATAGAAGAAAAAGGTTTTGCCGCATATTTGACCAAACCAGTCAAACAGTCACAGTTCTATGATTGTCTTACCACGCTTACTAGTACAAAAGAAGAAATGCTAAAAGATCAACCTGCTACTATTGTTACACGACACTCAATTGCTGAGGATAAAAAACAGAAGCAACGCATCCTTCTAGTCGAAGATAATATTACAAACCAGAAAGTGGCTTTGAACATTCTAAAGAAATTTGGATACAATGCTGATGCAGCAAGCAATGGTAAAGAGGCTGTAAAGGCCTTGGAAATGAAACCTTACGATATCGTATTGATGGACTGTCAGATGCCGGAGATGGATGGTTACGAGGCAACCGGGGAGATCCGAAATCCAGAATCGAAAGTGCTCGATCACAAGGTTCCTGTTATTGCCTTGACAGCTCATGCAATGAAGGGGGATCGCGAGAAGTGTCTGGAAGCTGGCATGGATGATTACCTCTGCAAACCGGTTAATCCACAGGAGCTTTGTGACATACTTGAGAAGTGGGTAGCGAAACAAAACTATTCTCTGCAAGAGGAAACAACAGTAAGTGATATAAGGCCGGTTCAAGATATCTTTGACAAGGCCAGTCTTATAGATCGTCTTATGGGTGATGAAGAGCTTGCTAATAAAATCCTTGGCGAGTTTCTGGAAGATGTTCGCCGCATGATTACTGCTTTGAAAGAAGCCCTTGATAATGATGATGCGTCCTTAGTTCAACACCGGGCCCACACACTCAATGGCGCGTCCGCTACGGTTGGTGCGGTGGCTTTGCAAGAAATGGCACATCATATCGAGGTTGCCGGCGAGGCCGGAGATTTGGATAAAGCAGGGTCTCTTGTAACGAAAATAAATGAGCAGCTTGAAATGCTAAGCGATTTGGCCTTGAGAGATTTTTGATAACATGGCAGGAAAACATCATAATAAGGATTTCATAAATACTCTTATACAATTTAGTATAAATTTAATGCTATTTGATTGCCGGTGATAACTGGTACCTTTCCTATAGATAAATGTTGGAAAGACGAGCGAGTCCGTATTTTCACAAACTGTTAACCTTTCCTCTATATTATCAGCAAGTTCACATGGCCCATCCCACATTCACAAATATGTCATAAACTCATATGGATAACGTATAGTTTAACAGATATGTATCTTTCAATACGAATAATTCGCGAATTTTAAGAACTTCTGTTATAAGATCGCGCTTATCCGATCTGAGACACATGCCAAGAAGTCTTCACTATTAACAGAGACTAAAATGTCTGAGTAAAAAAGGATGTTCAAGTGAGCAACAAAAAAATTATAAAGCGTACTTGTAAAAGTTGCCACGGTGGGTGTGGTGTACCGGTAACCGCCCAAAACGGAGCTACTACCTATATCGAAGGAGACCCGGAATCGTTCACCAGGGGTACTCTGTGCGCTAAAGGATTGGCCAGCATACAGAAGGTATCAAATCACAATCGTCTTAAATATCCTATCAAAAGAAGTTGATATGGTGTGTGATATTGTAGCCCTATCTTTACTCCCATATTCCGTGTAATGATGATGAAGTCTGAAAAATTACTTTCTCGGGATACTTCCAAGCGAATCTCCCATTAGGACATATGTCTCAATATCATTTCTTGTATTTACACATAAATCCCGGTCAAGTTCTATTCTTCCTTTTTCAAACAGCAAAACGACCGTTGAGCCTCCCATTTCGAAGAATCCTTTACGATCGCCCTTGACAACCCGCCGCCCTGGCCGGTATCTCTGTTGAATTGACCCGACGGTAAAAGCGCCGATTTCAACCATTAAGATCTGACCAAAGTGTTCGGAATCAACAATTGTTAGCATTCGATAGTTTTCCGAATAAAAGGGAATGAGCTTTCGAAGACTGTATGGGCCACTTGCATAGTACTTCCCTTTGATAGATTTCGCTTCACCTGGAACACCGGAATC
>Ga0316193_10003067_pt1 | contig 11936 bp, 7 predicted proteins | sample MerIslsedime2_MG_FD_207735 | JGI IMG/M metagenome (GOLD analysis project Ga0316193, IMG submission 207735) | Coastal sediment microbial communities from Maine, United States - Merrow Island sediment 2 | ecosystem: Environmental > Aquatic > Marine > Coastal > Sediment | place: USA: Maine... | reverse complement strand
TTTTTGGCGGCCGAGCTGAGCGCATCAACCCGAGATGCCCGTGCCGCTGCCGCCCTTGAAGTCGACGGCGCATTGACCCCGTCCGCCGCCAATCAGGAGCTGATTACGCTGCTGGACCGTGCCGGGCCCTACGGACAGGGCAATCCGCAGCCGCAGTTCGTGTTCCCTGCCCACCGCGTGCGCTTCGCGAAAGTCGTCGGTGACGCCCATATCCGCGCCACTATCGAGGCCGGCGATGGCTCCCGCGTCGACGCCATTGCCTTCCGCGCCGCCGGGCAACCCCTTGGCGACCTTCTTTTGGAAGCCAACGGCGGCCTGCCGTTACATGTTTGCGGTACTTTGCGCCGCGACACCTGGGGCGGACGCAACCGCATTGAGCTGACCATCCAGGACGCTGCCGATCCCCGCAAGCAGAGCTGAGTCCGACTTCAGAGCGTGTTTTGCTGCCGCGTTAATCAAGGCCGGCAACGCATCTGTCACGCCCCGGATCGCGCCATCCGTAAAGGGTTGAAATGCCCAGCAAACCCCAATATAAAGCGGGGCTCTGCGCTCCCTTCGTCTATCGGTTAGGACGCCAGATTTTCAATCTGGAAAGAGGGGTTCGATTCCCCTAGGGAGCGCCATGTTGCCTACTGTCGGAGATCCTACAGCGCAGCCACTTGTCCCCAAATTTCTCGCGCTAATCCACACCGCCATCGTTCCCAGGCGCAACGGTTCAAGTAGCCCGACAATATAATCTGACAAATGATGTTGCATATGCTTGGCCATTTGCGATGATAGACCAAGGTTGAGGGCGATTCGTAGATTCGCTCGTGCGGGTGACCTCCGCGAGAACAAGTTGATTCTGACAATATTGTTATTGGGAACGCCGACCGATGGGGGGCGTAGGAGGAGGTGTGCCCGCAGTGTGTAGATTCAATTGCTTAAAGGCTTATCCATAGCCTGGTGTGCTGGCGTTGGCGCCGCCACATCCGCGCTTAGTTTGCACCCTATATACTGAAAGGGATCAAAAGCGAGTTGAACCACGTATCGGTCACTCATTGAGGAACAATGGAGTTCGCTATGACCTTGCCGACTGAAGAGCCGATCTTCGACGAGTTCGCGCAGTCATTCGAAAAGCACCGCCCAGTCGAGATGACGTTGAAGGAATACCTCGAGGGCTGCCGAACCGACCCGACCTTCTACTCCAGCGCTGCAGAACGCATGATGAGCGCCATCGGCGATGCTGAGCTCGTCGACACCTCCCGCGACTCGAGACTGGGTCGCATCTTCATGAACCGCACGATCAAAGTTTATCCAGCCTTCAAGGACTTTTACGGCCTGGAAGAAACCATTGAACGCATTGTTGGTTTCTTCCGTTCCGCCGCTCAAGGCCTCGAAGAGCGCAAGCAGATCCTCTATCTCCTGGGTCCCGTCGGCGGCGGCAAGTCATCGCTGGCCGAACGACTGAAGGAGTTGATGGAACATCGCCCGATCTACGTCCTAAAGGCCGGCGATGAAGTAAGCCCGATCTACGAAAGCCCGCTCGCTCTTTTCAATCCGAGCCAGATGGGGCCGCTGCTTCTGGAAAAGTACAATATTCCAACCCGTCGCCTGACCGGTGTAATGAGCCCTTGGGCAATGAAGCGCCTCGATGAATTCGGCGGCGATTTGAGCAAGTTCACGGTCGTAAAGATTTGCCCATCTCGATTGCGCCAAATCGGCATCGCCAAGACAGAACCAGGCGATGAAAACAACCAGGATATCGCTTCCCTCGTTGGCCGCGTTGACATTCGCAAATTGGAGTTCTTCGGCCAGAACGATCCTGACGCCTACTCTTACTCGGGCGGTCTCAACCGCACGACCCAGGGCGTGATGGAATTCGTGGAGATGTTCAAGGCGCCGATCAAGATGCTGCATCCGCTGCTGACGGCGACCCAGGACGGCAGCTACGTCGGAACCGAAAACGTCGGTGCAATACCCTACTCCGGCATCATTCTCGCCCACTCGAACGAGAGCGAGTGGCAAAGCTTCCGCAACAACAAGAACAACGAAGCCTTCCTCGACCGCATCTACGTGGTCACCGTGCCCTATTCGTTGCGGGCTACCGACGAAAAGAAAATCTACGAGAAGCTGTTAGCGGGGAGCGAGTTGTCTGATGCGCCGTGCGCACCTGGCACCCTCGATATGTTGGCGCAGTTCTCGGTCCTGTCGCGTCTGCGCGAGCATGACAACTCCATGCTGTACTCTAAGATGCGGGTCTACGACGGTGAAAGCCTGAAAGAGACCGATCCACACGCTCGCAGCGTTCAAGAGTACCGTGATACCGCCGGTGTTACCGAAGGCATGGATGGCGTCTCGACACGCTTCGCTTACAAGATCCTGTCGGAGACCTTCAACCACGACACGCAGGAGGTTGCTGCCGATCCAGTGCACCTCATGTACGTTTTGGAACAGGCTATTCGCCGTGAACAATTGCCCGGCGAAGTCGAGGAGCGATATCTGGAATTCATCAAGGAAGAACTCGGTCAGCGTTATGCTGAGTTCATCGGCAACGAGGTCCAGAAGGCCTACCTCGAATCCTATAACGAGTTCGGTCAAAACCTGTTTGATCGTTACGTCGCCTATGCCGATGCCTGGATCGAGGATCACGACTTCAAGGATTCCGATACCGGACAGTTGATGAGCCGCGAATTGCTCGATCAGGAACTCTCCAAGATCGAGAAACCCGCAGGCATCGCCAACCCGAAGGACTTCCGCTACGAGGTCGTTAAATTCTCGCTTCGCGCACGCGCCAAGAACGGCGGCAAGAACCCGAGCTGGACAAGTTATGAGAAGATCCGCGACGTTATAGAACGCCGCATGTTCAGCCAGGTCGAGGACTTGCTCCCCGTGATCAGCTTCGGCGCTAAGAAGGACGGCGATACCGAGAAGAAGCACGAGGATTTCGTGCAGCGTATGATCGACCGCGGTTACACCGCTCGACAGGTCCGCAGACTGGTGGAATGGTATATGCGCGTGAAGAAATCCAGCTGAGCGAGTGGCCGGTGTGCGCACCGGCCTCCGCAAAAAGGATGTTGCTGACCGATGCAGATCGTCGACCGGAGGCTCAATCCAAAGGCAAAGTCACTCGGCAATCGCCAACGCTTCATCCGTCGTGCCAAGGCCGAAATCAAGGAGGCCGTCCGCGAGGCGGTCAGAAGCCGCAAGGTTTCGGATATTGGCGCGGGGGAAGACGTACGAATTTCCTCTAAGAGCCTGCGTGAGCCTGTTTTCTCACTCGACTCCAAATCCGGCTCTCGCGATTTCGTGCTTCCCGGCAATAGCGATCTGGTCGTTGGTGACGCCATTCCAAAGCCACCGCCGGCAGGCGGACGCGGCTCCAAGGGCAGCAAGGAAGGCTCCGGTGAGGACGAGTTCGTTTTCTCGCTGTCGCGTGAGGAGTTCCTCGATCTCTTCTTTGAGGATTTGCGGCTGCCGAACCTCGTCAAGGCGAAGCTGAAGTCGGTCAAATCCACCGAGCTTAGCCGGGCGGGTTTCAGTTCCGATGGTTCACCATCGAAGCTCAATCACGTGCGCACCATGCGCAATTCACTGGCCCGCCGCATCGCGCTGCATCGCCCGAGCCTGGCGACGCTTGAGCAACTCGAAGAGGAAATCGCCAAGGCCGAGGCTGAATCGCCGCCCGACGAAAACTTACTGGAAGAACTCCGCGCCAGGCATGCCCGCGTTGTTTATCTACGTAAGACCGTCGCCTACCTCGACCCGTTGGATCTGAAATTCAACCGTTTTGAGCGTGTGCCGAAGCCGTCCACCCAGGCCGTCATGTTCTGCCTGATGGACGTTTCCGCTTCGATGACCGAGCGTCTGAAAGACCTCGCCAAGCAGTTTTACATGCTCCTCAATATCTTCCTGCGGCGCCATTACCGCGAGGTCCATGTGGTCTTCATCCGCCACACCAATGTCGCCCAGGAAGTCGATGAGGAAACCTTCTTCTCTGACCGCGAAACCGGTGGCACCGTGGTCTCGACCGCATTTGTCGAAATGCAGCGGGTTATCAACGAGCGCTATCCGCTGTCCGATTGGAATATCTACGCGGCGCAAGCTTCCGACGGCCACAACTTCAGCGACGATATGGAAGAGTGCATCAGTATTCTCCAAAGCAGTCTTCTCTCGCAGTGCCAGTACTTCGCTTACATTGAAGTTGGCGCTCCCGACGACGGGCGCTATCCATCCAGTGAGGTCTGGGAGGGCTATGAAGACCTAATCGGTCAGCACGACAACTTTGCCATGCGCCGCGTCACCGAAGCCGGCGAGATATACCCGGTGTTTCGCAATCTCTTTTCCGACGAAAAGAGTTCCAAAGGTTAGTCAAGAACAGGGCACATGCAGATCAACCCGACCAAGGCGACCTCGAAACCGTTGTTTGATGGCGCGGACTGGACATTCGATCTGGTCAACAAGGCTTACGACTCGGTGCAAGAAATCGGCGTCGGCGAATTGGGGCTCGACATCTACCCAAACGTCATCGAGGTCATCACCTCCGAGCAAATGCTTGATGCCTATGCCTCGATCGGACTGCCGCAGATGTACCGACACTGGTCGTACGGCAAGCACTTCGTCCGCGACGAAATGAACTATCGCAGGGGCTCCCAGGCGCTGGCCTACGAGCTCGTAATCAATTCCGACCCGTGCATCAATTACATCATGGAGGAGAACTCCATGACGATGCACACGCTGGTGCTGGCTCACGCCGCGATGGGCCACAACCACTTTTTCAAAAACAACTACCTGTTCCAGGAGTGGACGCGCGCCGACGCCATTCTCGATTATCTCGACTTCGCCAAGAGCTACGTCAGCCGTTGCGAGGAACTGCATGGCATGAATGCTGTCGAGCAGGTCCTCGACGCCGCACATGCACTGATGCAGCAAGGCATCAGCCGCTATCCGGGCTCCAACAAGCAGATGTCGCTTGCACGAGAACGCGAGCGTGCATTGGCCCGCCACCTTTATGAAGAGCGTTCCTTCAACGATCTGTGGCGCACAGTGCCAAAACAGCGGGCCGAGGAAAAGCCTGAAGGCGAGGAAGCACCAGCCTCCGGCAGCTCATCGCAGGTCCGCCTGCCAGAGGAGAACCTGCTCTACTTCCTCGAGAAGACCGCCCCGAAGCTGGAAGATTGGGAACGCGAACTATTGCGTATCGTCCGCAATCTGGCGACCTACTTCTACCCGCAGCGGCAGACCAAAGTGATGAATGAGGGCTGCGCGACGTGGACCCATTTCCACATCATGAACCGCCTCTACGATACGGGCCAGCTATCCGAAGGCTCGATGCTTGAATTCCTGCATAGCCACTCGTCGGTGACGATGCAGCCAGGCTGGAACGATCGTCGGTTTTCCGGCATGAATCCTTATGCGCTGGGGTTTGCCATCATGCGCGACATCGAGCGCATAGCTACCGAACCGACCAGCGAAGACAAGGACTGGTTCCCCGATATCGCCGGCAGCGGCGATCCCGTCGGCGAACTCAAACGGATTTGGGCTGAATTCCGTGATGACAGTTTCATCTTGCAGTACCTTTCGCCCAAAGTGATCCGTGACTTCCGTTTGTTTGGCATTCACGACGAGGCCCAATACCCGCACGTATTCGTTTCCTCGATCCACGATGAGCGCGGTTATCGGCGCGTCCGCCAGAACTTGGCGCAGCAGTACTGCGTGTCCTCGCTTGATCCTGATCTGCAGATCATCGATGCCGATTTGCAGGGCTCGCGCCGCCTCGTTGTCTCGCACCGGGTGCGCAACGGCGTCATGCTCGAGCGGGCCAATTGCGAGCGCACGCTCTACCACCTGGCGCGGCTGTGGGGGTATCGCGTGAAGCTGGTCGAGGTCGACGCGGAGTCCGGCAAAGTTCTCAAGGAACACGAAAACCTGCGGATGCCTTGAGCGAGCGCGTCAGCGTCTGCCGGTTGCTCTCGCTGAGGCGATCTTAGGCGGACAGTGCGCCGCCGCACTGCTATCTACGCGGCACAGGCGCGTCGGCGCTGTTACCACCCCGGTGCATGGTTCCTGCGCGGCTGCGGCTCGGTTTGGGTCCGATATCGACGCAAGGCGGCGCCTTCGCGCTGTGCGCCCGCGATATTTCCGACACCCCGTTGAGCCCGATCGAAGTGAGCCCGTCGGATTGTTTTGGGGAACCGTAGCCAGGCGCTGGACCTTTAAACCAATCCGATAGGAAGTCGATCAGCGCCCGCAAACGCGGTAGCATATGGCGGGTTTTTGGAAAGATCGCCCAAATGGCACTGTCGCCGGATGTGTCGTAGTCCGTTAGCACTGGTACAAGGTATCCAGCTTTGGTGTCTTCCCCGATATGCGCCGCCGAGATCCGGACCAGTCCGTGACCGTCGCGCGCCAGGCGGCGCAGAAATTCCACATCGTTGGATCTAACCCGTCTGGCTACTCGGACGGAACGGTCGTTCGAGCTCTTCTTGAACGGCCAATGAGACGTATCGCCATGCACTAGGCACGAGTGGTGTTCAAGATCCTGCGGTGTTCTGGGTGTGCCGATGGCCTTGAGATAACTGGGCGCGGCGACAATCATCAAAGGATCATCGGCGAGCCGCTTGGCGATCAGTGAGCTGTCCGCCAACACGCCGGTGCGGATCGTAATATCGAACCCATCGTCGGTTGGTCCGCTCCACCGGTCACAAATCTCGGCGTGCACGTCGATTTCCGGAAAGGCCGTGGCGAATGCGCTGAGGCCCAAAGCCAAGTCGTGCGCCCCGAGCCATGCTGGGGCACACAGCTTGATATACCCGCGCGGCCGGCTCATGTTGCCGTCGACGCTGGCCTTTGCCGCATCGAACTCCAACAGCATCCGCTGCACGTGCTCCAGGAAGATCCTGCCTTCTTCGGTGATCCTTATCGAACGGGTCGAGCGAACGAATAGGCGCACGCCAAGTTCGCCCTCGAGAGATTGCAGCCGTTTGGAGATTGTGCCGGGCGTTAGTGCAAATTCGTGACCGACGGATGATAGATTTTGAACCGCAGCCACACGTATAAAGATACGAAGATCCTGGATGTCCATTTACGCGACCTGAACGGCCTCCGCTTTTGCAAAACTCGGACTCGGGCGGCACCCTTGGCCAGGCATGACAGTGCGGAAGTCGCCTCCCCAAAAAGCGTCCATGACGCTCTTACGCCTCAAGTGATGAGCATGATCTGGCATGTGTCTTCTTGGATCAGCGCCGACGCGTTCAACCTATGAGACACACATCTGCACGAGGGCAGAAACCACTCGCTGTAACCACCCGAGCCTTGCGAGACACGAGAGCTCACCCTGCTCGTGAACTCGATCCTCAGCCGCATTCGCGTTGTTGATTGCTATCCCTGCCAGCTGGCATCGAGAAGTGCCGTCCCCCGACGGCTCTCGCGCCCTTACCCGGCCCTCGGCGAAGGTCAATTCCATGGATTGTCCAGGCCGCAATTCAGTAACGGCTGTGGCCGAAACAGCGACACGGCTAAGAAAAGACCTTCAATGCCATTTTGATGCGAATGGTGACCGAACAGCTCTCCAATCGGCGTCTTTCGGTCAAAAGAAGCGTAGCAGTCGCTCGATATACTCCAGTTCATTGGTAGGCCGTTGAGCTTCGCCCAACCGCTTGCGCAGCTCGTTGAGCAGTTCACGAGCCCGCTGCACATCGATCTCATCCGGCACCTTGACCGAAGTTCCCTGGTCGGGACCGCGCGAGCGTTGCGGCCGGCCAAGTGGATCACGCGGCGTTTCACCGTTCTGCCCATAACGCTGCGGCATGTTCTGCAGCATTTGCTGGGCCATTTGCTGCGCACCCTTCCGCAGTTGATCGAGGGCTCGCGACTGTTCCTGCGTCGCCCCGTCGAGGTCGCCTTCCTCCAACGCGCGTTCGGCGTTGCGCATGGCCTGTTGGGCTTCGGAAATCTCGTCCGACTGCCCCATTCCAGCGCCCTGCATGTCGCGCTGCAACTCGCCGAGGCGGTTTCTAAGGCCGCGCTGCCGTTCGCCGAGTTGGCCACGGCCCGTACGCCCGTTCTGTCCTTGGCCCTGCTGCTGCCCTTGACCTTGTTCACCGGATTGCGGACCACGGCGGCGTTGGCCCTGTCCTTGGCCGCGCTGACCTTGTTGCCCCTGCTGTCCTTGTTGGCGCTGCTGGGAAAACGTTTCGTCCATCAGGCTTTGCTGTTGTCCGACAATATCGCCCAGCTCGCTCATCATTTGCATCATCTGCTGGCTTTGTTGGGACTGCGCGTTCTGCGACTCGGCCGATTGCATGCGGTCCAGCAAATCCCGCAGTTCGCTCAACATCTGCTGGGCGGAATCGCGGGCTCCACTTTTCGCCATTTCCTCGATCTGCTTCATCATGCGCTCGAGGTCTTGCTGGCTCAGCATCTGCTGTTCGCTGTTCTGCCCGTTGGGCATCGTCGGATTCTTTTGCGCTTCCCGCGCCATCTGCTGCAGATACTCGTTGAGCGCCGTGCGCAGCTCCTTCATGGCCTCTTGGATCTCTTGATCGGAGGCGCCCTCTTGCAGAAGCTTTGAGAGCTTTTCTTGGGCATCGCGAAGCCGGCGCTCCGCGTCGCTCAGATCACCGTCCTCGATGCGCAGCGCCACGTTCCAAAGCTGTTCGATGACGCTATCGAGTCCGGGACGCGTCTTGTCCCGTTGCAAGCGGTACAGTGCTGTCCGCAACCCGAGATAGACCTGAACGTCATCGATAAAGCCATCCGGCGCCAGCGTCAGTGCATCAAGGGCAAGCACGACCTTGTCGCGATATCGGGAGTCCACGACGAGCTTACGCCGTTGTTCGACAATAGCCCGCGCCAACGGTTTGCGGAAAACCCGTTGCGGTAGCTTCATTTCAAGCGGTTCGGACTCCCCAACCTGACCAGCTCCGTCCGTCGCCTCCAAGCTCAGCACGACGTCCAGCCCCGCCCATGGATGAGAGCCTAGTTCAAGGTGCGTGACCGACTCGCCGGAACGCGCGTTTGCCTTCGGTAGACGCAGGGTGAGTTCCGGTGGGCGTGACAACGGCAGACGCGGCCCTTCCAGCGTATCTTTGCGAGCCCAGGCCGTATTTGGATCTTGTTTTTCGTCCTCGACCTGGACCACTTTAACCCGAGCGGTGACCACGCCGTAATCGTCGGCCACCATGTACTCAAGCTTCATCGAACCGCGTCCGCTCGGCTTGGGAGTTTTGGTCAGTTCTATGGAAGGAATCTGATCGGGCGTAACCGCGAAGGTCCAGGAATTGACCTTGGTCTCGCCGTGCATCAAGCGCACTTCGGCGGAGGCATCGAGCGTGGCGCGCAACTCGGCCACGTCCTTGACTACCCCGCCTGGCGTTTTGGCGGCATCCGCGGCGATGGATTTTGCTGACTCGCCTGCATCCAGGATGTCCAGACGCATGTCGCCAACAGCTTCGCCACTGGCACGCACGATGATCTGGCTGCCCGCCGGGATTTCGATTAATCCGTTTGTGTTTTGGGCCAGGTCGGCCTTCGGCGCATTTCCGGTACGCCCCCCATCCGCCAGCATCACAGGCGCCTTGCTGGTATAGGCAGGCGGCGTCACCCAAGCGTCTATGCGCAACCGCGAGATAGCGTAAGCTGGATCGGCAATGTTGAAAGCCTGCGCAAGTCGGTCAGACCAGCGCTCGCCAGCCAAGGCCGTCAGCGCGACGACACCGATTAGCAGTGCTGCGCGCAATGCCCATGGGTCATGCCGTGGCGTGTCCGGCTGCGGACCGACCACGCGCAGTTTGCCCAGTAGGGCCGCAAGACGCTGCCGGTGGGCCTTCCAGATCGCCATGGTGGAAGGATCGTCGTTGCCGGCTGAAAGCGTATCGTCATAGGAGGACGCTGGCCGGTGCGGCAGACCCGACAACCGTTCAAGACGCCGGATTGCTTTTTCCCGCGTCGGCCAAGGCGTCCGCGCGGCCCACAGCAGCGACGCTACAAAGGCGAACCCAAACACCCCGAGCAGGAACTTGTGGGTCAATGGTTCCATCACAGACCACGCGCCGATCATGGAAAAGCCGACGAAAGCCCCGACAACTGCCAGCACGAGCCATAATCTCGGCCAGATGCGCTCAAGGAACATCATCCAGACGCTTCGCTCGATCTTTCGTTCAAGCGCTTGGTCGTTGTGCGCACGCGACGAACCCGCGGCGCGCTCCAGGTCGGGGGAACGGCTCTCATCTCTCATGTCCGTCAGATTAGCACGGACGCGACGGCCCTAACCTCAATTTTCTGAAGGCTTTTGTACACGATTTGTTTTCGTGTGTGATGCATTTGGTCGGCACGATCCTCATACCGGCCAGTCCGGCAGCCGGTCAAGGCCGATCAGTTCATCATAGGACTGCCGTGGCCGCACAACGGCGAAATCTTCGCCCTTAACCAGAACCTCCGGGACGAGCGGGCGGCTATTGTAGGTCGAGGACATGACGGCCCCATAGGCCCCAGCCGCCATTACGGCCACCAGGTCACTCTCCGAAAACGGCGGCAGCGACCGCTCCAAAGCAATGTAGTCGCCGGTCTCGCAGACCGGTCCAACGATATCCTGGACAACCGGAGGCATGGACTTGAGGTCTTCGCGGACCGGCCAAATGTCATGATGCGCTTCGTAGAGCGTCGGGCGCAGCAGATCGTTCATCGCCGCATCAACGATCAAGAAGGTCCTGTCGGCTCCCTCTTTAACATGGATAACCCGCGTTAGAAGCACACCGCTGTTCGCGGCGATCATCCGGCCAGGTTCCAAAACCAGCTCCAAGCCGAGATCACCAAGGCACTCTACGATGATCGCTGCGTAGTCGCGCGGGTGCGGAGGCGGCGGATCATTCGCGTCATAAGAGATGCCGAGACCACCTCCCAGATCCAAATGCCGCAGCTGATACCCCGCCGCGAGCAGTTCCTTGGCCAGCTGCCGCATCAAGGTAAAGGCCGCCCGCATCGGCGCCAGATCGGTTATTTGGCTACCGATGTGCATGTGGATGCCGACGATATCGAGAGCGGGCAACTCAGCCGCCAGATCGTACAGCGCCCTGGCTTCCGCGAAGGGCACGCCGAATTTGTTTTCCGACTTGCCGGTCGAGATCTTGGCGTGCGTCTTGGCATCGACGTCCGGATTGACTCGTATCGCGATCGGCGCCTTTCGCCCGAGTTCCCCGGCGACTTCGTTCAGCGCCCGCAGTTCCGGTTCGCTCTCGACATTGAAACCGAGGATGCCCTGTTTCAGCGCGTAAGCCATTTCGGAGCGGGTCTTGCCAACACCAGCGAAGATGATCTTCTCCGGAGCAACGCCCGCCGCCATGGCGCGCCGCAGTTCGCCCTCCGAGACCACATCCATACCTGCGCCCAGTTGCGCTAGCGTCGCCAGCACGGCTTGGTTGGAGTTGGCCTTGACGGCGAAGCATATGAGCGCGTTTTGTCCCTCAAATGCCTCCGCCAATACCCTGTAATGGCGCTGCAGTGTCGCGGTGGAATAGCAGTAGACCGGCGTGCCGACACATTTCGCTACATTGGAAAGGTCGACGTCCTCGGCATGGAGTACGCCGGCCTTGTATGAGAAATGATGCATGAGCGGCGGTATCTGCGGCAGCGGTTGAGAACCGGGCGCACCCTGATTGCTGTTTGCCAGGGAGAATGCCGCAGGTTAGCGCAGGAGGCCATCGAGAATTGAGGGGCGGTGCGCCTTTTTTGGACCTTCAGAGCCTTCGGCGGTGCCTTGCGCGTCCGGCGACGCCACCGCGCCCTCGGCCTTGGCCGCAGCGGGCGCATCAAGAGAGCCCTTGATTCCGCAACCCGCCAGCGTAAACGCCAGCAAGAACACGACAGTTGTACACTTTCCGAAGCTCGACATGCGGCCTTCGCCCATCTCATATTGCTGGCCCAGCGAGACCCGCGTCCGCGCCACCTGGCTACAACTG
>Ga0316193_10003066_pt1 | contig 11938 bp, 10 predicted proteins | sample MerIslsedime2_MG_FD_207735 | JGI IMG/M metagenome (GOLD analysis project Ga0316193, IMG submission 207735) | Coastal sediment microbial communities from Maine, United States - Merrow Island sediment 2 | ecosystem: Environmental > Aquatic > Marine > Coastal > Sediment | place: USA: Maine... | reverse complement strand
CATGACGATGGGATATTGAGGGGATTTGTAAGGGTTCTTGAAAAAGAGGGTATTCTAATAAAACCTTCAACATTTTTAATGCCGGAGCTTCTGGCACAACCAGGTTGTTGGACAAAACGGAAACCATCCCGGTCGGATAAAAATGATGTCGAACTCGGCTGGAAATTGGCAAAGGAGATCGGGCGTCTCGATATTGGACAGTGCGTTGTGATCGGAGGGGGATCGGTGTTGGCCGTAGAAGCCATAGATGGAACAGACGCGACCATTAAACGGGGAGGGCGACTCGGCAAAGGTGCTGCAGTCGTCGTAAAAGTATGCAAACCTCACCAGGACACACGGTTCGATATTCCTGCTGTGGGTGCTCAGACAATAAGGACGATGGTTGAGGCAGGGGCGAAGGTTCTGGGCATTGAAGCCGGCAAGGCGGTTGTTTTTGACAAAAAGGAGATGATCGACTTGGCGGACGAAGTTGGTATCACCATTGTAGCGTTGGAAAAGTGAAGATATGAAAAAACTGCGAGTTGGTGTGATTGGTGTCGGATATCTCGGACAATTTCATGCTGAAAAATATGCCCGGATGAATGACGTTGACCTGGTGGGCGTTGTAGATATTGACAAAAATCGTGCTGAAACTGTTGCTGAAAAGGTAAATACAAAAGCATATATAGACCATAAAGCGCTATTTGGAAACGTCGATGCCGTCAGTATCGCTGTTCCCACACCGGTTCATTTTGTCATTGCCAAAGATTTTTTGCTGAACAATATCGATATTCTGATTGAAAAGCCGATCACAGAGACCACCGAAGAGGCGGATGAACTGATTCATTTGGCAGAATCGAGGGATCTTGTTATCCAGGTCGGACACCTTGAGCGGTTTAATCCGGCAATTGTGGCACTGAAAGATATTGTTAAGACGCCGATGTTTATCGAGTCTCACCGATTGAGTATTTTTAAGGGGCGTTGTACCGATGTCAGCGTTGTTCTGGATTTGATGATCCATGATATTGATCTTATTTTGAACTTTGTCAGGTCGGAAATAAGTGCTGTTTATGCGTCAGGAGTACCTGTGGTATCCGAACATGTTGATATTGCGAATGCCCGTCTTGAATTTGAAAGTGGATGTGTTGCCAATGTGACGGCCAGTCGAATATCAACCAAAAACGAAAGAAAAATAAGGCTGTTTCAAAGAGATGCTTATGTTTCCGTTGATTTTTCAAAAAAAGAAATTACCGCTATTCAGCTAGACGGCAATGTCGATTGTGGCTTGATCCCCGGTATGGATATTAAACAGGTTAGCTTTGAAACGGGCGATGCCCTGGAAAATGAATTAAAATCATTTGTAAATGCGGTCATCCATCGTGAAGCCCCGGTGGTTACGGCTCAAATGGGACGTGATGCCCTGGAAATTGCGTTAAATATTATGGGCCAGATTAAAGAGGGCGTTCGAAAATTTTTGTAATAGATACACCATGGATTGTTTTTCAAACAAGAAGCGTGTCATGATTATTGCCGGTGAAACTTCCGGTGATCTGCACGGTGCAAAACTTGTCAAGGCCATGCAAAAAAGGAACAAGGGGCTCTTTTTCTGTGGTATCGGTGGACAGGCGCTTAAAGAATCCGGGGTTGACATCTTGATTGATGCTCGTGAAATTTCCGTTGTGGGGATAACTGAAGTATTTTCAAAGATCCCAAACATTCTAAGAAGTCTTCGAATGGTTAAAAAGACCCTCAAGACCATGCGTCCGGATCTTCTGATACTGATTGATTTTCCTGATTTTAATCTTCATGTGGCGGCAACGGCCCAAAAAGTGGGGATACCTGTTTTATATTATATCAGTCCACAAATTTGGGCGTGGAGACCTGGCCGTGTAAAAAAGATCGATAAACTGGTGGACCATATGGCCGTTATTTTACCCTTTGAAGAAGATTTCTACAGGAAACAAAAAATCCCGGTAACCTTTGTGGGACATCCATTGCTGGAAAACAGTCTTCCGACAAAAGAAAGGATCGAGGATAAGTGGATGAATGATATTCCTGCCATCGGTCTACTTCCGGGATCCCGCCATGGGGAGATTGAAAGGCACCTCCCGGTAATGATGGATGCCGCCCGAATTCTGTTAAAAAAGATCGAAATCATAAAGTTCATTATTTCACTTTCACCCGATGTGGGAGAAGAGCACGTAAAAGAGATTGTTAAAAAACATAAAGGAGAGGCTGATTTTGAGATTGTTGCCGGTAATGTGAGAAAGGTCTTTGAACAAAGCAAAGTCGTCATGGCTGCATCCGGCACCGTGACTTTGGAGTCGGCAATTTCAGGTACGCCGATGGTTATTATTTATAAAGTATCTCCGGTGAGTTTCTGGTTGGGAAAGGCAATGATACGAGTTAAAAATATTGGCCTGGTTAACCTCATCGCGGGTAAGGAGATTGTTCCGGAGTTGGTACAGGAAGAAGCATCTTCTACCAGGATTGCGGATACGGTATTCAAAATGCTGAGCGATCCTTCAGGTCTCAAACAATTAAGTCTTGAACTACTGACCATTAGGGATAAACTGGGTGGTCCGGGTGCATCGGAACGCGTGGCGGATATCGCCTTTCGTATGCTCGAAAGATGAACGATACAGGAAATAGGAAACAGGAAAGAGGATAAGGGAAACCACGGATAAACACGAATATTTTGAAAAATAAGAAAGTGAGAAGGTGAGAAGAATAGAAGGTCGGCATATTTCCTTGATTTTCAAACTTCTCATTTCCTAATTCCTATTTTCTAAAATGAACATTCAACAAAGCAAATTCCCTCTGGGGATAACCAAAGCCTGGGTCTACCTCGCGTGACGGGATCTAAGACAGGCCAAGAATTTTACAAATATGTTTAAACTAAAATTAAAAAATAGGCACAAACGCTTACTGGCGCTTATCAAGGAAAACAAATTCAGACTTTTACTGGCTATGGTGTGTATGTTGGTTATTGCTGTGGCAAGCTCAGCTACAGCCTTTTTAGTAAAACCTGTGTTGGACGACATATTTTTTAATAAAGACACCACAATGCTCAAAATCATTCCCTTGGTCGTTGTTCTAATTTACTTGCTTCGTGGTCTGGGAATGTATGGTCAAGACTATTTAATGAATTATGTGGGCGAGAATGTCATAAAGGACTTAAGAAACGATCTTTATAACCGCATACAAGACCTTCCCATCGCTTTTTTTCATAAAGAACAGACCGGTGTCCTAATGTCGCGAATCACAAATGACGTCAATATCATCAAAGCCATGGTTTCAACAGCGGTCACAGGATCATTAAAAGACAGCTTTACCATATTGGGTTTGACATTTGTTATTTTTTACCGTGACTGGAAAATGGCCCTGTTTGCATTTGTTGTTTTGCCGATTGCCTTTTTTCCTGTTGTTGAATTTGGCAGAAGAGTGCGCCGAATAAGTACCGGATGCCAGGAGGCCATGGCAGATCTGAATTCTTTTTTGCATGAAACATTGGCCGGCAACAAAATTGTTAAGGCATTTGGAATGGAATCATATGAAAAAAAGCGTTTTTTTAATAAAACCCTCGACCTGTTCAAACTTGAGATGAAAGCCGTGATTGCAAGGTCTTTATCTTCTCCGATTATGGAGTTCCTCGGTGGGTTGGGAATCGCTTTTATTATATGGTACGGAGGCTATAAGGTAATTACGGGCAGTTCCACAGCCGGAACGTTTTTTTCATTTATGGCTGCAGTGCTGATGCTGTATGATCCTGTAAAGAAACTGAGCGGGCTCAACAATGCGGTTCAGCAAGGACTTGCCGCTGCCGATAGAGTTTTCGACATTATGGAGATGGAATCAGACATAAAAGAGAGAAAGGATCCTGTAACGATTAAACGAGGGCCACACCGAGTGACCTTTGAAAACGTTTTTTTTAAATATGATGATGTTATGGTTCTCAAAGACATCAATCTGGATGTCAAGGATGGTGAGGTTCTGGCACTGGTCGGAATGAGTGGCGGCGGGAAAACATCACTGGTTAATCTGATACCAAGATTTTATGATGTTACCCAGGGGGCTATCAGGATCGATGGAATCGATATTCGCGATGTTTCGATATCTTCACTTCGTGATCAGATGGGTATTGTTACTCAAGAACCTATCCTTTTTAACGACAGTATATTGAACAATATCGCCTATGGTAACCGGAATGCAACGGACAAAGAAATCATCAAGGCTGCAGAAGCAGCCTATGCTTATGATTTTATACAAAATTTTCCGAACAAGTTTGACACAAATATCGGAGAACTTGGAGGACGTCTTTCCGGTGGAGAAAAACAGAGGATATGTATTGCGCGTGCCCTGCTTAAAGATGCACCAATATTGATTCTTGACGAAGCAACATCTTCTCTGGATGCAGAGGCGGAGATGCTTGTTCAAAAGGCTTTAGAGAATTTGATGAAAGGCCGAACAACCTTTGTCATCGCGCACAGGCTCTCAACCATTGATTATGCCGACAGGATCGTTGTCATTGTTAATGGCCGGGTCGAAGAAGAGGGGAAACAAGAGGAACTGATTTCTATGAAAGGAGAATTTTTCAAGCTCTATCAGATGCAATACAGTAATGACAAGGGCAGAGAATTCTAAGCCGACGTGTTCAAGCAGAATCAATAACCTATGAAAAACTTGTACTTGCTTGGATCTTAGGAACAATAATAGAATTTTCAATCCGCGGCCCAGGCCTGATTCGATATGACTGGGTGTTTTTGTCGCATCCCGCGATTGATTACAGCATCGGCAATGATTGCCGATCGAATCGCACCAGGGCAGGCTTCAATCGAAAATTTTCAATGGGTAACGGCCATCCCGCCTAAGATGAAAATTAATTCCATTATAAATAGATATCTGCTCAAAGAGATGATGTTACCTTTTGTCATCAACTTGGTGTTCTTTACCTTTGTATTTCTGATGACAAAGATACTTGATATCACAAATCTGATTGTAAATTACAAAATCAGTATGCTTTCCGTTCTTTTAATCCTTCTCTATTCCATTCCCCGTTTTCTATCTTTTGTGATACCCATGTCAGTGATGATGGCTGTTTTACTGACGTTTATTCGATTGTCAAACGATAAAGAACTTGTTGCCTTTAAAGCCGGCGGTGTAAGTATCTACGGTCTAATGCCCCCTGTATTTGTTTTTTGTGTAATGGGGGTGGTTTTATCGTGTTTCATAACTGTTTATGGAATGCCGTGGGGGACGGTAGCCATGAAAGAGCTGACATTTCAAGTCGCTGCATCTCATGTCGATGCCGGACTTAAAGAAAGGATTTTCAATGACAGCTTCAAGGATGTCATGCTTTATATCAACAAAATAGATTTAAAGAATAAAATTCTCAAGGATGTTTTTATTGAGGATAAACGGTCGAAAAATATTGTAAGCACCGTAATGGCGCCAAAAGGGAGAATGTTTGCCGAACCTGATAAGCTTGTAATTCACTTAAAACTGTATCAAGGCACCATCAATCAGGTCAATCTTGAAGACAGATCCGCCCACTCAATCAACTTTGACAGCTATGATGTCAATCTTGATTTAAAAAAGGCGTTTACGGCTTCAAAGGGTGGCCCCAAAGACGAAGATGAGATGAGTCTTGGGGATTTGAGACAGTATTTGAAGACGTTCCCCAAAAAAAACGAGCAATATTTTACGGTATTGATTGAATTACATAGAAAATTTTCGATTCCTTTTTCATGCATTGCCCTTGGAATTTTGGCTGTTCCGTTAGGGATTCAGTCGGAATCTGCAAAACGGTCCACAGGATTGGGGCTGGGAATGGTATTCTTTTTAATCTATTACATCATGTTGTCCGCTGGGTCTGTTTTTGGAGAAACCGGTGTTTATCCACCAATGGTGGGAATGTGGGCTCCAAATATCGCCTTGGGTGGTCTGGGTCTGTTTCTTCTTGTTAGGAGTGCAAACGACCGTCCGGTAAAAATCAAGTCGTTTCTCAACTTTTTCAAAACATCATGATAATATGTCTATTATTTACAAATATATAACGATTCAGATTTCAAAATATTTTGGCATTGTTTTGGCATTTGTCGTCGGTATATATCTTGCTGTGGATTTTTTTGAAAGGGTAGATGATTTTATTGAAGCCGGCATACCGTTTTCAAAGATGATGTTTTTTTTCGCACTTAGAATACCGTTTATCGTTGCCCAAATAATTCCTATTTGTATTCTGATGTCTGCTCTCATCGTCTTTAGTCTTATGGCTCGAGGAAACGAGATTGTGGCTTTGAAAAGTGGTGGTATACGCATCTATTATCTTTTAAAGCCGGTTTTCATCATGGGATGTATTTTGGGCGTCCTGCTTTTTATCTTATCTGATGTCATCGTTCCCATCACAATGGCAAAGTCGAACCAGATCTGGCTTAAAGAAGTTCGTAGAGAGTCAACAATTATTACTAAGGAAAAAAATATTTGGATTAAAGGCAATCGAAGTATAACCCACGTAAAATACTTTAATCCAAAAAACAAAACCATCAATGGAATTATATTTTATAAGTTTGATGAAAATTTCAGACTGATTCGGAGAATCGATGCCAAGAAAGGTATCTTCAATAAGGGGGAATGGCTGTTATATGAATTGATGGAACAGATTCTTGACACAAAAAAAGGAAAATACAATATAACGTTTCATAAGAATAAGACTGAAGGGCTAAATTTATTACCTGAAAATTTAAATAAGGTTGCTAAAAAATCGGAAGAGATGACGTTTAGAGAGCTTTCTGCATATATAAAAAAGGTCGAGGCAGAAGGATATGATGCCACGATATACAGGGTGGATCTTTACGCCAAGATAGCTTTCCCTTTTATCTGTGTCATAATGTGTATGATGGGAACTGGTCTTGCGGCCAGAGGAACCGTGAAGGAAGGTATGCCTGTTGTCATCGCTTACGGCATCGTTACGGCATTTATTTACTGGATTTTTTACAGTTTTTGCTTGTCGCTTGGATATGGCGGGATGCTGCCGCCAGCTTTTGCTGCATGGACTGCAAACCTGGCTTTTTTCAGTTTTGGAGCGCTGACATTGTTACACGCCGAATAATACTTGAATCTTGCATATGAAAGCCTCCAACTCGTTCAAAATTCAGGTAATGAGTTAGGCGTGACCAATGGTAAATGAAAAAGGAAACGTAGTTGATATTTCTATATAATATACTGTTTTTTATAGTGATGATTTTGGGATTTCCCCTGATAATTCCCATGGTCTTGATATCTGACAAGCGCCGGAGAACTGTTCTTCAACGATTGGGGATAGCCCGGTTACCAAGAGAATTAACACGAAAAAGACCCGATACGTCTGAAAAAAAGCGCGTGTGGATACATGCGCTTTCGGTGGGAGAGGTACTCTCCTCAATCCCACTCGTTAAAGGGCTGAAGATGTATTCAAATACCAGAGAGATTGTATTTTCTGCTTCTACCAAAACAGGCTTTGATATCGCCAAGCAGTATTTAACAGACACGGTTCATTCTATTTTTTATTTTCCTTATGATCTTACCTTTTCAGTAAAACATATTGTTCAAAGAATAGATCCTGCAATCGTTGTCATCGTTGAGACAGATATATGGCCCAATTTTCTTTTTGAGATGAAAAAACGTCAGGTGCCTGTTATTCTAGTTAATGCAAGACTGTCTAAAAAATCTTTTTTCGGCTACAAACGTCTTGGGTTATTTGCCAAGCAGGTATTTTTGAAATTTTTTCATATCTGTGCTCAAGCCTTAGAGGATGCAGGGCGTTTTCAAGAACTTGGTGTTCCATTTGATCGGATAACGATAACCGGGAACGTTAAATTTGATGTAACACATCAAATCCAGAGTTCAGAAGAAACAGATCGCTTAAGGCAATCCATGCACATACAGAATGCACGGAAGGTATTTTTGGCAGGGAGCACCCATCCAGGTGAAGAGTCGATGCTGTTGGATGCGTTTTCAAGAATAAAACATCATGAGGGCGATTTATTACTTATTGTGGCACCCCGAAATCCGGAACGCGCCGGTTCAGTATCTCGTATGTTTAATTCTGCCGGATATTCGGTGGGTCTCATGAAAGAACTTAAAAAGATATCATCCGGCAAAAGATTGGATGTTATTGTCATTGATACCATAGGCCTTCTAAAAAAACTTTATGCTATAGCTGATATCGCATTTATTGGCGGGAGTCTGGTGAATTGCGGTGGACACAATCCTCTTGAACCGGCAGCATTTTCAAAACCGATTATATTTGGACATGATATGAGCGATTTTAAAGATATATCAAAGATGCTTCTGGATGCTGGAGGAGCCGTTCGTGTCAAGGATGCAAAAGATCTTTATAAAACCTTGGTTTCACTTATGGAAAATGACCAAAGAGCATTGGAGATGGGAAAGAACGCCTCGGGGGTTTTGACCGCCAATAAAGGGGCTGTTGAAAAGACGATAAAAGTGATCAAACCATATCTTTAAAGGCGGGGTTCAGGGTTCCCCGATAAATCGGGATTTCCGCTTCGCTCCAACAGGTGTAAGGGATTGGAGGACAGTGAGAAAGTGAGAAGTTAAGAAGGTGAGAGGGACAAGGGACAGTAAGGAGGTGAGAAAGTGAGAGGGTTAGAAGAGAAAAAAGAATAGAGCAAAGAGAGAAGGATGAGAGGAATGGAAAGTGAGATATTCAGAGGTCAGAGGCTGGTGGTCAGCCACTTGATGGTTAGCAATAGCGGACATCGGATAGACAAGAAAGACCTGATAATGAATAACATATAACCAATAACCAAAAAGGCGCCGTGATCAGTATTAAAAAAAATATCGAGAGAGTTATAACTGGTGACAATGAAAATGGATACGGTTGGTTTGTGCCATTTTTGTCTATGGTTTCAAAGGTTTATGGCGGTGCTGTAAAATTAAGACGTATTTTTTACAAAAAGGCTGTTTTAAAATCAAAAAGACTCCCTTGTTCCATAATTTCTATCGGGAACATTACCGTTGGCGGCACTGGAAAGACACCCATGACGATTTATGTTGCCCAGGTTGTGAAACAATTGGGATATAAAGTGGCGATTATCAGCCGTGGATATAAAGGGAAGGCGGAAAAGGTCGGCGGCATAGTGAGTGACGGCAAGGTCTTGCTGATGACATCGGAAACTGCCGGTGATGAACCCTATATGATGGCCAATAGATTGAAAGATGTACCGGTAATTGTGGGGAAAAACCGGTTTAAGGCAGGCAGGCTGGCTATTCGGAAATTTAATCCGGATGTTATCGTGCTAGATGATGGATTTCAGCATTTAAAACTTCAGCGGGACCTTGATCTTGTGCTGCTCGATTGTCGTAAACCCTTCGGAAATGGACACCTATTGCCAAGGGGTATTATGCGAGAACCTGCTTCAGTACTATTTTGTGCAAATGCGGTTATATTGACAAGGTCCGATACGGTGAATGATAATGAAATGTCATCGTCACTAAAGAAGCTTCGTTTCTATGAAAGAAAAAAACCGGTCTATCGTACTTTTCATCAACCGTTTGTTTATAAAATCATTAACAAAGAGAAGAAAGTATTTGAGAAAAATATGCAAGAAGCATTAAGACAAAACTCAGATTGCATAAAAGGACGCACTGTCTTTGCCTTTTCCGGTTTGGCAGATAATCATAATTTTCGGCGGACCCTCAAAAGCCTTAAGTGCAATGTGTCGGGCTATATGGAATTCCCGGATCATCATTCCTATTCAGACAGGGATCTTAAAGATATATCGGCGGCGGCCAAAAGGAGCATGTCGGGGTGCCTCATTACCACCGAAAAGGATTATGTCCGGATTGCTAACAAAATTGCATGGCCCATTGATCTTTACGTTGTCAGTATCGAAATTGAATTCGGCGCCGACGTGGAAAGATTTAATGGCTTTATCAAGGATCGGCTCAAAAAATTAAGGAAAAAGGATTAAGTCATCACTTGTGTGTGGAAACTATAAAGGTTTATTAACATGAAGATGCCCAAAATATCCGTTGCTGTCATTGCAAAAAACGAGGTGGATCGAATCGGTCGTTTGCTTAAGAGTGTCGACTTTGTGGACGAAGTCGTTGTTGTCGATTCAGGGAGTACAGATGGAACTCAGGATCTCTGTCGGCAAATGGGTGCAAGAGTTATTTTTAATGAGTGGCCGGGGCATGTTGCTCAAAAACAATTTGCCATGGAATCAACCCAATATGAGTGGATTCTGAGTCTCGATGGTGATGAAATGGTTTCTGAGGCGCTTATTCAGGAGATCCTTAAAGCGGTAAAAAATGTCGAGCCGGATGTGTCCGGCTTTTCCATGCCCAGATTATCCAAGTATCTCGGACGCTGGATAAAGCATGGCGGATGGTATCCGGACCGCAAGATGCGCCTGGTTCGAAGGGGAAGAGGGGTATGGAAAGGTGTGGACCCTCACGACAAACTCGAGATTGACGGAAAGGTAACTCGACTTAAAAATCCGATTCTTCATGATGTTTATCGGGGGATTTCAGATCATGTGAAAACCATAAACAGTTTTTCGGATATTTATGCTACAGGACGTGCGCCTGCAAACAGCGGATTTGTCCTTGTCGGTGTTGGACATGCCGTTGTTAAATTTTTGGAGTGCTATGTTTGGAAACTTGGCATTCTTGATGGTGTGCCGGGATTGATTATTGCGATGAATTCATCCTGGTATGTATTTTTAAAGCATGCCAAAGCATGGGAGTTGGGTATCCTGACGAAAGACGATTTTAACTAATTATAACGATTGGATAAAGTCATATTATGTTCAACCTGGAAAGCGTTTTCTACAATGCTGCCGAGATATTTTTTAGATTCATAGGCCTTGTTCCACGAAAATCGGCTAGAAGAATTTCTGGTTTCTTGGGCAAAGTCCTATTTCTTGTTGACAGTAAGCATCGCAATATAGCTCTTGATAATTTAATGTACGCTTTTGGTCATCAAAAAAGTACATATGAGATTCGATTCCTTGCAAAGCAGGTATTTATCAACCTGGTACAGGTTATTTTTGAAGTCGGTTGGTCTTTGCGACTGGATGAAAGACGTCTCGTCAAATATTTCAAAATGGATGGCTTCCGTCATCTCAAAAAAGCATACGAGAAGGGCAAGGGCGTCTTGGTACTGACCGCCCATTGCGGCAACTGGGAATTTTTAGCGGTTGCTGGTTCAATGATTGAGTATCCCGTTAGTATGGTTGTCCGTCCGCTTGACTTTAAGCCCATGGATCGCTTTTTTATCAATTTAAGAAGCCGTTTCGGTGGCAAAATCATCCCCAAACAACGCTCTTTACGTGCAATTCTGAGAAGTCTTGATCGTAAGGAAATGGTGGTTTTATTGATGGATCAGAATGTGGACTGGTATGAAGGTGTTTTTGTCGATTTTATGGGCCACCGGGCCTGTACCAGCAAAGGATTGGCGCTTTTGGCCCTTAGAACAGGAGCACCGGTGGTTCCGGTCTTTATGGTTCGCGAAAAGTCGGGGTTTAGGGCTGAATTCGGGCCGGAAATTTTTACCGTTGAAACAGGGGACAAGCAGAAAGATATTGAGATTAACACACAGGAATATAACAGAGTGATCGAAAATTTTATCCGTCGTTATCCGGATCAATGGTTCTGGGTTCACCAGCGCTGGAAGACAAAACCGTATCAGGCCTGGCCCAGAAAAACTGATCGATAGAACACAGATTACACGGATTTGACAGATCGACACGGATCATGAAATTAAAGGCTTCCTCCTAACGGGAATAAAAGTATTTATTTCCGTAGTAGTTGAGTTTGTGGAAAATCCAAATAACAAATCTCAAATAACAAACAAATACCAATGACCAAATCTCCAAATAACAAACCAGTATATGATCTTGAAGAAAGAACATTCCAGTTCGCTAAAGCTGTTAGGCTTTTCGTTAAAACATTG